>JAABUY010000950.1_pt1 | contig 43474 bp, 26 predicted proteins | sample 5560271 | NCBI WGS metagenome assembly JAABUY01 (sample SAMN10711886, study PRJNA513374) | rock metagenome | isolation source: Antarctica rocks | place: Antarctica: Victoria Land, University Valley
TGAATTGCTGAGTATATCTTAAAAACATTAATTTTACATATAAATTTCAATGTTTTTCTTGTTCATCAAGTACACACTGTGTACAACAGAACACCACAATTAATCTATAAATTCTGAATTGATAAAAATCTTATTAAAGTAAAATTCTAAAACATTTTAAATTTTCAGAATTTTTAACTGCCTAAAGTTCTGAGTTCTATAGCACTGATAGTAATGAGTTTTGATGATAAACATGTCATTTGTGAAGACTTTTGATCTAGTACTGTAATGAATATGTAATGAGATAAGATAGATACAATATTACATCAAAAGTCTTCACAAATGATCTGTTTATCTTTAAAACTCATTACTATCAGTGCTATAGAACTAAAGTGATCATCAGATTAAGTTAATCTGACTTAATCTAAATAGAGCTTTCAGATCAGATTAAGTTAAGTTTTAATTGTTAATTTGAGAGTTTAAGTCAAACTTAAACATTAAAGTCTAATTTAATTTAGAAGCTCTGTCTGAGTTTTAAGAATTCTGAGACTGATTAGTAAGTAAGTTCTTGAGACTTGACTTAAGAGTAAAGATTATGAGCTTAAAGATTACTGATATATGAGTGTTATAAGTAAGCATTATATATATATAGTTAAACAGCTTTCAATTTAGTCTATTTATTTACTATATTGAGAGTTAGATATTCTCAAAATAATTTAATAATGATTATTTTAATCTGCATCTTTAAATATGATGTTTCAGTTATGCATGTATCTCTTAATAAAAGACATATTCTTGTGCTGAATAATAATCTACTTTGCATAAATTGCAGTTAAATTAACATCTACATTCTATTAACTAATAAATGATAATTACTGTACAGTTCATTAAACATACTTTTAAAGAAAATAACAATATATGTTTCTACTGTCTTCTGCAGACTGTTGATGACTAAGCTTTAAAAGTAAAACATTTTATGCTGAAAGAAAATTTTCTTTAAATAATTTTAAGTTATCTTGCAGCAAAGTCTTTAAAAGAGTAGTTTTGCTATTAGAAAATCTGTTAATTTCTGATAGTGATGTATTTTATAAAGAATGACAGCTGTAGAACAAAGCATTATTATTAAGTATTATATTATATATTAAAATTAAACTTACTGCCTGACTTTCAGTAATGAGCTGACTTAAATGCTTTAATACTTTCTTCTGTATCTACAACATTATTTTCTTTTTTTTTCTCATCAACATCAATTTTTTCTTTTTTAAATGTCTTTCTAAATGTTCTTTTTACTGCTGCTGTCTTCTTTCTGCCTAATACAGTCTTTGTAACACTGTGTCTTGAAGTTTTCTTAATATGTATTATGATGTAATATAATGATACAATGATGCTTTAAAATTAAGTTAACAAAAATATTATAAAAAAGCAGTTTAAATGCATCTCTGAATGACAATAAGTTTTAGAGTGATTTTGTAGTTTGAAGATGTGTTGTAGTTTGAAAGTATGTTGTAGTTTGAAAGTGTGTAGTTAAAAGATATGTTGAGAGCTTTTAGATGTTAACAATACTTAAATGTTAAATTGTTGATAAACAATACATTTACTTATGATATATACATCAATGTTATAAGTAAATATATCAATACACTTACTTCTAATACTCAATTTAATACTTTCTTATCTTTATCTCTGTCACTCAATCTACTACATTCACTCTATCTTTACTCAGTCTCTACACTCAGTCTTTACACTTACTAAATATGTTGCTCAATGCAATCACTTATTTTACTGCTCATTTCTTAAGATTTAATCTTATACATTGCTCTTATACTTCACTCTAATGTGCAGCTGTAATGCATACATATAATGCTTAATTATATCACTCAGTATAGAACTCAGCAGCTAATTATATATTTTAAATTCTCATCATAATAAATTTAAACACTAAACTTTCACTGTAAACTACAAAACATTTAACTTTCAATTCATTCTCAGTCTCTGAAGAGAGATCTGATCATCATGATTGTTTATAGAAGTCTATATATGATTTAAAGAAAACATTTAGTGAATACTTAAATAACTTAAAGATTGCATATGCAAGAAAGAAACAACAAAAATATATAAAGAATGAGAACTTTGAATAAATTAAAAATGTAAAGATGACAGACTGCAGAGCTGTAAAACAGAAAAGAGATGCATTGAAAAAGATTAATGTATATTAGATTGCAAACTCAGCATTGAAGAAGATCATGAAAGAAAAGATTAAAGATGAGATTTTAAAGAAGTAATATAACTGTAAAATTTCTTGTAAGACTTCTTTAAAATTATTATACTCAATTATATTGCTTTTAACTATCTGTAGATGTTTACTATGAAGATGAGTTGAGAAATAAGTTAATGAAGAATGAGAATTGAACTTAACTTAAAGAGAAGATTAAAAAGAAAATATTATTTGCTGAAGTTTTTGCATTAAAAGAAGAGCAAAAGTTCATGAAAATGAAATAAAAAATATATTATATTTCTATTTTTTATAGATTCTCTGACATTCTCTAGAATATCAATAAAGATGAAGTTATTCAGCAGAAGCACATCAACATTAATTATTAAATTGAGAAGCATCTGACAATTGTAATTAAGCATTAAGAATGAGTTCTTAACAATATAAAAGAATAAAAACTATACAATGCTGAAAACTCTGATCTCATTAAGATTATGCATTACTTCTATAGTAAAGTTCTTGATTCTAAACATATTAATGACTTTAATTATGCATAAATATTATATTACTCAATTATAATACTTCTCAACTCTGACATTGACTAGTTACATTTAAGAGTCTGCACTTAATCAGAAGAAAGAAGATGAAAAGAGTATAATTAAAGATGTTGATGAAGCTTGTGTAATGATGTTTAAAGATGAGAAATTTTTAAATAATAATTTCATTAATAAATTTGTTCTTGATGACTTGATTGATGACAGTAAAGATAATAAGAAGAATGTTGAATTTATTAGTGATGAAGAGAATAGTAAGAAAAATAATAAGTAATTATTATTAATTGAATAAAAAGCTGATCTTTAAAGATTAAAGATGTAAGATAAAGAATAATCAGATAGATCTTTAATTATTAATTAAAGATTTTTTAATGAGAAATCTCTTCATTAATACTTAATATTTGCTATACATAATAATTTTTAAATAATATTTATCATAATTAATATTATAAAAAATTCATTTTACATTCAGATACATGTTCTGTCACATAACTACAATCTTATATATATTAATTTTGAAACTCTCACAACACACTATCATTAACACATTACTTAAAATACAACAAAATATCAATTATTTACTTAACTTACTACAATAACTCAACATCATATCTTTATACAGCTCATCATTCAGTCAGATCTTAAATAACTTAAAAAGATTATTTTTAAGTGCTTTTAATGATAGAACTAAATTATTTTAATTAAGTTAATCTTATTCTTTAATTTTTACAGATGCTTCAAACTCAAAATATATTCTTTAAAGATCTGCAACAAAGTGAGAGTTTCAAGACTGATGAGAAATAACTGTATAAAGTTAAAATACAGACACAAAAATTAAGAATCATATTTAAATAACATAAAACAGTTCAGCTTACTCAGTAAAGATCTGGCAGTTCTTTGCTGAAGTAGCTAGCAAATGTGATGAAAGATTAAATGTAATGTATATTAACTGTTACAATATTATGAATTATTCAGCATCAAAAAATAATGAAATAATTATCATAAAATGTTATCTGAAAAGCAGCAGTTACTGAAAGATGAAATCAGCATTAAGAAGACAGATTTCAATCTTTAAAGTGATAAACTTAAAGATATGCTATAATTTTTAATTATAATGCTTTAATATAATGCTCACTGTTTAACAGACAGCTCAAAAAATCATTATTAAATTATTTAATTTTATTTTTAAAGTCTTTGATCAGCAGATTCTTCAATTCATTATAGCACTCAATATATTCTTTTATACTGTTGAGCATATAAAGTTCTGAAAGCTCATCTAAATGTATTGTGTCAATATTAAGATTTTAGATCAAAGCAAGATTGTATAACTTCTTAAGTGTTATGTTGTGAATGTTTAAAAAGATACATTTGTAGAGCTTAAGACACAGATTAAAATCTTTATTATATTTAATAAATAAAGCAGTTTAAATTATCTTGCATTTCTAGACATTACTGCATACTTTATTGATGCTGAATAAAAGTATACAGAGATACTTTTAGTCTTTAAAGAATTAAAGAGTCAATATAATGATGAAAATCTTACTAAATATATTTTTAAGATGTTGAAAAAGTAAAATCTGATATATTAATTGCTAATAGTCACAGCAGACAATGCATTCAACAATTATACATTATAATGTTATTTGAGTTGACTTTTAAGTCAGAAAAATATTATTTAAAGTGATGAAACTGAAATTATGAACTGCATAATACATATAATTTAGCTTGCAGTCAGTCAGCTACTTACATATTTAAAAGTGAATGCAAAGAATGATTAATTCATTACTACATTTAATGATGATGAATTATAAAATTTCACAATTAATAAAGATTACTTCTTTAACATCATACTGAAAAAGATCAGTATATCTTTTATAATGCTTTATTATAATGCTTAGACTGAGTGTAGAGTCAAGTTAAGTCAGAAAAAAGTGCACTTGACCTGAACTTGCACTAGAGTCTGAGTTGAGTTGAGTCAGGTTTGTGCACAGACCAACTCTACTCATATCTGCACAGGTTAAACCTGAGAACCCTAAGCTAGCCATTATGGGTAAGGTCAGGGCTAGGGCTCAAAAATGTGAAAGCTTATTGATATATTAGTCATAATAAATTACACCTTAACTAGTCATATAGGGATAAATTACACGGTTGCAAGATATATTACTGAATAAGTTACGAAAATCATGACTTTTCGCGAAGGTGCGCATTAGAAACACACATTAGTAAGCATGTGTATGTGCTTACTCAGCCAATATATATGCTTACTAAGCGCATACACGTGCTTACTAAGGCTATATATAACTTGCAAAAAACCCATGACTCTATGCAGGTCAGGTCAGGTTAACCTGCACCTGACTCAGCTAGATAAAAGTTAGCCTGACTCAACCTGATACTCAGACTCAACCCTGACCTGTGTGACCTATAGGCAACCCGCGCACCCAGCCTAATAATGCTCATATCTGTTAAATTAATATTTTAACAAAAGTCTTATATAGATTTGATTACTAACTATTGTCATTATGACATTATCACAGCATCTAAAGTTGTTTAAAGATTTGCAGAAGACAAATTTATGAAATATAATTGAGAATATAAGAACTCAGTGAAACTCTTTATATAATATGCTGAGTTAAGCATATGAACTATAAACTGAACTTTCTCAATGAATAGAATGTTTAACTTTAACAATAAACAGAATGAAATTTCTTAAATATAATATAAAAAAGTAACAACATATTAAATACATACTGTATCTTCTGAAGCACTTCAAGAACTAAACAGAGACAATAAGTGCTATTAGTAAATTAATAATTTATAAGTTGTAATATATATACAATGATTTATTTGATCATCTTAAAAAACAGAATGAAACAATTAAAGAGTTTAAATTATTCTTTAATACTGAGCTGCAGAATGTCATTAATGCATTAAAAAAGAAACTGATTTAATATTATAAAAAGATAAAAGTTAATTAAGAATTGTTTTGTAACCTTGATGTCATATTAAATTCATGCAATAAGCTTAACATATATAATGTAGAATATTCTCAGTTCTTAATAATATTACATAATAAGACTGACATATTGTTTCAATAAAGAGAAGACTGAGAAGATCTATATTTAAAGTATAAATTTGAGTTTTAACAATACTACAGAATTAACTATCAGCACTTGAAGAAAGAATCATTAAAAGATGATTTGAGAATTCTTGATTTAAAGAAGAAGAAGATGATAGCAATGATGAATTATATAAAAAATGTAAAAAAGCATTAAGACATATCTATAACAAAAGAAGTCTCAGATTATCTGTAAAAATCTTCAGTGTTAAATGTAAACATTTTAATACTTAATTACTGAAAGCTGATGAAGAACTTAAAATCAGCAATGACACAATTTATAAAAGATATATTTATAATTTCTGCAGTAGATATTGAAGTTAAATGCTTGTTCAACATGACTTAAGATGTAATTATATATTGTTGAAATTGACTGAATTTAGACACTATTGAGAACATTATGCTGATTAAATATCATGATATGTTCATTCTTGCAGCAGAAGTGATAAAAAGAATTGAAGAGAGATCTGCATTGATAATGATTATTAATAGTGATGAGAAAGATTCATCAGTAGATGAGCTAAATTCAACAGTAATTAAATTATATATAGAGCTTTTATCAGATCACTACTTCAGTGATAATGATCTTTATAATGATAGTAATTATAAGAACAACATTAATTTCAGACTTTATGATTATAATTAAGATAAGAACATTGATTTAAGACTTAACAACAATGATTATGATTAAACTTTAAACATAGAAATGATATAATTAAGTATTATAAATATCTTAAACAGCATACACTCAGAATATGTAATCACTGATGATGATTATAGTTATGAGTTAAGAAAGATTAAAGATTATATAAATTCATTATTTAAAAGACTTACTACAGCAATTAATGCATTAATTATTAAGATCATTAATGATGACTTAATAATCATTAATCTCAATCTTTAAATCATTTACTTAAATAACTCTGCTCAGAGTACATTAACTGTCAATATATACACAGTCTTGAATATAATACAATATTAATTAAAAGAAAAAAGTTTTCTTTATTAATAAAGCAGAAAATTGTTAAAAGCATTGTATTTACATTTAAAAGTACAGATAAAGTACATTAAGTTTTTAATTGCTTCAGTATTACAATTTTATAAAAGACAGAATTTTCTGTCTATTAATATCATTAATAATTATTTAAAGTCAAGAAAAATTCATTCTTTTTTATCTAAAGATAATGTTGACATTCATTAATTCAAGTGTCAGCAATCTCAATAAATATATATTTAACATAATTTTTAATTTAAACATCAAATCTCTTTACTCTTTCTATGCAGTTTATAAACACTTCAATTTTCTTAAATTGCTTATGATAAGCACAAGTTACATGCAAGTTAATAGTATTGAGTGAAGTATTAAAATTAAATGTGCTTAGATGTAAAAAATAATGTTTAAGAGTCTTTAAGAACATTTAACTTTGCTTAAAGCATCAGAGTTTATTCTGATTCTTTATATCTTTATTAATATTATCATTATTCTTCTCATTATTATTCTATATCTTCACTAAGTCTTCTGCCTCTTAATCTGCATCATTAATGAAGATTAAAACTTATAATGTTGACAATTAATCTTCATTGTTGATCTTAATTCATAAATATAGTTAATTAGCAAGAAGTTAATAGATAATTGTAAAGAGCATTATAATAAAGTAATATAATTATATCTAATTAATTTGTATCTTAACTTCATCACTCTTTAACATTAAAATAATAGTCTATGAAGTTCAAAATTTAATTAAATCTCTGATAAATAAACAGTGTAGAATTAATATATTTTATCTTTTTTTAATATTGTTTTTGTTAGATATATAACTCATGATAGCTGTGCTATTAGTGTGGTGCCACCTTTTAACAGGTTATGAGCCTGGGTTAGTGTGTAATAACTTGTGTAAAGTGGCGCCTAGGCCACCTCTGCTGGTGGTTCAAGTCCATGGTGAGAGAGTAAGTCCAAAAGGTCATGAGTTTGAACCGCTGTCTGTGCGCACCCTTTACACCTGCGGGTCGGTTGCGGGCCGATCGCGGGTTAGGGGGAGTGTTAGATATATAACCCACGATAGCTGTGCTATTAGTGTGGTGCCACCTTTTAACAGTTTTTCTGATATCTGCATGCACAAGTTCATCAGATTTAAGAAAGATACATTCATCATTAATGTTTTTATTCAGCATCATTTAAACAGAAAAAGCTACTGTAACTTTGCTCTCATCATTACTTAATATTATCTTTGCTTCTTCATTCTTATCTACAGAGACATTGAACACTGTTGAGAGCTGATAATTATAGAATGAAATAACATTAACTTTTGTCTTTAAAATCATTATAAAGAAGTGTTAAAAATATAATATACATTAATGATTCTTCTTGTCTGCTATGTACTCTGAATCAAGTATGCTGCTATTAAAAATCTATATAACAAGATTTGAATTCTTATCTTCAGCTATAATAAATTATTTATAATTGTTAAATTAAATAATTTATTCTTAATGCTTAACTACTTCATCTAAACAGTTATCTCAACAGCTTTAAATATATTCATTTGCTTTTTCAATTTAATCATATTAATATAAATTAAATGTCAAATAAAGTTAATATATCTCTTCTTTAATTATTAAGAAAGCACTCTTTGCTTTAAGAAGCTTATACAGAGCTTGTGTTTCTTTAATAATTATAATTAAATTATTTTATTGAACAGTATCTTCATTTTTCTTTTACTCAGCAATTACATTCTGATCTGTAAAAAAGATCACTACAAATGAAGTTAAAGTCTGATACAGAACATTATAATTATTTATTAATATTTATTATGCTCATTCTTTATATATCTCTTAACAACAATTTTCTTTCTTGTCTTGACTGCATATTTCATTCTTTAAATCTTCATTTTAAGCTTCTTATATTCTAAATTATATTTAAGATCTATATTTAATCTATTCATTGTCATATCATTCTGCTCTTAAGTCTCTTTAATATGAGCATCTGTGAATGCATTAATCATTAAAGAATGTGATGAGATCAATTTCTAAGTGATATTAAAATATAAAGAATTCAATAAAAAAATAAATAAAAAGCTTCTAAGTTCTTGAATATAATTTAGTCTCTGATTTAGTATACATTTTGTGCATTATAATTGAGCATTATAATAAGTGAAGTTACATACTAGATTTTGAGTTAGAAGAAGTAAAAGAAGTAGTTAAAGTATTTTGAGACAGTGCAGCATTGAGTGTGAATTTAAAGTAGTTAATAAATGCTTTTATTCTTCTTTATTGATCAGCAAAGTCTTCTTTCTTCAGATGTGCAGCAATGTTTAAGATAAATAAATTAATTTCATTGATTTTTTTCTTTCTCTTCTTCTCAGATTGAGATGAAAAGTCTGATATATCAGTAGAATGTATTCTTTTATTGATGAGTTGTTCTCATTTAATAATAAAAGATGTGAAGTCTGATGCTTTTACTATATTAATGAATTAATTTAGTTCAGTAATGAGAGATATAAAATCTGATGCTTTTACTACATTAATGAAGATAATCTTTACACTCAGTTTTCTCTGTTTTAATGATGTACTTCTAAAATAAAAGTCAGCATCATATCTCTTTATTACTTACTTTATTTATATGATGCAAAATAAAAATATAAAAAGCTTAATACAAAAAGTAAGATGTTCTGTAGAAAGAAAATGTAAAAAGTGTTGTATTAAAGATAAATGAATTCATTAAGCTTCTATATTATCATTTATTTACATGAATGCTGTGTTTTTATTATTAATGAATTTGTAGATAACTAAGATCAATTCAAATTAAGCTGCACAATTATTTAGATTTATTAATTTATGATCATTTTTTCTTAAGTTATTATCTAAGAAATTCAAAGCAATATATACAATTTGTAAAGTGTAATATCTCAATCATGTTAGTTGCAATTTCTTTACTAAGTATAGATCTTCTCACAGTAAAGAAACTGACATTAAAATTATGTTATATAGCATAACAGAGTCATAATGAAAGTTAAAGTCATAAAGAAATATTAAGCAGACTTTAAAGTTTATGAACTTGACAACATAAGATTTATTGAAGAGAACAGAATATAAATTATAGATAAAGATATATGAGATAAAATTAAGTTTATAAAATGAAAGCAAAGAACAAACTGTTAAGCATGACATCTTTAAAGAAGAAGATTAAATCATTAACAATTCTTTTTTTTTTAAATAAGTTTCTGCACAAAAAGAGTTAAGTAAGTCACATGATTGCATCATTAAATTAAATTAAAATGCTCAATTTTAATGCTCTTTGATCAGCTTATGCAATGCAGCAGCAGCAGTATTGACAGAAGCTGCATTTTTTCATTTTAAATTTAAAATTCTTTTCACTGCTGATTGAAGAGATTTCTGATCAGTATAATGATAGCTTAAAATGAAATCAGTTAATCATTATGAATTTGTAGAAGATAAGTAAGATATATCTTTATACATTTTTTAAAAGTATAAGTTCTTGCATATTAAGAATCTCTTTTATGACTTATTTATGATATAGTTGCTGAGCTACATAAGAAAGAAAATCTGATAATATTAAAAGAATTATAAAAGATGAAAGCAATCTTTTATACATTGCAGACTTATTAAAAAGATAGAGTGTACTAATTAATGTATTTTTGCTTTGTAGAGAATGAGTAATTTAATAATTAAGTTAATAATATTTATATATAATGCTTATAAAGCAGACATGTAGTCAAACAAAGAGAGTTGTATGCAATATTAATTAAAAATGTTGCAATAATAGCTGCTGTCAATATAAAGCTGCTTAATAACAAAAGTTAATTAATTTTAATTTAATTTAAGCTGTCAAGAATAATCTGACTTAACTCTGTCTGAAATCTGACTCTGCACAGAGTTGAGTTGAGTTGCAAAGTAAAGCTTAATAAATTAAGTTGAGTTCTAAAATCTGAGCCTGACTTGACTCAACAGTCACTCTATATAGAACTTAAAACTTTAGACAGTTAAAAATTTTGAGACTTCAGAATTTAAAAGACTTTTATAGAATCTGTGAGTGCATATAAATTTTATGTATGAATAATAAATAAAATGTTGAGTAGTATAGCTGAATTGCTGAGTATATCTTAAAAACATTGATTTTACATACAAATTTCAATGTTTTTCTTGTTCATCAAGTACACACTGTGTACAACAGAACATCACAATTAATCTATAAACTCTGAATTGATAAAAGTCTTGTTAAAGTAAAATTTTAAAACATTCTGAATTTTCAGAATTTTTAACTGCCTAGAGTTCTGAGTTCTATAGCACTGATAGTAATGAGTTTTGGTGGTAAACAGGCCATTTGCGAAGACTTTTGACGTAGTACTGTACCTAGGTAGCTCCCTCCGTCACTATCGCTCAGTGCAGGCATTTGTGCCTTGAGAGATCTTTTGCTCTAGGTTGGATATGTTTGAGATGAAATCAAAACTAAAATCTTCTTCCGATGGGCCCTTCCCATAATCATCTCCCAACATGAGTTGTCGGGAACCAACAGGACGGGTCTCAGCATGTCTGGATATAGCGGCCGCGTTTTCTGTCTCTCTCGTCCTCTTTCCATCGAGGACCAAGGCCACCCACACGGGTACCTTACGCGGCTTTTGAATGATGAGGTCAACGGTGCCACAACGGCAGTCTCCTTCCGAGGAATGCTACAACCCACAGAGGCAGCTTCACGCTCCAGGTGCAGGACCGAGTTATGTGGTGCGGTCAGAAAGTCAATGTTGTGCCTGTAAGGTAAGGAAAGTATGGTGAAAGGAAGTGAGACCTGAGCAGCAGCTATAAGACTGATTTCTCTCTTTCTCCCGGATTTTGTTGATTTTCTTTTCATCTCATTCTACATCCTCTGTCGTTCGTTTTTACTGTCGAGATGCTGTACTCCAAATCGACGCTGGCTTCGGCCCTCTTGGCCCTCGCCCCAGCTGTCATTGCCGCGCCTCAATCGTATGTGAATGCGCCGGCCTCGACCGTCACCCCGGCTGTCCCGCCGCCGCCGGTGAGGAGTAGTCAAGTCACCGGGGCGACCTCGCACGGTCCGTACAGTGGTTCTCCTACCACTACCGGTGCTCTCTCGACGACCGTGTTGGCAGCCTCAATCCCCGCCATGCCACCGAACCCCACCGCTACTACCTACCCGAGCGACGGCAAGCTCCATAACCCGGAACCAGCCCCATACATGCCGGCTGGTGGGTTGGGAACGAACGGCACGGAGCCAATCTACAACGTCAAAAGTGATTTTGACTACGAGTCACTTGTAAGCATCCTCTCCCCTTCCAACCGCGCTCCCCAGATGCTGACGTGCGTCTAGGCCGTGGCTCTCTACCAGGAGTGGATCGAACTCGACCTCTTCCACGACGGACTCGCCCGCTTCTCCGTCGCCGACTTCGAAGCCGCCGGCCTCACCGCCACGGACCGATTCCTGATCGAGTTCATGGCCGACCAAGAAGTTGGCCACTCAACCCTGCTCAGCAACATCTTGGGTGCTCAAGCACCCGTGCAATGCACTTACAACTACCCCTACACCACCGTCCGCGAGTTCGTCGACTTCTGCCAGAGGCTGACTCGCTTCGGCGAGTCGGGCGTCTACGGCTTCATCGAACACCTCGACTCCCGCGAGGCCGCCCAGCTCCTCCTCCAGTCCATCACCACCGAGGCCCGCCAGCAGATGATCTTCCGCCAGTTCGACGGCCTCTTCCCCATGCCCGTCTGGTTCGAGACCGGCGTCCCGCAGAGCTGGGCTTGGACGCTGCTCGCGCCGTATATCAGCTCTTGCCCAGCCAACCAGACTCGTCTCGCGTGGCAGAACTTCCCCGCCCTGACCGTTCTCAACCAACCTAACCCGGCTCGTATCAACGCTAATAATTCCGGCTACGGCGAGGCTGTCACGGGGTCTAACCCGTCCAACGACACAGCCGTGCCCCAGAGCGATAGCTGTCTCAACTCCACCGTCGTCGGCGAGGCGTGCGGGCCCGCCATCTCTCAGAACAGAAGCATCCCCCTCTCCTTCCCCGGCCGGGAAGTGTTTTTCAGCTGGGAGGCGCCCGGCAAGGCGGTCGGGCCGAACAACTCGTACGTCACCGCGACGGCGGCCGGTGCGGCGCAGTGGGTCGCTTGGGTCTCGCAGCTGGTGAGTTTGCTTTACAAGCCTGGTGACACGATGATGAGACTGACACGATGCCGCAGAATGTGACGTACTCGCCTTTGACGAACATCAGTGGCAACTCAGGCATGACTATTCAGCCCGACGTCGCTACCTTTGCTGGTGACCCTGCTGTGAGTGTTTCACGATATCTGGGCAATGTGGCCATGTGCTAATGGGAGTAGATCAACGGGACCATGTTCGTCGCCATCACTGACTCCGACCTCTTCCTGACGCCCTTCAATCTCAGCATGATTAACCCACATGTCGTCGCTGGGCCGGCTTTGTACCAGGCTGGTTAAAAGGCTCGATTACGTTAATGAGAGGGAGGTCCTCGTGGCATATTATTGGAAGCGCATTGAAAGTTGGTTGTGGTAATGTAATGATTATGCGAGGGAAGGAATGGACCCTCCTTTATGATGAAGTAGGGACGAAAGTGTATGTTAAACGACATGAATAGACACGAACAAAGTATCTACTCAAGTATCGATCGTGCACAAGTTAATTGGCAACCAATGGTGTCTTCCCGGCTCTGAAATTGCGATTGTATAGCTCAACGTTGCACGCAACATGATGCTGATGTGTGAGATCGCAACAGTTCTGTTAGATCCATAAGGTAGGTAATAAATCACACTCAATCGCTATATGTACATATCAAGACGAATCCGTCTCGACGCTACCAAACGCCCTTCGCCCGAACCATCGGCCCCCAATTCGGGCGCGGATTGAGCTGATACCGCACGAGCTTCGTCTTCTCCATCTCCTGCCCGAGCTTAGCGTCGAAGACGACCTCCAGCCTCGCCACATCGAATGAAGACTCTCGCGCACCCACAACCGTCGACTCCACCGCCCCATCATCCTCCACCACCACCGCCGCCAATCCGCCAGCCCCCCCACCCCCCAACCCCACCTCTCCACTCACCAAACCCGCCTGGCCAGCCCGATACAGCGCAGCCTCAACCCGCGCCTTCAACCCCTCAACATCCCCACCGGCATCCAGCGCAGCCCTCACCTCATCCCTCAGCCGATTCACCCGCCCACGGCCACGGGCCTTCTGCATAATCGCCCAGCCGGGCGTCCCCCTCTTGAGCGCAGTCTCCTTGACAGGTGACTTCTGCCGAACCCACTCGCGCATCACTTCCCAGATAACGCTCCAGGGCGCGTCGGTGCGGACGCTGCCGGGCTTGGCGTGGGAGCGGGAGACGCGGTAGCCGAGACGGCGGAGGGCGCCGCGGAGCTGGTCTTCGCTGGGGGTGTGGCAGTGGAGGACCTTGGCGAGGGTGGAGGGGATGAAGAAGAAGGGGTGGGTGTCGAGGGCGAGGGGGTTGGTGGGGGGGATGAGGTGCGGGGTGGGTGGTGTTGCGGTGGCGGGGAGGGAGGGGTCGTCGGGCGGAGGCGGGGTGGAGAGGTCTTCGGGCGGAGGCGGGGTGGAGAGGTCTTCGGCGAGGGCGGTGTGGAGCATGCCTTTGATGCGGGGGATGGTGGCGTAGGTGGTTTCGTCTAGATGGGGGAGGAGGTCGAGGATGCGCTGGATGAAGGCGTTGCTGTGCAATGGACCCGCCCACATGGGGCCGGCGACGTGCGTCTTGAAGCCGCAGTGCTCGCAGAATTCGGAGGTCGAGGGGCCTTGGGCGAGGGTGAATTTGTACATTGGGTTTCCTTTCTTGCTGGTCATTGTTTTGTTGCGGGCCAGTAGCTGTGTGGTCCATGCTCCGCAGCCTGAGTCGCAGTTGTAGACGATCATGGTTTTACCGGCCAGGAATTTGACTTCCGCCGGTGACTTTCTCACTCGTACGAAGATGCGAACATAGAAGTCGATTGAGAGGGAGAGGAGAGGCTCGATTGCTAAGCCATACCGGGCAGCTGTGTTGGCGATAGCGTGGATGATTAGCCGTAAACCTACCTCGTGGGACTGTTGGCCTCTCAAGGGCAGGCCTCCGTATAGAGCGTACGTCTTCTCCAGATAGCCAACGGAGGCAAAGACACCGGAGTCGGTGCATGTTACACAAAGTAAGCCTCCATCATTTACAGATTGTACGGCTGCATCCAGAAAGGGTACGGCCGTTCCGTAAGGATCTAGATCAATGACATCGTATCTTCCCACGTGTCCGCTCGGCTGCTTCGGAGACTGTTGATTTGCCATGCTATACATGTGTGTGCAGGCGTCGCTCCTGATGGCAGAGATCTGATCTCCGAGCCCGTTGAACTGTATGTTGACTTTGATAGCAGCTGTAGCTTCGTCTGATAAGTCATTTGCCGCAATGGAGGTGGCAAAAGGAATCTCTTTCGCATAGCGCAATGCACGGAGACCTGTTGCGGAAAGAGCATCGAGAATTGTGAAGGTAGGTTTCCAATCCGTGGCAGTAGATATCATGTTCGTAGCATAAGTGCTATCGGTGTTGGGAGGATTTGCCTCGTTGCTCAAAGGATCTTTCGATCTACTTGGCTCTGCCTTGTGAATAGCGGCTTGACAGTCTTTGACAACCGCCGTTGAGACTTTGTCAGGCACCAGTGATTCCGTTTCAGACCCCTTTGTGCCTTCGCCCACACTTGTTTTTGCTTTCTTGAGTTGTAGATCCATAGATTGCTTCTCCTGAAAATTATCCGGTGCGCGTGCCGCAGAAGATTCTTTACTCGGTTCTATGGCAGACACGTCCCCAGATCCAGCAATTTGATCGCTGCGGGTGACCGACACGCCATTGGGATCTCCTCTCTTCCTCTTTTTACCTCTCTCTGCCTTGTCGCGCAGGTGTTTCTCCCTCTTCTTATTTTTCTCTTCTATCACCGCCTCCCCATACGCCCGAATAGCAAGCACACTGAGATCGCGATTAAACTGCTGAATAGGATTGTAGAAGACCTTCTGCGATGTCGTATCGAATCTCGAAAAGTCTCTCGCGGCTTTTGCAGCCAATGCCCATTTAGGCGTCAACATGTACGCCAGACCCTCCTTGGTCGCATGATATTCAATCCCATTAAGGATGACGCCCTCTTCAGGCTGCACAGTTGCGCTGAGCTCGCTCGGGTCTGACGGTTTGTCGGTCATTGCGCCGGTGCAGAGTTTAGCAATGGGAAGGTAAAGGCGGGTCAAATTTGCGGTTCTATGGTTGCCTTTCTTCCATGTCGCCCTCAATAGTGGAGTCTGTGGTCTAATCAGACGCAGCAAAAGTGTACTCCGGACGCGCGCCAGGACGGAACCTAGTGCAGAAACGCAGGTGTAGGTCAAGTCGTGTTCGTAAAATGATGTTGAAGTGAGTCGACGCGATGGTGAGCTAGCGTTAGCGAGCCTCCTCGCCGAAGTTTAGTACAGGCGAAGCATAAGCGGGGCTGCGAGAGATCCATTACCAGTGACGCGAGTCCAGACAATGCAGGAAAAGAATGATACTTACAGAAGGCCTTCGCCTTCAGCTCCCTATGATATGAAATGTACATTGCCGCCGTCTCCGGATGGCCACAGTGGAACCAAATCAAGCCGTCTCTCTTCGCCCGCAGAGGAATCAAAGCGAAGCCGTCTCTATACTGGGAGAGGCTTTGTTGGCGATTGACATGGTTGGTTGCCGGTGGCCTTTGCTGAACCTTGTGTCCCGGGGCTCACCAAACCGCGGACTGGATCTTGCCATTGCCCAGGGCCCAGTGGGTGCTCTTCGAGGTGGGCACCCGCTGGCTTGAGTTGGCGCCCGGTGGGGGATTCGCTTGAACGCGGGCTGGGAGATCTATATCAAACAGCGGGTGTCTCGGCCCTACACGGTCTACTCGGTGGTCACGATCCGAACCCAGGCAGCTCTCTCTGCTGTGGCCCGGCTTATAGCAGCGCTGGCGAACCGGTTTCGTAGGGCAATCCTACTGCGGTGTCTTTTGCCGCGACCTCGGCAAAAGAGCGCTCTTCTCTGAGCGTCTCGCTCAATTGCCTGTGGTACACCCGGTCTGTTCATATTGCGGCCGCTGCGTTTGGTTGTCAGAGTGCCGGCTCGGGTCAGCAGCCGGTCTAAATGGCGCTGGACCCGAGGCCCAAGGCGCAACTTTCCGGTCATGGACCCTTCCGCCGCCCACCCACCTCGCCATAATCACAGGCTGCCTCCGCTATTCCTTCCCAACCTGAGGAACTTTTTCTTCACGCCGTAATGGTCCTTCTCCAGCCACCTATCTCTTGGCGCCACCTCCCGTCCTTCAACCCTTTCCCTTATCCTCCACAATCTCCTCCATCTTCATCATCCACGCTTGGCCGCCCGTACAGGGGCCGGAGGTCTGGCAAGAATCCAACTACTTACTTCTGCTGTGTTTTCTTCGTGACGTTGTCGAGATACTGTGACCGCTTGAGATTAGAGATTAGGCTGTTAGTATGAATTCTTTCAAAAAACGAAAGTGGAGTGACCAATGATCAGTGTATAGAGCACAATTTCATTTTGCTATGTGTACTTAGATATGCGCAGAGCAATGCAATGTTGTTGGTCGTAGATCTGGCATGGTAAACTCCTTCCTTGCCCTCTGCCCACTCTTCCTAGCCCTAAGATTCGGAAATCCCGAGTTTCATGTAGCTCGGTGCTTTGCAACCGACCGGAATAGAGAACTAGTTCTGCGGTATCAGTTCTCTATGCAGCAAAACGACTCCGGTCAAGCTGGATGTTCATAGATCCAAGTTGATGTCGACCGCAGAGCTTTACATAAGTCGCCGGTCTGCCCCCCACCTGAGATCGGGTCCTGAACCCATGCCTGAACCCAGTCGAACCTACAGTAGAGCTACAGTCATTTATATCTGTATTTGCGACTGCGTCTGTATGACGGACTGCTGCAACAGTGAGAGCAAGATGTAAGTTGATTTAGATGTCAGCGTAGCGTAGGCATAGATCTCCTGCGGGCTGTAAGTGTTTATCCAGATATTCTAGGTCACTATCCAGGGCCGAGTTTCAGGCTCTGTTTCAGGCATGACTTCCGGTGGGGTAAGGCCAGTGATATCTCACATCAAATGTTATATGGTTTTATTTAAAGCAGATGATATCACAATAGACACTTTGGCGGAGTGGTTAACGCGGCAGCCTGCTAAGCTGTTTCCTTCGGGAGCGTGTGTTCGAATCACACAGGTGTCGATCACTTTTTGTATTTTTTGCTCCTGGCGGGCGTATAAGTTTTTGGCTGGTTCTACGGCAATAATAATGCGCTGCATGGGATACGCGCAATTCACTAGCAGTCCAAGCAATGAACGGTAGATATGAGCTTTGATTGGGTATAGTTCTATTACTCCAGGACAAGCCGATACGCCGATCCATGCAGAACGTCCACTCGAAATGCCAAGCTAATCCATGATCCTCGCAGAAACAGCACACGAGAGATCTATACACTAGCCCTCCTAGGAGCCATCGTCCTCCGCAGATTCTTCTTCTCCTCCGTCTCCTCCATAACCGGCAAGACGCCCTTGTCCCTCAACTTCGCCAGATACTCGCTCCCGAACTTATACCCGACCTGGTAGATCTCGTCGAACTTGGCAAAGTCCAAAGTCCCATACGGATCGATCGGTGGGCGCATGTAGAGGCATCCAGGAGTCGTCTTCGCGCGCTCCAGAGCGTCGACGCTGGACACGTACGCGAGGCGAGCTTGGATTTCGGACAGCGTCGGTGGGTTCGGGTAGGAGGAGAAAGGATTCCACCGGTTGATGAAGGCCCAGAAGCCGGACAGGGAATCGCCAAAGGCCTGCGGCGAGTTGTCGTCGAGACTGCCCACGTCGATGGCGAAGATGACGTCGGCGCCGAGGGACTTCATGTGGGCCACTGTCAGATTGTCCACGTAGCCGCCGTCCAGCAGCATGCTGCCTTCGTCACATAGCGGAGGGAGAAGGCCGGCGAGGGACATGGACGCGCGCACGTAGCGCCAGACGTAGCCGCTGGTGTGGAACTCGGCGCGGCTCTTGCTGATGTTGGTGGTGTTGCAGTAGAATTCCAGCCAGAAGTCTTCGATCTGAGAATCGCCAAAGGTCTTGAAGATACCCCGGTTGAATTCGTGGCCCGTGGTGTAGGACGCAGACGGATATGTTAGATCGAGTGCGAATCTCCACATGCTGCCCATCCTGCCCGCGAACTTCTTCGCCCGACCGTACATGGGGACCACGTCGGCATCACGAGCGTACAGGGCGCCGATGAAGGAGCCTATGGAAGTACCACCAATGATGTCGATCGGAATACCAGCCTCTTCAAGTGCTCGGATGACTCCAACCTGCGAGATACCTCTTGCGCCACCGCCGCCCAAGACAAGTCCAACTGATTTGCCACACAGTCTCCGTGCCAGCCTATGAAAGTCGCCTTTAAAGGGCGTTTCTGCCGAGTACAGAGGCGTCTGCCGTATCCTACGTGAGGTGTACTTTTGGATCTCCGCTTGCAGTACTTGCACACGCTGCTTCAGCGCCGATCCAAAGCGCTTTGTCTGTGGATGTACTGGCTGCGACTGATTTCGGAATGCCATTTGGATGTGATGGTGACCACCGTTTATCCACATCCGGTTCCGTAGCCATTTGCGAGTGAGGCCAGGTGGTGAGTAGCGCTCGACGTGTAACAGGACTAACTCTTTCCTGGCGGTTGTCTTCATTCCAAGAAGAAACCTTTCATACTCGCCTATATTAGGCGAGCCCTCTGCTAGACCTACCAGCAGGATGCAATCTGCTTGGGTGATGCACGTTTGGGTCCATGGAGAGTTGACATTCGTGTCGGCAACGTACAAAACCATGCCGTACTTTTCCTCCAGGTCTGCTAGATATTGAGATAGCTTCAACTTCCCCATTCTGCTGAACGCGTGCCTCCCAAGGTGGTTGAGAATGGCAGCCTGGTTCAATGTAGTAACACCATTCACGACTCCGATTTGCGAGAGTGCATTAATGAGCCTACCTGCAAACTCAACCACCGGTACCCCGGCAGTTACAGGCAAGATAGCAACAGTACGAAGGTTGAAGGTAGAGCTGACGTTGTTGCTGGCTGCGCCAGTAGTCTTCTCTTTCCCTTGCTCCAGGAGAGGATCCTCCACCAGAGCCCGCATACGCTGGGCAATGATTTTTGATATTTTGATTGTTATACCAGGGTGTTCCAGAGCCAGACTGTTGAAGAGGCTTTTCGGGAGTTTTGCTAGCTCAGTGTCTCGGATTGCATGCAATGTAGCCGGTCTTGTCGATTCGGTCATGACTTCAAGCTCACCGACGCTCTCGCCTTGACCGTACTCTCCAACTACCCTCATTTTACCGTCCTCCTTCTCCAAGATCGCCCGTAAACGGCCGTTCAACACGATGTAGATGGCATCGCTCTCGTCGTTCTGGTGGTGGATCACCTGACCCGCGTTTACTTGAACCCATTCCAAGGCGAAGTCGATATGGGAGATGAGACGCGGAAGGAGGCTTGTAAGACGCTTAGCCATAGTCAACAGTACTACTGGGTACTTTTCCACAATTCTTTCCACAGACGTGCGAGGTAAGAAGCCGACGTATACGTCTGTCTGGGCTGTGACATCAACGAAGGACCTATATGATGAAATGGTGCCTATGTAGCCAGCTACGCCACCAGGCTTGATTAGGAACAGGCTCTTCCGCGCGGGCTTCTTCTTCCTCTTGGCGCCTTGAGGTCCACCAAGCACAGACGACGTGTGGGACGAGTTCGTTCCTGTTTTTGTCAATGCCGGAAATAGGTCGTCCGCTTGATGGCCAGTGTTTATATGCTGTGCTCCCAAGATGCCCGACTCCTCCCTACCTTCGTCGATAGGGGTGCTGACGTCGAGAAATCCATCAATCACATAATAGAGCCCCGGATTTCGTTCACCTTGCTCCACCAAGACTGCACCTTTTGGAAAGTACACTATCTCAATATCATCCTTGAGCTCATGGCCCAGAGTATGGTTACTAAAGGAAATTCCTCCTGCGCTCAGCCCAGAGACTGACGTGATTGACTCCGATTCACCATCTACAGAACTCTCATATGGATCGATAAATCCAAAAGCGTTGTTGAACACCGCTTTTTGCCGCGTCGAATCCCACGATACCAAGCGAGGTGATTGTTCAACGGAATCAGCAGGCTTCTTCAGAGCATCCTTGGTATTCGTCAGCCCAATTGCTTTAACGATACATTCCAGGATGGACTCTCGAAACAACGTATCCTCGTCTAGGGATTCCTGACGGTGTAGTTGCAGACCGTTCCGTGAAGACGGTGGCAGAAAGGGCGCATGCTCTCCTTTCGTTAAATTGCTGAGGGGACCCTGCCGTAAGATATCCATGTCCTGGAAAACCTGATTAAAGGGTCCGCTACCCGAGAAACTCGGATGTGGCCGATTGCCAAACCTCGAAAGTTGGATGTTACTGAGGAGGTCTCCCGGACTGACTAGCCTGTCATGTTCGCTTGGTACGCTCAGGTTTGGTACCGCCTTGATAGGTTCGGTGAGTGTCCCGTTCTGTGCCGCAGCCAGCCTTGCTTGGATGGCAAGATCGTTCCGTAGATGGCTGCTAGATCGTCTCCGTCTGCCTGCACCGGGGTTATGCAGGGCAATCCCTTTACTACTGTCCTCTGGCCCAACGCGCTCTTTCTCCTTGGTGAATTTGTCCTTCAGTCGCTCCAGGGCAGTCCCGCGCAAGTGATTTGGCAAATCGTAAGTCGTGTATCGATTCATATGCTTTTCAGTGCGTAGCACCTCGGTAGTCAGGCCTAGATAAGATTGCGCAGTAGCTAGTGTGACGCGCTGGAGGCGTGTTAGGATAACTTGTACAATGTGTGCTGTTGCCTTGGGATACACTCGAGTAAGACGTCGGAATGCGCTTGCAGGAATGATGGCGATGGTCGTGTCAACTGTTGCCCTTGCAAGAATATCAGGATGCACGGATTTTGATTTCCCCAGTCTCCTACGCCCTTGTTGTCTCTCTTGCCCACTGAAGTTGAAATCCAGTGAAAGAGGTGGGACGCTGGGCAGTTGTGCGCCACCGTTAGGTATACTCGAGGCGTGACGCTTGTGGTGCCGCGAGTCTCGGGAGGGACTCTCGGGCACCCTGGCCGGGCTCGTCAGTCCAGACTCAGGATTTATCCACTGATTGAGTCCACCGCTTGATGAGCCTGAACCCCTGCCAGTATCGTCATCTTCACCATAGCGTAACTTAACGTCTTCGGTAAAGAGCGAAAGAATCGAGAACAAGGAAGACATGGACGCTCCGTTTTTGACCTCTGTTAGAAGCTGATAACCTTGATTACCGCGCTCATGGTGCTCTTCCTCATCATTATCCGAATCCGCGCTGCCGTGGAACCCTGGTTCACCATCCAGCTCTCGATTATCCCTGTTGGATTTGACGAAAATCTGCACCAAACCGTCCACAACTAGACAAAATCCTTTCTCTTCCTCTAACAACAGTGTCTCGCCGGCAATCAGCTTCCTTGTCTGCATAGTCCTCGTCAACTCGTGGAAGACTGGTCGTTCCAAATACCCAAACACCTTTATAGCACTGAGAAATTCGTCGAGGTAGTTTGCTAAGCCAGGCTTCGAGTCTCCTTCTTGTGTGTCTGGAAACAAGTCTATCTGCGGCTCCTTACGCTGAGGTTCTGTAGGAAGCCGTGCGTACATGTTCAGAAAGCGGTAGCGGACGAACCAGCTGATGGTGGACGCAAAGGCAAGGGCTATAAGTAGTCTAAGCATACATGGTCAGTATGTGTGACGCTTTCAACCGAAAACAAAACTCACAGAGTAGTAAAGTTCATAGTAAACGTCAAACTTGTTGAAAAGAGCGTGAAGAGCCATGTCGGCAGCGTGATTGTCGTGAACGTAACCGACCAGTAGAGGATACTTGGTAAAACACGCAGAAGGAACAAAAGCAGACGGCCCGACAGACCGAGGAAGGAGCTGGTTTGTGGACTATCAGGAGCCGGAGATGTAGTAGCAAGCTGTGAGCGCGCAGGAGTCGTAGCTAAGTTCATGAGAGCCCTCAATGTTTCTGACATCTTGGCCGAGATATCCTCTAAAACCCCATGTGCATAATGCCCAAAGTGTATATCTCTTTTAGCCACTATGGCCAGTCAAATCACTCCCACCTTGAATCATTGTTGCATACTCGTTAGAGTGGTTGTACCTTGTTGTTGTAGACAGATGATCTTCCTTCACATGTCAGTTCCAGTGAGTACCTGTGATATCATTGCTTACTCATCTCTTATTAAGCACCCCTATTTATGTCTTAGTCATCATTTCCTATATATACTCTACATAGTGTAAACAAAAAGAAACAACTTTCTACAGATCAATTCACATCTAATAGCATCAAAGATTTGAAACACACTTTTAAGCAACTCTGAGACTCAGACTTTGATTTGAGCTGATTTAATTTATATTTTAATCATAAAAGTTTTGATGCAGTAATGCATAAACTACATATTCACTTTCTCTTCAGTGCTCACTACTACTTCAGTATTGAGACTACAGAATAAAGAAATGAGTTTTTATACTATATTGTATAAAGAAAAGTTTTATCTTTCTTATATTGTAATATGTTCAACAGCAATTTGAATCAAATCAGAATTGATTTGTTAATTAATGTTTTTAATTATTTATAATCTCTCAGTATAAAGCTCAACTCTATTTCTATGATAATGAACAAACTTATTATCATTAATTAGTCATCAATGTTAGAAACAGCTTCTTAAGTTAATTATAAGATAATAACAAATTAAATTACATTTCTTCAGACTTAATTAAGAGATATTCATACTAATTAATTGACTTTTATGTCTGAGATTACATTTCTATCTAATGTAGCTTCAGAGACTTAAGAAATATTTAATATAATAGTATCTTTCTCTGTAGTGATGTTTAAGAATTCTTTGAAGATAAAGATACTGTTTATTTATAAGAGTAATTGAAAAGTGAATACTGCAAAGATGTAAATTCTCAAAATAAAAGCTTATTTTCAATTCTATAAAATGTTGATAAATTAACTTCTGAATAATAAAGCAAAGATCACTGTTATGATTAATTATTTAAAAGATACTATCAAAGTATGATGACTTTAAAAAGAAGAATGACTTTAAGCTGAAGAAAACTCATTAAATATTAGATCTTAAAATATAAATAACTTTTTTTTAACATTTCTACTGATCTTTGAAAACATTAATGAAACAAAACATCAATATTGCTGTTATGAGACTCTGAAATAAACAAAATCAATTCAATAATATAAAGTAAAGTTTACAAAGATTGTACAACTTCTTCAGTCTATATCAGTTAAATATAAACAGAAACAGCAATTTATCTGAGATTTAAAGCAGAAGATTTAATTTAAACTTTAAAAGTATTTAAAGACTGAAGTGACTACTCTTAATGAATTAATTTAATGAGCTAATTGAATTAAACAAAGTCTTTAAGAAGTACATAATGAGAATTATTTTAATGTCTTTAACAACTTAAATTTAAATCATAATAACTCATTAAACAATTCTTGAGATCAGTTTCAAAGCTATGAAAGATTAATTATGTCTAAATTAAACAAGTTAAATATGAAAACTTATTGAATCTGATGTAAAAAGAATAAAGTGTACTTTCATTATGAAAAGTTCTCACATATAATTAAAGACTGCTGAGACAACAAGAACACTGATAAGAGTAAAGATAGAGATAAAGATAAAAATAAGAATAAGAATAAGAAGAAAAATAAAGATAAGAAGAAGTTAAAGATCATTAAAGTTGATTTAGATGATTTGAAAAACTAAAGTTATTTATAAATATAAAAGTATTTATGAACAAGTTAACAGAAGCTTCTATTCAACTTAATAATAATTTGAGTAAAGCATTCACACTAAATGACTCAGAACTCTTATTATTAAGTATAATCTCTGATTAAATCAACATTCTTAATTTAAATACATATATTCTTGCAGACTGCATTCAAGACAGACTGAATAAGATAAACATGAAAATATTAATTGATTTAGATGTAAACTGAATATATGTCTTCTTAATAGTTGTTAATTAAATGTTGATTGATAGTCAATATAAAATTAAATTACTTAAAATATTCTTGTTAAACAGACAGATCATTTAATTAACTGTAAAGCTGATCTTTCATCTTAAGATAAATAGCTTTTGACAATGATTAAAAGTATAAATTGTAAATCTTTAAAAACATAATTTCATTCTGAGATTAATCTGATTAAAAGTCACTAATTCTCAGATTGATTAAGTTATGAATTATATGATGATCTGAGATTAACAATAAAAACATCATTATCTGTTTCTGAAAAAGCAACAATGAGCTGTAAATGAGTCAACATTAAATGTAATTGAAGAGCACACAGCTATGAAGACACTTTAAAATTACAGAATTGTTAAATACTTATTAGTAATTCAACAGAACTCAAAGAAGTCAGAAGCTGAACTGTTAATTATTATAAATGAATGATTACAAATTGTTATTAAAGAGTTTTAATTCATATTTAGATTGACTTTATTAGACAAACTATCATCTAAATGAATGTTTAAACATAGCATTAACATCAGTAACATTAAGTCTGTCAACATAAATGCTTACTTTCTGTCACAGCTACAGCTGAATGAACAGATTAAACAAATAATAAAGCTACTGAATAAAGATCTGATTTGTAAGTTTATAAGTTTATAAGACTTCTCAGTTCTGTTTATTAAAAAGAAGAAGAGTACATAATGAATGTACATTGATTATAGAGTGTTAAACAACATTACTGTTAAGAATGAATATTTACTTTCTTAAATTCAGAAATGTCTAGATCAGATTGACAAAGTCTGATATTTAATCAAGCTTAATCTCATTTTGAGTTATTATCAAATTTATATAATCAAAAACAATACAAAAAAGACTGTCTTCAACACTCATTACAGCAAATATAAGTTCACAACTATGTTCTTTAAGTTATGCAATGTCTCAACAACATTTCAGTCAATGATGAACTCTATATTATAAAACTTACTTAACAAATTCTATCTAATATATCTTAACAACATACTGATCTTTTCTGACTCAATTTCAAATCATCAGAAACACTTATGAATCATTCTCAATATCTTAAAGAAACATAAGCTATATGTTAAGTTTAGTAAGTGCACTGTTGAGATAAAAATTCTTAAATTTTATAAATATATTGTAAGACAAGACACACTATGATCAATTTCTATTAAGATATTAGTCATTAAGAATTGATCTGCCTCAAAAACAGCACATTATGTACAGCAGTTTCTTGAACTGACTTTATATTATTGATAATTTGTACAAGAATTTGCATAGATTGCAGCATCATTATTAAATTTGCTTAAGAAAAACAATGTTGAGTTATATATAAAGAAGAATTAATTCATTGTCTAAAACACATTATGTAACAGTGTCTTTCAACAGCTTAAGAATGCACTTACATTTAAATTAATATTTATTTAAGTAGCTGTATGCAAACTGTTTACTATCAAAATGAACACTTTTAAATAGGCAATTGACTGTGTTCTGATGCAGAATGAAATGAATAAGAAATGTCATTCAGTTATTTATGATGACTGAAAGTTACAAGATGCAGAGCTCAATTATTCTGTTTATAAAAAGAAGTTATTGATCATTAAATATGCACTTTAAACTTGACAGTACTATATTAAAAATGATTATACTATAACTATTATTATGAATCATAAAGATCTACAATATTTAAAGAATACATCATATCTATTTCAATGACTAGCTTAATGAATTAATAAATTTTAGCAGTATGATTTTAACATTTAATATTGATCTGAAGCTTAGGCTGTTGTATTAGATTTAATTAATTATTAATTTAATTTTATAGAGAAAGACTCAGTAAATAAAGTGTTCTTAAATGTTTTGTAAAGACTAGATGATGTAAAATGAAAAAAAGTGATAATATTGTATTTAAAAGATGATACAGAATCTGAAAAGTCACTGCTTTGCAAGTATGTATGCAAAAATGATGTGATGAATCAATTTTGACTGCATTATAATTTGAAATTGAACAATCTATATTTAATTTAAAAGTAAGACAATGATGAAGCATTATTTCTACAGTTTCAGTATCATGCAGACTTTTTAAAACATATATATACTGAATATGAGCATTTAAAAGTGTTAAAACTGCTAAAAGTCATTTGACTTCAAGCTTAATGATATGAATTATTGCAGAATATTAAATTGTTTATAAAACATTATTTTAACTGTTAAGTTGCTCAATAACTCTGAAAACATTAAGAGATCAAAGAACATTCATATTTAGCTTGTAAAAATTTATTATCATTTAAAAGATAAGAAATTAACATAATAAACATATTATTCTGAATGCTCTGAGAGAACTACTGAATTATAACAGTAATTAATTATGTTACAGACTAATCTGTGACTAAAGCTGTTCTGAATGCAATGAAAACAATAATTGCAGATTTTCTGTGTAATGAAATCTTTATAAATTATAATTCATCAAGAAAGTTACTATTTAATAATAATATAAACTTTCTCAGCTATGTTGTAATCTACTATTTGAAAAAGCTCAAGACTCAATATAAAACAATGATTTTCTATTATCTCTGCACAAATAAAAAGATAGAAAATCTGAATGAAACATTAAGCTTTATGCTTACAAAATATCTTATGAGTAAATTAACTTAATTATAAGATAAATACTTATTATAAACATTTTTTGTAATTTAAATTCAAGCTTATAATACAACTAAACAGAGCTCATTCTATCTATTGTATAAGATAAACTCATAATTATTAGACAACTTAAACAATCTTTAATTGCTGAGAGAAATTGATTTTAAAGATTAGTTAAAATGAGTTGAGCAGGTACAGATAATTTAAATAATTGTTAATAAAATTTTTTATAAAAGACTATTGAATTGAAAATGATTCATAATGAAACAGTGTAGTTAAGCATTACAAAGAAAGAAGACTGAGTATTTATATGAAATGAAGAGTCTCAGAAGTTTAAAGTTAAATGATTTAAGTCTTATAAGATATTGAAAACTTATTTATTAGAAACTTATGCATTAAAAATGCTTACAGAATATGTTTTACAAAATTTAATTTATAGTAATTAGCTTGTAAAAGCACATATCTTTAATATCAATGAATTTTAAGCTAATTCAGAGCTGCAAAGCAATCTAAAATGAGTTAAACTATTTATGCAGTGATTAAGTCTTAAAGTTAATGAGATTTTTAAATAAAAAGAATTATCATTATCTTTTTATAAAGAACTCTTAATCATATCTTAAGCTGAATGAGATTGCAGACAAAAGAAAAAACTATATAAGCTTTTAATAAAAGAAAAAGAAAATCTTTTTTAAAAGATAATTTATAAGATATAAAAATGTTATGAATGAATAAACTTATCTGTACTCTCATTACAGAACATTTTAAAAATGCATTGAAGTGTTATTTTTTCTGAATTGATCTTGACTGAAGTAAATGATGTAATGAATACATTATAGAAGATTATTGAAAGCTGAAGAAATGTTAATGACTTAATTTTAACATTTATAACAGAAGAGAGATGTAACTAAGAGAAAGTGAAAGTCTCAGCATTATATAATATTAAGAAAAAATTAAATGATTAAAAATGACTCAGTAAAGACTTGCAACAATGACATGATGAGTTGAAGTTGAAGTGAACAAGTAGTAAAGTTAAAAAGAAAAATTAAAAAGTCTTAACTTCAATAATGATTAACAGTGATTTAATGATGATTTATGAAAGAAATATGAATTTATATAATTTACATAAAAGATTTAAAAAAAGATTCTTATAGATTAAAAGATAATAGTATTAGAAGCAAAGCAATTTCATTAACTATCTATTTATTAAAAAAAAAAAAAAAGTTATGAGCTGAGCACAGACTGTATTCAAAGCAAAATTACTGTTTACTGTAATAATACAATAATGAGTAAGAATGCAATTGATGTAGATGAGACAGCAATATAAATAAAGCAATAAATGCATTGATGTTAAGTCTTTTAGCTTAACAACAAAGAATCTTAGCAATTATTTTTAACTTATTTACAGTGCTTAAAACATTCTCTGTTAATGAGTAATTGTAGCTAATGAGAAGTGTAATGTTATCAATGATAATAATGAGAGCAGCAGACAGAGCAGCAACATAATGATGATAAGAAGTTGCTGAATTAATAGATAAAGAAAATTTGAACTTTGTATGATTTAGAACAATAAGTAGTCATTATATTAATATAAATTTATATTTACAAAAGCTGCATCAAATATTCTGTGCATCTCAATGACAGTTTGTACACAAACTGTAAAGAAGATAATGATCATTAAATTTAATCTGAATATACACTGTAAATGATTCATCTTTATATACATAGTTATTGCAGATGATTAACTTACATTTCTTATAAATATAAGTAATAACAACTTCATAATATATTCAATAAGCATAAAAATGATCTAAATTCATGTTAATGTACAGAATTAACTATTAAATTATTGACAATGTCTTAAGCTCAGTCTTAAGTTAACTCTTTAATGACAAATTAATCAGAGCATTAAGTAATGAGAAGCTGAGCTGATTAATAGTTAATTCATTAAAGAGAGAAGAGAAAGTAGTATTAAAAGTAGAATACTTAATTAATTTTATGTATTGTTAATCTTTAAATTAAAATTAAGACAACAATATATTAAGAAAAGAGTTTTGTAAGCTTTTCTTAAAATGAGAATAATCAGTAGTTTTGTAAGTGCAATTAAAAGTAGATTTCTTTTAATTTAAATCATTATTATCTGTATTTAATGATGAAGTAGCAGCAGCACAATGTAAAATATAGATCTTAAGAGATGATCTATGAAACATTAATGACATGTTGTAAATATATTATGAAAGTTTACATGATGATAAAGCAAATAAAAAATTGATAAGTTAATGAAGTAGTAATTAAAAGTTGAAGTGTAATTGAAAACTAAAGAAAGAAGAAGAGAATTTCTTTAAGAGATTGTAATTAATGATATAGATAGACAGTGTAAACAGTGAATAATTTATCTTACTGTTATAATGACAGTGATCTGCATTTCTAGCTGCTTTTGAATGACAATAGTGATGTGAAGTGAAGTAAAACAATGTGAATGTGAATTACAGACAGAAATTTTACAGAATGTCAAGCAAATCTCTGCACTTACATCAGTGAACTGTTGTGACTGTGCAGTAGAAAAGAATGTGATATTGTTGCTTACTCATCTCTTATAAGCATCTCTATTTATGTCTTAGTCATCATTTTCTATATATACTCTACATAGTGTAAATGAAAAGGAACAACTTTCTACGGACCGATTCACATACCCTTAGTGAGTTGCGTTATAAGCTTACGGGAAGAGCCGAAGCTACTACACCCTCGGCCGGCTTGATCTTCGTACTTGTACGAAGTAAGGTGAGCCACCAGGCCGCTCTTGGCACGAAATCACAGCATGGACAATGTACTACCAATTGCCCGTCAAGTTAGCCAGAAGCACGAGTGGCATGCAGAGCAGCAGCATCATCACAGGTTTATGCGAGAGGCGCTGAGGATGGTATACTGGAATTCTGGCCAACAATGGTCGTTGGTATTGGGGCTGACTTGTTCAGGCAGAACGGGCCCTTGCTAGTGATGAGACACCCGTAGGTTGTGTTTTCGTTCATGATGGGGAAATCATTGGCCGAGGACTGAACGACACCAACAGATCATTGAACGTAAGAGTCGGCAACGAGATGTACCTCGCTCAATCGACTGCCTTTGACTGACGGTCTTAGGGCACAAGACATGCTGAGTTCGTAGCTATGAGTGATATTCTCAAGACTCATTCTTCGTCGGTCTTGCAAGAGACAGATTTGTATGTCACGGTAGAACCCTGTATAATGTGCGCTTCGGCTCTTCGGCAGTATCGAATTCGCTCTGTTTATTACGGCTGTGCCAACGAGCGATTCGGTGGCACCGGAGGTGTCTTGTCAATACATTCAGAGTTCGTTCCCGCATCGTTAAGCGTACAAAGAAGTCAAGACTTATATCCTTGAGTAGTCCTGCAATTGATCCGCCTTACCCTGTATACGGGGGAATCTTCCGTGAAGAGGCTATCATGCTCTTGCGACGATTTTACATCCAGGAAAATGAGAAAGGTAGGCTTGTGATCAAGCCACCCATGTAGAAGTTCTCTGCCTCTAATCGGTGAGCAGCACCAGAGCCGAGACCAAAAAGGAACAGGAAACTCAAGACCGAGGTTCTCGCGACGAACGGTGATGTCGCAAAGACGGATTTAGCACCTTGAAAGATACAGCGACATTGAGATACGTCAAGGAGACCTGGTCCACTTGCTGGACAATACTCAGCATCCAGCCTAGCATCCAGTCTCGCATCCTACCAGCTGGCAGCAGAGCCTTCCACTGACGAGAAAGCCCTGGGTCGGCGATGAAGGGAAATGATTGTGGCTCATATTCTTATACCGAGCCGAAGCAGTGCAGGAGCGAAGGGTCAAAGAATGATATGAAGGATGTAGCCTCGCTTTAGGAAACATATATACAAGTAATACGCCGACGGAAAGTCCCAAACCACCACAGAATTGAGCACTGAGCATGAGAGAACGTTCCTCGGCGCGCTTAGGCTCCCAGATCTAAATTGCTTATCCGCAGAACTCATGGTCCAGCGTTACCCGTCCTCTCGGCTTCTAGTTCTCTCTCTGCCTGCTGATAGTACTTCGCAGTGTCGACTCCGTGCTTAACAGGAATTAATTAACAGGTCCCATGGTCAGTTCGGAAATGATTGTTGCCATACCTGTTCATGATTCACAAAGTTGAACCATGGTATGACGTGAATGAAAAGCGCCGTGTATCTGGAATTCCTGGATGCAACGCCTTGCATGTATGGGGTCAACTCAGACCGACCGTATAGAGGCTCGCCCTTCTTGACCTTATCTACCATCTCCCGCATATCCATGTCGTATTCGCGTTTGTTCTCCTTGAACCCATAGAAGCGTACTAGGCAGTAACGGACGCACTTAGCACCATGTCGAGGGGTTTGGTATTGACTTTGGTCAACTCACAAGCTGATGATTGGTAGAGTACTAGAAATCCCGCTCCGAGAGAGATGACGCCTGTCAATCTCATAATAGATGCGAAACCCCCACGACCAACATGAGAGGGCGCAACCCGCTCCCACAGCATCATCAAGGCTGGGCCCATTGCTGTAGTAGCGACGGCCTCAGCGTAATCCGCAGGTCTCGCATATTTGAGCACACGTTTGATGTGCCTGTCTTAAGTCTCAGCTCGAATAAGGTAACAGCAAGTCCCCTGTCAGGATGGGACATACGGATCAGAGTCGATCAACTGTTCGAGCCGTTAGTCGATACAAAACCATGCAATTATCTCTATCTCAATCTCACCGGATGATCTGTGTGTATTTTCTTGGCCGGGACATAAGGTCTCTGTGCTTCTGCCATTGTGTACTCGGCACCTTGTCTGGACACGATCTGCTTGCCTGGATGGAGGAGGTTGCGGGTCGCTTTCGAACGCTAGGGAGGCGGTTCCAGCCACACGACCTTTAAGCGAACATCCGAGGCGGTAAGTGTGGCTTGATAGAAACGCGAAACGCGTTCCCCAGAGATCGCATGCTAAGTGCATCAAGTTGCTTGTCAATCCGGACGTGATTGAAGTTGGGGAACATCACACAGAAATATCATCGAGGGCAATTCTTCATCCGAGGCTTTAATGGAACCCGATTCAAATCGAACCCTTTTTGCAAAGGAACCTTCCCGTGTACGCAATGTCGCTGCGTCTGCTGAAGGCGATGATTTGGATGATCTTTTCAACTACGATGCTGGCACAAATAACGTATTTCGTGATGTGGATACGAATATGGATGTCACAACAAATATCGAGCCGCCTCGAGGCAAGGATAAGAGCGACACTGGTGTAGGTCTTGGCATCGATGAGGAGATCAAGGTCTCACGACAGCGACGTCCTGTGGCAAAGCTGGACGAAGAACGGTATGACCGATGGAGACGAGTAGCGGCCATTGGCTAATACTCTGCTACATACAGTCTCCTTTCACAAGGGGGCATTCCAAAGCTGAGACGAATAGCCAAAGATCGTTTAAAATTCAAAGGTAAAGGTCATGAGGTAAGCCTCTTTCCAGTGTCACATCGTTATATCGGACCTGGTTAATTGGGTCGCAGTATAAGGACCTCACACGGCTACTCAATTTCTACCAATTGTGGTTGGATGACCTGTATCCGAGAGCCAAGTTCTCAGATGCACTTGTCATCATCGAGAAGCTTGGTCATACGAAGAGTATGCAGGCAATGAGACGAGAATGGATCGACGAAGGGAAGCCAAAGAGCTCGTTCGACAAGGAGTTAGATCAGAGTCGAAGCATCTCCACTAGCACAAGCAAAGGCCCAGATCCACCCGTTGATGCAAACCGAGCAAAGGAAAGCCTTGGACCAGCGGCGACCCACGATGCAGACTTAGCTCAACCGCAGCAAAGGCCGCAAACACCACCCGGTCCGCCGCTGGATACAGACGATGATCTGTATACTGCGACCCCTGGGGCTGTGCGAGTAATTATAGCTCCCTCAAAAGAGACGAATTCGAATAAGGACAGTCTGTTTGTCAGAGAAGACACGACTGGATCTCGATCGGAAGAGGAGGATGAGCTAGACAAGCTCTTAGCAGAAGATGCAGCTAATGGTGAGCATTATCAGACGGATAGTGCAGGAGGGAATGCAGGGCGAACCTCCGCGCTACCTGTAACCGATGACTTCCAGGATGAGATGGAGGCTATGGCTGGCATGGATGATATGTGGTAAAGTTTTTCACGTTTGTAATACCCTATATAGCGCAGCATAGGAATTGGCGTTTTTGTATCTATCGGCAAGGGGATATCCAGTAAAATCCAGGTCTTCAAAGAATATGTTGAAATATGTTCTCTGGTAGCCTGCATATTCAATATTAGACGTTTGCACTCCAAAGGCACTCGCTTCCGTTCTTCACGGCTTTTAGAGCTGGGACTGTCTGACTTCCGACAAGATGACGTAGATACACAAATATCGCTGCACGCATCAAATGTATTTGAACATTTAAGATGACGCAAGATATCGTCTCTACTCTACGACAGCTCCAGCTTGATGATGTTCTGTGCGGCGAAAACTCAATCGACCCAGTACTGGACGAACGCAGGCCCCGGAAAAGGGCAAGAAAATCTGAAGATGACTTGAAGAAAGATCTTGAGGACGAGTTCCTAAAACCTCCGACAGTATTCGGACCAAACTGGCTCAATAAATTGCAACAGTATGTAGATCATGAGATTCGTCGGCGATCATCCAGTTGAGGCAATTGTTGTAGGCGCTGGGATGCACCGCCTGATTACACCGGGCTTTTTGCCCTGGCACCTACGAAAACGCGAACGGTTACACGGTTTGTACGTGAAGGTCTCGAGGGTAGGGTAACGGGCTATGAAGAAGTCACAGTACCGGCCAGCAGTGCCACGGCCAAGAACTCGACATCCTTGTTACGCAAGCCGGCCAATAGAGCGGACTTTGTCAGAGGTGCGGCTGGGTTCTTTCCGTTCACGCCTGGTGGGTTGGAGGGAGTTGAAAGAGCAGCGGCGATTGAGGATGAGGCTCTCAGGGCCGACGAGACGGTCAAAGGACCAAAAAGCAGTGCTTTGGACCGGGTTTTCAGCTTCGGCGCCGAAGGGGCACTGCTTGAGGTACCACCAGGATTTACGAGGGGTTTCAATCTCGCAAAGGCGCAGTCCAAGGTAAATGAGAAGGTCGCAGACGAGACCGAGACAGCTCTTGAAGAAGAGCCAGAAGCTTCTTCACTTGACAGTGCGGAGACCAAGGCAACCACTAACGGTGTAAGAGCCGATGAGACCAGCAATGACCACTTGTCGGGTGAAGATGAAGAGGAAGACATCGACTCTCTATTACCGGTGGAGTATGCCGCTCTGGAACCACGAGGTCCACTCGCAGCATCAAGTTCTAAGAGGGGGACTAGGGAATGGGCGCACATGGTGGACGTTTCTCGTGACATCACAAACTTCCGTGAACTCGTACCGGATATGGCGAAGGACTGGCCTTTCGAGCTTGACACGTTTCAGAAAGAAGCAATCTACCACCTAGAGGACGGGGACTCTGTCTTTGTAGCCGCTCACACGTCAGCCGGAAAGACTGTTGTCGCCGAGTATGCAATAGCTTTAGCGGCGAAGCATATGACCAAAGCCGTCTATACTTCGCCGATAAAGGCCCTCAGTAACCAGAAGTTCCGTGACTTCAGGCATATTTTTGATGATGTGGGAATCCTCACTGGAGATGTGCAGATTCGACCAGAGGCGAGCTGTCTGATAATGACCACTGAGATCCTTAGGAGCATGCTCTACAGGGGTGCGGATCTGATTCGAGATGTTGAATTTGTAATCTTTGATGAAGTCCACTACGTCAACGACCTCGAACGAGGTGTGGTGTGGGAGGAGGTTATTATCATGCTTCCCGAGCATGTCACACTTATCCTACTGTCGGCGACGGTACCTAATACGTATGAGTTTGCATCATGGGTTGGCAGGACTAAAAAGAAGGATATCTATGTCATATCTACACCCAAGCGGCCGGTTCCGCTAGAGCACTACCTCTGGGCAAACAAGAAAATGCACAAGATAGTTAATGCGGACAAGAAATTCATTGACGCCGGCTGGAAGGAAGCCAATGACGAACTCTCCGGGAAAGATAAAACCAAAGCAGCCCACGCAGCGGAAGCTACATTGACTCCGCGTGGTGGTGGGAACTCGAGGGGAACGCGCGGCCAGCCTCAGCGGGGCGGGCCACAGCGAGGTGGGCAACAACAGCGCGGTAGAGGCACACCACAACGAGGGACCGGTAACATTGCAAGGACTGGACGTGGTGGTGGGCGCACTACTGCAGCACAAGATCGAAACATCTGGGTCCACCTTGTCCAGCATCTGAGAAAGCAAGATCTTCTTCCCGCTTGCATCTTTGTGTTCTCGAAGAGACGATGTGAGGAGAACGCCGACGCTCTGTCCAATATCGACTTCTGTACCGCATCCGAAAGAAGTGCAATCCACATGACTATTGAGAGATCAGTTGCTAGGCTCAAGCCTGAGGATCGAAGCTTGCCACAAATACGTCGCCTTCGTGAACTGCTAAGCCGCGGAATAGCTGTTCACCATGGTGGCCTTTTGCCCATTGTCAAAGAGATGGTTGAGATTCTATTTGCGAAGACGTTGGTCAAGGTACTGTTTGCCACCGAGACCTTTGCGATGGGTCTGAATCTACCAACCCGAACGGTGGTGTTTTCGGGGTTCCGCAAGCATGACGGACACGCATTCAGAGATCTGCTACCCGGAGAGTATACACAAATGGCAGGTCGAGCGGGACGTCGAGGATTGGACCCAGTAGGATCTGTTATCATTGTAGCACCAGGCAGTGATGAAGCTCCACCAGTTGCCACGCTTAGGCAAATGATCCTTGGCGATCCTACAAAGCTGCGGTCGCAGTTCCGATTGACATATAACATGATACTAAACCTCCTCCGAGTGGAAGCATTGAAGATAGAAGAAATGATCAAGAGAAGTTTCAGCGAGCACGCCACTCAGGCACTATTGCCCGAACATGAGAAGCAGGTCAAGCTCTCGGAGGCCGATCTTGCAAAGCTCAAGCGGGAGCCATGCGATATCTGCGACACTGATATTGCCGCATGCCACCAAGCCTCCATGACATTTCAGGCGTTGACAACAGAGCTGCATCAAGGACTACTTGCGTCCCCAGTAGGGAGACGTATGATCGCACCGAAGCGACTTATCGTCTTCCGTAGGGTATGTGTTCATGTCTCCCTTTCGAAGGTGATAGCTAAAACCCGAAACCGATGAGTAGGACGGCATTCGCACGGCAGGTATTCTACTTCGGGAAGGTGTTAGCAAGGGCCTCACTCCAACCGTGCATATCTTGGAAGTCGGATCGTTGAGCGCAAAACGTCAAGTCGCCGACCTGCTCCCGTATCTCCCAACTTTCAGACGGCTCTTTGTCGGTCTTCCTACTAGAAGGTCGGATATGAAGCTCAGAGCGACCAACGTCCCTCTCACCGACGTGGAATGTATCACCAAAGCCATGATCAAGGTCAGAAGGACCATTACGCACTTTACGCACTAGCACTTTTATTGATGAAACCTCTTTAGATTGACCTTCCAAGTGTACTGAGGAAAGATAAAGAAGCAGTAAAGTTCGCAGAAGAGGAGCTTGCGAAGCTGTGTAGCTCTTGGGCATCTCCTGAATGGGAGGAACTGGACTGGTCTCGATTAAGGGACCTGCAATTGCGTACCATCCTGGACGAACGCAAAAAGGTAGCTTCGGCTGCAGAGCACCGTCGATGCTTTCAGTGCCCTGAGTTCTTGAGACACGTAAGCCTAAGTAATCTCCGCATATCTGCCTCATCGCAAACGCTAAGATGACCCTAGTTTGCTATGGAGCATGATCAGTGGTTAATCCAAGAAAACATCACCCAGCTGAGACAGCTCATGTCCGACCAGAATCTGCAACTCCTGCCAGATTACGAGCAGCGAATCTCGGTCCTGAAGGCTCTGGGTTTCATTGACGAGAACTCACGCGTCGAACTCAAGGGCAAAGTGGCTTGCGAGGTAAGCTACTCCCGAAGCATTATAACATTTCGACAATTCTAAGTCAGTGGTCGTACAGATCCATTCTGCCGATGAACTGGTCCTGACGGAGTTGATTCTCGAGAACGTATTAGCGGACTTTGAGCCAGCAGAGATCGTTGCTCTCCTCTCGGCTTTTGTGTTCCAGGAGAAGACGGATGTCTCACCGACACTCACGCCCAGCTTGGAGAAGGGCCGGGATACTATCGTCACCATTTCTGAAAAGGTCAACGCTTTTCAGACACAGTATCAGGTGATCCTCTCCAGTGACGATTCCAACGATTTCGTCAGCCGCCCCCGCTTTGGTATGGTAGAGGTAGTTTACGAATGGGCTCGGGGGATGTCGTTCAACCGCATCATGGACCTGACCGACGTTTTGGAAGGGACCATCGTGCGAGTCATGACCAGACTCGACGAGACTTGCCGCGAAGTGAAGAATGCGGCAAGGATCATTGGAGACCCGACTCTTTTCCTCAAGATGCAAGAGGCTCAAGAGATGATCAAGAGAGACATCACTGCCGTCGCGTCGTTATACATGTAATGTAGATTATAGTCGACGCCACACAGCAGGACATCGAGCGCTCTGTGACACGATGCCACTGATTTCCCTATTCCCTCTCAACCGCCCCTTTCCCGAAGCAATGATGAGCCGTCCTAGCCTCCGCCTTTTGTTCACTGCCTCTTGCTTTTCTTGTCGGAGTTGGATCATTTGAACGGTAATCGGATTGCGCTAATACGGAAAGCCCGCAACGTCGCGGTTAAAGGGGATAGATAGGGTATAGATACCTGGTAGGTTAGTAGAGCCCATATAAGGTAAGGTAAGGTAAGGTACCTAGCCTATAGCCTGCTGATTAATAAGTGATCCACTACCGAAGTACAAGTACGGTACTCTACCTAAGGTGCTCATGCAATGCGCTGCACTGCACTGCACATCCCACACTAACACATGAGAATTATTTGTTTAGTTTTGTAGCGAATGCGCACCGAGTCCCGTTGATCGGGTTAAATGATTTAGGAAGAAGAAACATCTCTCGTCAGGACAGTTCAGTGAGGAGCACCAATCCTAGGTCCTTTTCTCGTACATCAGCTGCTCTTTTAAGCAGTTCCATGTTTCCTGCCCGAGCTTCAAAACACTCTTCAGTCAACTGACAACAAGTCTCACTTCCAGAAGCCGAGGACTCACAGCACCTGTGGGTGATCCGAAATGGATGTCGCTGGGCTCCGCAATCGCATACAGTCAACACTCGATACCAATGCTGATGTTAGGCGGCAAGCTGAACTCGATCTCAAGTTTGTGAGTGCGGGAAATTCTTGACAGCTCGCAATGAGATGAATTGACAGTACGATCCTTTAGGCCGAGGATCAGCCTGGCTTCCCTGATGCTCTCCTCGACGTTCTCGAAGCGGAGCGGGACAACGGAGTCCGACTGTCGAGTAGGATCATCCCATTTGACCGGCCATTCAATTCGCTAACGAAGGGCTGTTCCAGCTGTGCTATACCTGAAGAACCGCGTGACGAGGGGCTGGTCGCCAGGGGAGGACTATCCCCTTCATAAACCAATACCTGACGACGAGAAGCGTGCATTTCGCACCCGCCTCCTTCCTATCATCGCATCCTCACAAGCTCAGATTCGATCACAGCTTATTCCAATTCTCCACAAGATCCTTCAGTATGATTTTCCGGACAAGTGGCCCGATTTCATGGACATCACCCTTCAGTTACTGAACACCAATGACGCCAATTCCGTCTTCGCGGGCCTGCAATGCCTCTTGGCAATATGTCGGGTCTACCGATTCAAGGCTGTTGAGGACAGGGGTGATTTCAATAAGATCGTAGAGGTATCATTCCCGCAACTGTTGAGCATAGGATCACGCTTGGTGAACGAGACAAGTTTGGAGGCAGGCGAAATGTTACGGACTGTAACGAAAGCTTACAAACATGCCATTTATGTCAGCCGTGAGATCCTACCAATGACTAGTTGAGACCATGCTGATAGTGTGCATAGTTTGACCTTCCTCCCCATCTACGCGAGCAAGAGACAACTGTGGGCTGGTGTACCCTTTTTCTTACTGTCATTGGGAAGGAAGCGCCGCCGTGTGCACTTTCCGACGATCTTGACGAGCGAGAAACGAATCATTGGTGGAAAGCAAAGAAATGGGCGTATGCGAATCTTAACCGACTTTTCGTAAGGTAAGGGCCTTGATTCTGGTCCGTTAGGGCAGATCCCGAAGCTAAGCTTGGACTATCAGATATGGAAACCCAAGCACGCTTTCTAAGAACAACGGTTCGGATTATACGGAGTTCTCGAAATCATTCATCACGAACTTTGCGCCGGAGATTTTGAAGGGGTATCTACAGCAAATCGAGAAATGGGTCTCAAAGACGACCTGGCTCAGCAAGCCTTCTTTATCATACACCTTGGCTTTCCTCGACGAATGCGTCAAACCTAAATCGATGTGGAATCATCTCAAGCCCAATATGGACAACTTGATCTCGCATGTCTTATTCCCGCTCCTGTGTCAGTCAGACGAGGACATTGAACTCTTCGAGACAGATCCCTCCGAGTATCTCCACCGTAAACTCAACTTCTACGAGGAGGTCTCGGCGCCCGACGTTGCCGCCACAAGTTTCCTCGTCACCCTCACCAAAAGCCGAAAGAAACAAACCTTCACTATCCTCAACTTTGTTAATGGTATCGTTGGAAAATACGAATTAGCGCCGGATGATCAGAAAAACCCGAGGGAGAAAGAGGGCGCGTTAAAGATGATTGGTACTTTAGCAAGCGTTATCCTTGGTAAAAAGAGCCCTATCGCGGATCAGGTCGAGTACTTCTTCGTGCGACACGTCTTCCCTGAATTCCGGAGCCCTCACGGGTTCCTGCGTGCTCGGGCTTGCGATACCCTGGAGAAATTCGAGGAACTGGATTTCAAAGACCCAAACAACCTACTCATCATCTATCGGAACATTCTGGAGTCCATGGCTGACCCTGAGCTTCCCGTGCGCGTGGAGGCAGCTCTCGCGTTGCAGCCACTCATTCGGCACGAGGTTATACGAACGTCAATGCAGCAGAACATTCCACAGATCATGCAGCAACTACTGAAGCTCGCGAATGAGGTTGACGTGGATGCTTTGGCAAACGTTATGGAAGAATTTGTTGAAGTCTTTGCCACTGAGCTTACTCCTTTCGCAGTTGCGTTGAGCCAACAGTTGCGAGACACCTATCTGCGGATTGTGAAGGAACTGCTGGAACGAAATAGTAGCAAGGACGGGGACGAACAGTACGGGGATTTTCTGGATGACAAGAGCATCACTGCGCTCGGCGTTCTGCAAACCATTGGGACCCTCATTCTCACACTGGAGAGTACCCCTGACGTGCTTATGCATCTTGAGACAATCCTGATGCCCGTCATCACCATAACTCTCGAGAACAAACTCTACGGTAGGTCCAGGCCGCAGAGCATTCAGTTTCACCTGCTTACTTCTACAAGACTCTTACAACGAGGTTTTTGAGATAGTTGACAGCTGTACCTTTGCGGCCAAGGCGATATCGCCAACAATGTGGCAAGCTTTCGAATTGATTCACAAGAGTTTCAAAGACGGGGCGGAGCTGTATCTCGAGGGTACGTTATTTCGCCGTATATGTGACCCCTTGCACCCCCTACGCCGAGGGTACCCCATAAATTTTGTTCATATTTACCGTGAATCAATACTGACCGGACTGAAGATATGCTTCCGGCATTGGACAATTTTGTGTCGTACGGTGCTGAGATGATGGTCCAGAATCCAGCTTACATTGAGGCTGTGGCCCGCATGGTCCAAGATATTTTCCATGATGAGAAGGTCGGAGCAGTGGAACGAATATGCGGTTGCAAGCTGGCGGAAGCCATCATGCTTAATCTCCGAGGTCATGTCGACCAACACATACCCAGATTCGTCGAGATCGCGATGACCGTCCTGAACAACAGTGATTTTAAGGTCAAATCCTATCGTATCCACCTTATGGAAATGGTCATCAACGCCATCTACTACAACCCTTTGCTCGCCTTGGGTGTCTTAGAATCCAACGGATGGACAAATAAATTCTTCAGCGCCTGGTTCTCAAACATTGACAATTTTACCAGAGTGCACGACAAGAAGCTATCGATTGCGGCGATCAGCTCACTACTAACGTTGAGGGCATCTGACGTGCCAACGAGTGTTCAGCAAGGATGGCCAAGGCTACTTCAAGGAACCGTTACACTTTTCCGGACGTTACCGGCAGCCATCAAACGTACGATCCGAATCCCACACAATCTTGACATATGACTAACGTAGTGTCTACAGATAGGGAAGAAGCCACGAAGGAAGACGATCTCGGAGGCGAGACTTTTGAGGAGGAGGAGGAGGAAGAGGAAGAGTGGGAGGTGGATACGGAGTGGAATGTCGATGCTGAGGACGCTGAAGGTGACGTCAAGGATGAGAGCACTGCATACCTGGAGTTTCTGAACGAAGAAGTAGGTCCCGCAGGTTCTGAAAACGGATCGGTCAACTCACTTCCAGATCAGGCACAGAAATTCGGCACGGGCAGCAGCGACGACGACGACGAATTGGAAGAGGAGGGCCTCCTAGAAACACCACTAGATCAGGTGGAGCCCTATGGACTTTTCAAGGATACGCTGATGAGTAAGTTTTTGCGCCTGTCATGAAATCGTCATAACCTCGACTGCATCCCACGTCCCACGCGTTCTGCCTTTCTCTAACATAGTCGGTGCACAGAGATGCAACAGGAGCAGCCACAACTTTACGAAAGCCTCACGAAGATTCTGAACCCGGAAGAGCAGCAACAAGTCCAAATCGTCGTCCACCAAGCCGAAGCAAACGCAGCGGCCGCTGCGCAGCTGGCGAGTCAAGTCAACGGCGGCTCTCACTGAGCGTTATGCATGTCCTGTTGAGGCGTTTTTGCAAACTGTACGTGCCAAACGTGATGCATATTCTAGCGTGCATTTGATTCTTCACATGGCGTTCAGAAAGAAAGAAGAAAGAACAGAAGACGAAACGAGCGAACCACGAAGTATGTAGACAGCCGCGATTTCCATGTTATGGATCCCTACACCACCCACGTCAGGGAGAACCTTGTCTCTCCTCATTAGAGAGGTTTGGTTCGCGAGTGCGAGCGAAAGCCCTAGCATTGCGCTTTTATAGCTAGCATTAGGGAGCTTGAATAAAGACTCGTTAGGCAGGGATGCTTTTCCCTCGCTCATTCACATGCCGGGCCACAGCCCTTTCCCCGCCCTTTTTCCATCCTCTCAGGCGCACAGCCGCGAGAAGTGACTGGCAACGAGAGCACTGTATTCGAAACTCCATGGCGAACCTCGCCACGCACGATTGCAGATATGTCGGTGTCACAGTTACATAGGCATCCAGAGCCGACTACTATCCATGTACCGTAAGGTAGTTCCAGCAGACCGGTTATCCCCCGTCGGCAAAGCTGCTCCTACCTTATCGATTGCCGCAGCTCCTTTCTAGATCGACGGTGCTTTCTGCGCTCCATAATCGCCAGCGCGTGTAGTGTAGATCGGCGCTCGGGACTGGCGCACGCGCTTGAGGAATCGAACTTCCGACCTCTTTGCCATGCGGATGGGGAAGTAGAGATCTAGGTGGTTTCGCTGGAATCGCTAGAAACAAGTGTACAGCAATTCCTAGAATGTTGGCTCCTCGATTCGCTCAGAACTTTTTGCAACTTTTTTTTGAAAATCACACTCAAATTCAGTGTTTTGATGTTAAAATCACAATAAACAAATAGTTTGCATAAAAC
>JAABUY010000951.1_pt1 | contig 43415 bp, 44 predicted proteins | sample 5560271 | NCBI WGS metagenome assembly JAABUY01 (sample SAMN10711886, study PRJNA513374) | rock metagenome | isolation source: Antarctica rocks | place: Antarctica: Victoria Land, University Valley
GGTATACTCAGCAATTCAGCTATACTACTCAACATTCTACTTATTATTCATACATAAAATTTATATGCACTCACAGATCCTATAAAAGTCTCTTAGATTCTGAAGTCTCAGAATTTTTGACTGCCTAAAGTTCTGAGTTCTATAGCACTGATAGTAATGAGTTTTGGTGGTAAACAGGCCATTCGCGAAGACTTTTGACGTGGTATTGTAACTAACTTAAGTTAAGGTGATTAACCGTGTTCAAGAAGGAAGGTGTCACAATTGGAGAGAACCTCACGGAGTGTGATCAAACCCCGTTATTTGATTGGTGAGTTACCGCATATCAAGCTGCCTGTGCCTCGACATCAGTGATTTAGGTAGGTAGAATGTCCAGTAGGGCTAGACCTACTTTTAGGTCAACGCAGAACGCTACCTCGCACGATGTTATTTGATTACTGAAAGTATTCGGTATCCACATCACTTCAGGTCTTGACCTCGACACTAAATCTTTGCATATCTCTTGTTGCCAGATATCCATTTCCAAAGCTTTTTCTTGATTATGTACAGTCTGACCCTGGAGATTCCAGGAACACTCAGTCGCTATTTGCCACATTGTTTACCATCCTTAAAAGGCAACCATTTCCGACAATCCGTCCAACTCTCTCTGATAGTTCCTGTGGAGTGAGATGTTGTACGTGAAAGCATCCATAAAGTCCTTCGCCCCCTTGACCATGTTGAGGGCGTCCTTGAAACCGTCCGCCTTGACCCTACCGGTCGTGACAACACCGTAGCTCTCAACCACATCGTGGCTGTCGGCGGTGGAGAACGTCATGCCTGGAAGATCGCAGGCCAGTTTGACCAGCTCAACGCCTTCTCCGCTGGCACCGATTGCCTTCAGGTGACCGAACGTTTCCCGCACCCAATGCACCACACGCCCATTCTTCTTGAGCGTCTCGATGTGGGGCCCGCCAGGGATGAAAACGGCGTCAAACATCGTCGAACGCATGCCTTCGAAATGGTGGTCCGGCTGGGTACCTTTGCCGCTGCTACGATCCTCGCCCGCCGCGAAGATCGGTTGTTTCTTCGGTCCGAAAACGAAGGGGACGGCCATCGCCGTCTTGAGCGCAGTGAAGACCCCACTGTAAGCGATCGGGTCGTAGCCATCTGCGATGAGGATCGCAACACGGCGCGTTGCAATGGTAGGTTTCTCGGGTTGGACGCTGAGGGAAGTCTGACTCAGCGAAGGTGCCTTCTTGCCGTGGTTGGGTACCCCAGCTTTAGTAGGAGTCGGGGCGCCAACTTTGGTGGCCACCGCCTTCGCCAATTCAAGGTCGATGTCACAGAGACGCTCGACCATTCGTTCATATACGATAGGGTCATCGCAGTGATCAAGCTCAAACCCTAGGGCAGCAGTGATGTGAGCTTTCTCATGCGGGGCCATCGAGTTGTAAAACAACTGAGCCTGGCTGTAATGATCCTTGAACTTCTCGCTCTTCAGGCGTGCCTTCATCCCGGCGATCTTTTCGGGCCAGTCAACGTATCCACCCTCGGCCGGCTTAGCAGGCGGAACGGCTTCGAGGCGGTTTGGCCAGTAATTGACGGTGCCCTTCGTGATCCTATGACGACCCTGTCCGTCACGATTGTGATTCATAACAGGGCATACAGGTCGATTGATCGGTAGCTCTTGCCAGTTGATTCCGAGTCTGGACAGTTGGGTGTCGAAATACGAGAAATTTCGTCCTTGCAGAAGTGGGTCGTCAGAGAAGCCAATGCCTGGCACAACATGGCTAGTACAGAAGGCAACTTGCTCTGTCTGCGTAAAATACTCGTCGACGTTCCGGTTGAGCTCGAGTTCACCGATATACCGGATGGGCACTAGCTCTTCAGGCCAGACCTTGGTGGCGTCCAAGATATCGAAGTCGAAGTCATCCTGTTGGGACTCTTTCAGCGTCTGAATGCCGAACTTCCATTTCGGATAGGCTCCCAGTTCGATAGCATCGTACAGATCTCTACGGTGGTAATCTGGATCCTGACCAGCGAGTTTCAGCGCTTCGTCCCACACAAGCGAATGCACGCCCAAGTGTGGAGTCCAGTGGAACTTGACGAAGTGCCTTTCCCCCTTCGCATTGTCGAGTGTGAAGGTATTGACACCAAAACCCTGTATCATACGCAAGGAGCGAGGAATGCCTCGATCTGACATAGCCCACAAGAACATATGAGTAGCTTCAGAGTGAAGATATTGAAAGTCCCAGAAGTTGTTGTGAGCCGACTGTGCCTGGGGCATCTCAGTATGAGGCTCCGGTTTAGCCGCATGTACTAAAGAGACGTCAACCACGTAGCTGAGTACATCCTTAGTGCAGTAAGTACTCACCGACGTCTGGAAACTTCATTGCGTCCTGGATGAAGAAGACGGGAATGTCATTGCCGACAAGGTCCCAATTGCCCTCCTCAGTGTAGAACTTGATCGCAAATCCTCGAACATCTCGGACGGTATCGGCACTGCCTCTGCTGCCAAGGACGGTAGAGAACCGTACAAAGATAGGAGTGGTCCTGGAGGTATCAGTCAAGACACCGGCCTTGGTGACATCTTCGGCACTCTCGAAGAGCTTGAAGGTTCCGAATGCACCAACGCCACGGGCGTGGACAACCCGTTCCGGAATCCGTTCGTGATCAAAGCGATGAATCTGACGCTCGAATTAAAGCTGACCCAAAGACTTCGTTGCATCCAAAACTGTTTGCTTAACGTACCTTCTCGCGGCCGTGAAAGTCCTCGAGCAGCGCAGGTCCCTGACGTTGATCAGTCGAGACTGACAGCCAGTGATCCGTGTTGCTGATTTTCACGCCAAAGTCCGAGGTGATCCGAGCATTCTTCTCCTCGCCGCTGACTGTGTCCTTGGCCAAGTCGGCCAGTTTCGCGTTCGAGCTGGACCCGTTCACGTTCAGGGCTTTCTGTAGACTGTTGGAGATGGTAGAAGCCATTTTGTCTTTGTTCAAGTAGTGGGTGGATGCTCTATGGCACAAACAGCGGAGAGACGCTATAAGTAGCTAATTGGAGCAAGCCAGGTCCATAATAATTCGTACTTCCAGGCCGTTTGCCGATACTAACTGTGTGACGTATGTATACAGACCACAGGGCAGGTATCTGTACCTTACCGTAGCAGGTCAGCCCACTTTTGTTCCAAAATTCATTCTTGACAAATATCCTAGGTAGGTACCTTAAGGTCTCAGCATCGAGGAATCCAAATGAGCTCTTCCTGTCAACGGCAGGACGGCTCTCAACCTTACATCATGACCATTGAATGATCCAAATTTCAAATGAGAATCAGGTACATGTAAGTCGAAAACTTCCAATAAGCTGACAAGGAACGGCCTACTTTTCCTAGCGTTTCTGGCAAGCAATAATGATGGATGAATCTCGTCACATCTTGCAGTAGTATTATTGATAATCCCGTAGTTGATGAAGCTTAAATTTCACGTCAGTACAAAATCTGCCGAGACTCGGCTTCGGAAGCCAGCCCTAGCGCATCCGCTCCTCACGTGACCATAAACCCTACAGCACGACTAAGCGAGGCCACGAAAACAAATTCGCAAAAAACCACTCCACACCACGACAACAAATTCCACAACCCCACCGTCCCGGCGCCGACGACACCTCCAAAGTACGTACACGCCCACCACAAACCCCCCTCAAGGCACCCCCTCTCACCCACTAACCCCACCATCCAGCAATGCCCAAAGACACGAAACCCAGCACCCGCGGCGCCGGCAAGGCCAGCGGCCGCTCCGCCATCTCGGACGTCGTCGCGCGCGAATACACCATCCACCTACACAAGAGAGTACGTCATCCACACTTAGCAACCGGCAACAACACCAACCCCTCAGTTTGATGAAGTCCACTCTATGATCCGCGGCGGATGCGCGCGTGATATTTCGGACGGAAGACTGATCTCGAGCGAGCGGTATTAGGTGCACGGCGTGTCGTTTAAAAAGAGGGCGCCGAGGGCGATTAAGGCGATTAAGGGGTTTGCGGAGAAGGCTATGGTAGGTTCTATTTTCTTTTTGGTGTTGGGGTTTTCATGTGGTGGAGTGGAGACGGGAATGTGGGGGTTGCTGTGGTTATGGGGAGGGTTGGATGGCTGACCGTGATTTGTGGGGTGGGGCTGTAGGGTACGAAAGATGTGAGACTCGACCCGCAACTGAACAAGAAGGTCTGGGAGTCCGGGATCAAGGGCGTGCCGTTCCGTCTGAGGGTGCGCATATCGAGGAAGCGGAATGATGAGGAGGGCGCCAAGGAGAAGCTGTATAGCTATGTGCAGGCGGTGAACGTGAAGAATCCGAAGGGGTTACAGACCGCGGTCGTGGAAGATTCGTAGGTGGAGGGCGAGCTGGGGTTTTCATGGGATTATATCTGATAGTCATTTCTCTTCTCACGCGTTACTGCGAATATGAGGACTTATCGGCTGCCAATCAGATCAAGTGAAACTCAATCTCGATATGCTTTGAAAACCAATGACTGAAGTGCGCAATAATCAAGATCCCAGAAGCGATACCGAGTCCTTGGCCATACATTGCTCATTGACGTCTTCGATATTATTGTTTGTGTCGTGGTATATCATTCAAATATAGACATCAAGTACATGGAACACCACGCTAAATGCCCTTCGGCCATACAGTGCAAGACGCCTACCAAGATGCCGCTGTAAAATCTGCAATGCTGATATCAACCCTGACTGTCCGGCTTGTAAACGCCATCCTTGCACAGCACGACTACCTTTTTGAAGAACCTCCTCCACTCCACCGGATCGCCCTTGACCTTAATGAAATTGACCTCGAGCAGATCCTCCTCCGCGCCTCCTAGTCGCTCAATAACGATATCGCCACTCAATGGACAATTCCTCGTATCAATCGTCTTAATCTTGATCCACGCATTCTCCCCTCCTCGTCCCTCCAATGCGGACGGCGACAGGTTCGGAGTCGGCACCCCCAGCCGATGTAGAGCCGCTGAGAGGAGAGGGATGAGGAGGGCAAAGGACCAGAATGAGAAGAAGCGGGCGAGGGAGTGAGACGGGACGATGTCTCGGAATTGGCGGGCGAACTGCGTTCTGCTCAGAGGTACACTGGGCGTCGCTGAGAACTGTGAGATGGATGGGTCTTCGGACAGGCGGTCGTCCCACCCACCGCTGCGGCTACTGGACCCGCGCCCTACAGGCTGGCTGGCGGAGTAAGCGCCGTTGGCCGCGATCCGGGCTGGGCGCTCCCAGTCGAACATGATGTCGCTGACGGGTGTGTCCGGTTGGGTCGAAGCGAACTTCGATTTCCAGTCTTGGCTGTCAATGTCCATTCCGTCTGCAGGACGGCCAGTAGGTGTGACTGGGTCTGTGACTGGGTCTCCGCCCAAGTCTACTCTCATCGACTCGAGCATCTGGGTCGCGAGGGCGATCGGATCCGCAAGCCTGCCGTCTGGCGTGAGGTATCTATTCTTCCTCGTGAACCACGGATGACGTCGAATCTCCTCCAAAGAGAAGCGTGTCTTCGGATCGACTCTTATCATGCCGCGCAGGAGGGATAGCGTTGCAGGAGGGAGCCTGTGCCATAGCTCATCGTCTGGCCTGCCATTTGTCTGGATGTATTCGGTGAACTCGCAGCTACGCTCGTCAGGCTGGTCCCAGGGCGTGTTTCCAACGAGCAAAACGAATAGAACAACACCGCAGGACCATATGTCGACGACGTTTCCGTAATAGCCCCGCCCTTGTTTCCTTGCGGTATTGCCGCTGCACGTTAGCACCTCTGGAGCGATATATGGCGGACTCCCACACATAGTTGTATTGAGCTTCTTGTTCCCCTCGTGGCAAAATAACGTGGCCATCCCAAAGTCTGCAACCTTTAGATCTCCAGTTGCTGACAGGAGGATATTCTCCGGCTTGATATCACGATGTCCAACACCCTTGGAATGCATGTGGCCGACCGCACTGATCAGCTGTGTGAAGTAGAAGTGGGCGATATCCTCTCCAACGCCTTCGTCCGATTCGATCTTGTCGAAGAGATCGCCGCCTTCAGCCAGTTCCATAGCCACCCACCGCCATGTTTGATCTTCACCAGTGCTGAAGAACTGGATGATGTTGTTATGGTGCCCCAGATGGGCATGAAGCGTAACTTCCAACGATAATTGCTTCGCAGAGACCCGCCCATGGCGTGTAGCATATGCCTTATGGATGAACTTGACGGCGAACACGGGCGAATCCCGGTCGAGTGGTGCGCCTTTCTTGATACTGTTGGACGTCTATTAGCCAGCCATACTGACCGCTCTCTTCTTGGAGAAAATACTGACCATGCGTATGCACCTTGACCAATGGTCTTCGAGACAATACGGAACGGCAGCTGGCTGGGAAGAGGAGCGAGCTGCGAATGAGGTATCATCACGCTCGCAAAATCCGCATTCTCGCCCGTCTCCAATAGGTCTGACTCCGTCACAGTATGAGGAACGAACTCGAACAGTATTGATATTGTAAGACGATCACTCTACAGCCAATTAAATTGCGGTCATTGCACGCGTCCGTTTCATGGGGCGAACACTTTCGCGAAGTAATTCGTGCTGACAGGGATCTAGACGGACAAACTAAACCAAATCGGTCGCTCGTTGCTGTGAGACCTTAACCATAGTAAACACATGATAATCTTTCGACGGATCCACTCTCTTCCTCCTACAAATATCTTGCTTTCTCCCACACTCCGTCGCACCGGTATCAACCTCTTTCTATCGCTCACACACACTCTCATTCCATCATCGTGTTGCTCCACAACATTCCTTTCCGACAAACACCGTCTATCGCTTACAACGGTTTTTTTGTCTTCGCCGCGGGCCCATCCCCAAAACAACCAGACCTCTCGAGTCACCTCCCCACAACCATGGACTACACCATGGAAGACACGCAGAACTCCGCCCCAGACGCCTACACCATGCACGAAGCGGCCAAACTCACCCCGGCCTCCCGAAGACCCGACAACCAAAGCGTCACGAAAAGGTACGTCTCGAGCCCACCACCCGGTCCCGCCCTCGGTCGAGTTTCGCAACCGCCCGTTCAAGCCCAACCCACCCACCCCCTCAACACACAGCGCCCCCTGCTAACATTGACTGCCCCCGCCCAAAAAGGCTGCAGACAGAGCTCATGCAGCTCATGATGTCCTCGACGCCCGGCATCTCCGCCTTCCCTGACGGCGACGGCAACCTGCTCTCGTGGACGGCGACCATCACGGGCCCGACGGAGACGTACTACGAGGGCCTGACCTTCAAGCTCTCCTTCGCCTTCCCGCCCAACTACCCGTACAGCGCTCCGACCGTCCTGTTCAAGACGCCCATCTACCACCCCAACGTGGATTTCAGCGGTCGGATATGTTTGGATATCCTGAAGGACAAGTGGAGCGCCGTGTATAATGTCCAGAGCGTGTTGTTGAGCTTGCAGAGTCTGCTGGGGGAGCCGAATAAGTAAGTTGGTTTGTGTTTTTGAAGCTTGTTGTTGGCGGTCTTGGGTGGCTGACTGGGTGTGCTTTGTAGCGCAAGCCCGTTGAATGGACAGGCGGCGGAGCTGTGGGACAAGGATCCCGTCGAGTATAAGAAGTTGGTTCTTGGACGCCATCAGGACCTTGATGACGAGTAGGAGAGGGTCTGGCGGCTGGATGTCTGTGCTGGGGAGTCTGTAATTGGCATCATACATGTCTTTGGGTTAGGAAGATTCGTCGTCTGTTCTCTCGTTGATGCATTGTTGGGCAGACTGGGTCCGCTGGATTCATTCTTTGGTGCATCATAAGGTCGGTTTTCAGGCTGTACTTCATCATTAGGAGCATCAATTGACACACATCATCAACACTTAATTATCCGATCACACATTCTTTTGTGATATTCGTATTCGTCTTCTCAGAGTTTATTGGGACAATGGGTGTCAGCCGTGGCCATCCAATACCATAGCCAAGGATACAGTATAATCCCTAAGTATATCATACTACTTCAACATACTGCGTCCGCCAACAACCAGCTGCTCTGCCCCGCGTAAGTAATGACCAAAAAAAAAACATAATGCTGAATCTGCCGTGCACTTTGATCCCATCAAGAGATGACAGCATCGATATCCATCTTATGAGCCCGCAGTGGGTGTGAAATAAGCAGCCTGGTCCGTGACTAACAATCCCGCAATACTCGCACTCGTCAACGTCGACAGAGCACCGGCGATCAGCGCGCTGACCGCCAACCTCGAAACATCACCACTCCGACCCGGCGCGATCTGGGACATTACACCGATCTGAGTACCCAAAGAACCGATGTTGGCGAAGCCACACAGAGCGTACGTGGCTATAAGCCGAGAACGAGGAGAGAGGTCGGCGTATGCTGGGTCCGTTTGTAGGGCTGTGTAGGCGACGAACTCGTTCTGGGAGTGCGATCAGGGAATGACCAGGGGCAAGGGGATTTGTGCGAGATACTCACGGCAATCAACTTCGTACCGATCAGCTGAGAGACTTTCAGTAGATCTCCGTTGCGAGGTACACCCAGTAAGAAGGCAATTGGATAGCAGATGTATCCGACAATGAGCTCTACGGTCAACGGGGGATCGTTGATGTTGAGGTAGTGACCCCACCAGGACAAAAGCCCGTTGGCCAAGCCCAGCAGAGCGATGATACAAAGTAGTGTAGCTGTGATCATGCCGGCGATTTTGAGCCCCAGCCATGCCCCGCTCGCAAATGCGTGCAGTGAGTTCGCAGCGCGATGCTCGTCATCGTCCGGAACCACGACCCGCCCCGCGGTGAGGGTCTCTTCGGTCTCTGGGTAGCGGAGCTTGCTGATGGCCAGACTCGCCGGGATGCTCATGACGCAGGAGGAGATCAGTGCCTGCGGGTTGACGCCGAGCGAGATGTATGCAACCAGAACACTGCCGGCAATAGTCGCGAACCCGGAACACATGATTTGATGGAGTTCCGCTTGAGTCAGGTGGGCAACGAAAGGCTTGATCAGCATTGCGGACTCTCCCTGTCCAATGAAAGGAGAGGCGGCGGCAACGACGGCTTCGGCGCCTGACACACGCATTGACCAGAAGAAGAAGACGGCAAATTTTCCGATGAGCCATTGGAGCACTCCCCAGTAGAATAGAAGCTGGACGAGTGCCACGAAGAAAATGATGGCCGGGAGCACGCCGACAAGGAACCAGCCAAGCTTAGGTATGGCTGCAGAAGTCAGGAATGCTGTTCCTTGATCGGCGAAGCCGAGCAAATCCCTCGCTAGGCCGGATATGAAGCTGAAGATATCATCTTCATCACAATCATCAGTCCAATTATCTTGATGTTGACAGAATCTCGATTTGGAGTATACATACATCCAGCTTTCGTCCGAAGTACAAACAGAGCGATGATGAATTGTGCGAACATGCCGACAATGACAGTGTGCCATTTGACCATCTTTCTATCTCTTGATGTTGCCCACAGCACCGCAATGAAGACTACAAGGCCAAACAGACTGACGGCACGATTTGCGCGCGTATTATCCTGGCTTTCTGGACTGGCGAACGATCCTGCCAAGAATACTGCCACGACCAACAAAGCCCCTGCTGGGATTTTAAGCTCGTCTGGAATGAGTCGGGCAAAGCGAACACCAGTGTTGTTCCACACGAGGTGCATCGGTCTCGTGACGATGGTAATGGGCACATGGAAGAACAAGATCCGAAGGGTAATGGCGAGGTAGAGAAGGAAAGGTACAAGCCACCCAAGGTCATATCGGTGTAGTATCAAGCCGGCAATCCACCAACTGCATGCATCAGGTCAGTATCAGCTGTAATTAAACAAATAAGCTAGAGAACACCCTCGATCACCAACGGCTTCCAGATGTCAAAGACTTGATCTAGAGAGGAAGACATCCGAAGCCCAACCTGTAGAGCAGGGGAGACATTGCTCCGCACTTCTCAGCCATCTTTTAGGGCGTGAAGGCTAGACTTACCCAGTGAATAGCAGCCAAATGAAGAGATGGAAGAAGATGCGATATCTGCCATAGAAGGTCGACAAGGTATGAGTCTGTGGGTCTTCCTCTTGAGACCGTACTGGACTTATGCCCTTCTCGGCGTCACCAACCTCGACTTCGCCCTTCCCTAGACGATGCCGCGTGCGTAATTCATGACTCCGACGACTCTCATCTGGAATGGTGCTTCTCTCGAACGTAGTCCCCTTAGAGTATATCACCTCATCCTCGTGCCCTTTCTCGGCGAACGCATCATGGTGTAAATGCTGGTGGTGGTGTTCATGCGATGCCTCGAGCGCGGGATCCAGGTTGGGGACAACACAGTGCTGTGAAGACGTGCTGTGTGATTGAGCCACATTGTGAGTGGGGTCGTGATAGCCTGGAGCGGCCATGTTATGCGAAGTTCCGAATATGTGGTTGAGACAACGCTCTATAATAACGATACATTTGCAAAGAGAATCAACTGGATGATATAGCAGATCAAATCGTTTTCAGACAGAATCAATTGAACTGTGTCCCACCACCCCACTACAGAAGTTCTGGAAGACGACCGCCCCGCAGCCTTGAACCGTTATCGTAGCGCAGCGGAGGTCTGTCTCAGAATGGAAGGCCATGCTTCCGCCGACTGGGTCTACGTCCGTAGACGAATGGCCCAAGCAGAGGGCAAGCTGTAAGGTACAGGTACAACATCGCAGGGCCACAGTCTGGCAGAATCTCACATAAGCTGTTATCGTACTCCGTAGTCACTATCAGCTTCCAGCTTATTACAAGAAGTTCTGTACTTCTGCTTGTTCTCTGAATGCTGGAGTACTTCGTACTTCCTCATACTCTGAGGGCACAGGGGCCCGTACCGAATTTGGCGAGCGACCCCGTTTAGCGTCATCAGGTCGATGTTAGTGGAAGGGTGCCTCCTCATTGAAGATATTGTTTATTACCTTACATTTCAACATAGACGCAGCATATGTCAAAGTCATTTCCATCCGAGAGCCATCCCTCTCTTTCTTCTTAGTAAAGCCATCGAAGCTGGTATTGGCAAAATTAAGATCTCCTGAAGGTTTTCATAGTAGATGTACCTGTGAGCCGGGGGAAAGCTGTTCACCTTCTATTGCTTCAGGCTTACCTAGCATCTATCTCGATTACTTTCACTGCACACTGACCTATTGGGGCGAGCATGATGGCTTCGGAAGAAGATGAGCTGTTTGAAGACGAAGACGAGGTCGAGGACTGGGAAGTTGAAGAGGGTGTTCCTCAGATGAGGGACCAGTTCATTCAGCAATATCTTCAAGGACGAGACGCGCTGATAGAGCAGGAGATGAAACAACGAAGTGGTTGGTGCATACGTCTGACTTGGCAGATACAGTCACCCTAACCGTATGGGATTAGACTATGCATTCCGTCAGTCATTGTCGCCAATGGCCCGGATGGCGTGTGCTATTGTGTCCAAGATCCGCGAGGAGGAGCGCGGCACGGTTTGGACCAAGGAGTACGAAGATAGCTTGGCCAAGACTACTGATGGGGACATGTACCCTGGCATGATGTTCACATTGGCCAAGGAGCGGATGGAGAAGACTAAGCTTTGGGACATCGTGCGGAGAATGCCAAAGGGATCACTTCTTCATGCTCATATGGATGCCATGGTTGATGTGGATTGGCTGTTAGAAAAGGCACTCGCGACAGAAGGCATGCACTTGCGCGCTGGGGAGCCGTTATGCACTCCGGCGGCTCTGGAAACGGCAGATATATCTTTCGCTTTTGCAAAGTACACTCCTGAAGCCGATCAACAGATATGGTCACCGCAGTACAAACCATCAACGCTTGTGGCCGTGACAGCGGCGGCCGAATCTTTCCCTAATGGTGGCAAAAGCGGTTTTCTTGCCTGGCTTAAAGGTCGATGCACTATCACTTCACATGAGTCGCTCAATCATCAACAAGGGCCCAACGCGGTGTGGCACAAGTTTGCATCGACTTTTCCTATCATTAACTCAATTATGTTCTATGAACCAATATACCGCGCCTCAATCCAGAAAATTCTAGAAGAACTCTCCGAGGACGGTGTGCGATGGGTTGAGTTCAGGCTCGCTTTTGTCTTCGATTACCGACGCGATGGCTGCAAAGTACCTGAAGAAGGTTACGTGGAATGCATGAAAGTTTTTGCTGATGAGGTTAGGAAGTTCAAGAACACGGAAAAGGGTGAGGGTTTTTGGGGTGCCAGGTCAGTAATTACATTCCTTGTGGGACACCTGTAGGACAATCGGGTATTAGCAACGTGAAGTGAAGCTCATAGGTTCTAGGATGATCTATACATGTCTGAGGAGACTCGATAAACGTGGTATTGTCTCGAGCATGAAAGACTGCATCGAGGTCAAGAAAGCGTGTCCGGACGTCGTCTCAGGCTTCGATCTCGTTGGCCAAGAGGATCTTGGAAGGCCCTTGGCGGATATGACTCCGGAGCTCTTCTGGTTTCGGAAGAAATGTGTGGAGGAGAGGGTTGACATCCCATTCTTCTTTCATGCAGGAGAGTGTCTTGGAGACGGCGACGAGACTGATCATAACCTCTTCGACGCCATCTTGCTCGGTACCCGCAGGATAGGACACGGGTTCTCACTTTACAAACATCCTCTACTGATTGATATGGTCAAGGACAAGAAAATTTTGGTGGAGTCGTGTCCGATCTCTAACGAAGTCCTTCGGCTCACAAGCTCAATCATGTCTCATCCCCTCCCAGCACTTCTAGCGAGAGGAGTACCCGTAGCTCTCTGCAACGACGACCCGGCCATACTAGGTCACGGAAAGAGTGGGCTGACTCACGATTACTGGCAAGCTCTGCAGGGCTGGGAGAATCTTGGCTTGGCAGGGCTCGGTTCTCTGGCGGAGAACTCCATACGCTGGTCAGCTTTTGTGGATCAGAAAGCGACTGATTATGTCAAGGATGTTAAGGAAGGTACTTTCGGGCACGGTATCCGCGCTGCGCATATGAGGGAGTACAATGTCGAATTCGAAAAGTATTGCCAGTGGATAGTCAAGGAGTACGGCCAGGAATACGGCAGTGCCGGAGAGGACTGATCTTCTCCACGTGATCTATACCTCTGAGAGCACGGTATCAGCAAATCTACAAAGATCACCATTGGGCCTTCGAGGGTTGGTCGAAGTCAGCCTCCAGAGCTCAGTCCAACCGAGCTGGCGGATTGCATGAAGTTGACCGTCTGCAACCGACTGTGCCTCAGCAGATATCTCTCATAAGTGTCGCCAAGGCCGCTCCATGTCGGAGGCCTTAGACGATTGATTGTGAAACGAAAGGGTTATGGGCAAGAGGGAGATTGGCTTTCTCTGGGGCGAGATCCACTTGATGAAAATACGATTTGACTCAGGAGATTGAGCAAGGGTTCCAAAAAGAGGTTTTTCTTTATATGAATGGATCATCGTACATTAAGGGAAACTGGCCAAGATATTGTTGAAAGCAGTAACGTGATGCTCAGCTAAACTGTCTTGATTCGATTCGTAAAGTTTAGGATGGGTATGTTCCCGCGACATTTCCGTAGAGAGCGTTGGCCAAACATTGCGAAGCAAACGAACGACCTGTCTCGAATACTTGCAGTTTGACCTCTTCACTGCATGTAAAATCCACACCGTAGTCTGCAGAAACTCATCTCAAAATGGAGCTCAGGGTTCTACAGAGGTGTCACCTTGCTACTTTCACTAACACTCTACTCCACTAATCCCATCCAGCAATATCAACATCAGACAGTCAGTCCCACTGCCTCCTCGAACACAACCTATCACCAACAACTCAATTACAACCAACAACCCAAACATGGCCGCCCCAGCCGATCTCTTCCAGACCCTCATTATCAAACGCTCACAAGATAGCTTCCACTCTCTCCCCGACACGTCCCAAGATGCCTCCCACAAACGAGACCTTTCCCCCCCACCAGACCGCCAATCTCCATCCCAAGCACCCACAAGCAAGACCAAGCAAGACGACACCACCATCGCCGCCCTCCAAGCCGCAGGCCTAAGCGTGCAAGACGTAAACACCTACCTCAACGACCCGGAGAACGCGACGGTGCTCGCCTCGGCCAAGAGGCGCAAGGGCACTACCGTATCCCCCAACCCCACCACCACCACCAATGGCAACCCCAACTCCAACCACCACCTCATTGCGAACATCTCCACGATCACGGACTTTCCGGTCCCCGAACCAGTCCAGCTCGGCAACCCCCAAAGCTCCTACCACGTCGCCCAACTCAACCACCTCTGCCAAGAGCGCGGACTACGGCCCATCTTCGAGTTCGCGGAGCCGACGGCGCAGCGCTTCAGCGTCGTGTTGCGGCTTGGCGAGGTGGTCGTCACGCTGGGCGGCGATGGAGAGGGCGTGGGACATGGAGCGGGAAACGCGACATTCGGGTCGAAGCGTGGGGCGAAAGAAGCCGTGGCGGCCAAGGGGTTGGAGGTGCTCAAGGACATGCCCGTACCCGGGACCGAAGCCGGGCCGGGAGGAGCAGGAGCGGGGGCGGAAGAGAACTGGGTGGGCAAGCTCGCCGGCAAGGAACCATCCCATCCCCTTCCCTCCCTACCGCCCCCAACGAGCTTGAAACAACGCAACGCACCACTCCCTCACTAACACCCCCGTCTTTCGCCCCCCAACAGAATTCTACAACCCCGCCGCCCAACCCGCCCCCGCGGCCGCAGGCGGCCCCGTCTACACCGACTACGCCATCGGCACCAACTACGCCTGCGAATGCATCATCCCCAAACGGCCCGACGCCGCCTTCGGCGCCCGCACGCGGCCCTTTCCGAACAAGAAGGCGGCCAAGGCGAACGCGGCGAGGGAGGCGGTGCTGTGGTTGGTTGAGACCGGGGATATGAGTCGTACGGCCGAGGGGACGTACGTCGTCGCTAACAACCACGGGAAGAAGAAGAAGGGGAAGAGCGGCGCGGGCATGACGGCCATCGTGGCGGCGGAAACCGATGGCACCGCTACCGGTACCGGCACCGGTACCGATGACGCGCATGGTGATGCCAGTGAGACGAGGAAGGAAGCCAGTTTCGCGGCGAGGGTCAATGGTACGTACTTGAACACTCCTCCCCCCTCCCTTTTTCAAAACCCAAACCCAGCTCGTGCCTCCTTTCCTTGCCTTTCCCGCCCTATTCTCCCCCCCCCCCCCAATTCCCTAAACTCCCGCAGTTTTAATACGGTTCTGACATATGACGAAAACAGGCCTCTGCACCGTCCTCGGCCTCTCCCCGCCCGAATACCGCCTCGCGCAGTCGGCGCAAGCGCCGAGCATGTACAGCGGCGCCGCCCACTTCGTGCACGACCCCGTGCTGAACGACAACGCGCCCGTCGGCGAGGTCCGGCTCGTGTTCGGGCGGAAGAACGCCAGGGAGGCTTGTGCGGAGAAGGTGCTGGGTTTCTTGGGGGGCGTGCTGCGGGAGAGGGGGGGGCGGGATTTGTAAAGGGGGGTGGGGTGATGGGGCTGGTGCTCTGTGTGCTTGCTTGCTTCCTTCTTTTGGGATTGTGGCCCGAAAGGGGGAATGTGGTCGTGGCAACGGTGAGGGCGACGGTGACGGTGACGGCTGGGATGACGACTACGAGCTACGACGATACGCTCTCACTTCCCCCTCCACTTCCTCTCGCGTGCGCGCTTCGCACAAGAGCTTCGCGACGGGCCAGGAATTGGCTCGACTCGATTGGATCAGAACCATAGATGATAAGGTAGAGCGTAGCGTAGCGTACGGACGGACGGACGTTAAATACATGCATTGCATCGCAGAACGTAAACGAGACCTGATAAAGCATGCGACGTGACCGCACCATGGGAAGGGAAAACAGAGCTGGAAAAAGACAACAAAACAACCAAGATGGAAATACGGGAAAGTAAAGTCGACACCCAACCGACCCATTTCTGTCTGCCTTACTCCGCGCTCCTTTTTGGGGGGGGTTTTTGCCGTCCTCCTCATTCATGCTCCTGCTCCTGCTCCTCGCCGACTGTGCGAACCGCCCACCTTGCGTCTGCTCTCCTGCTGTGACCGTATGTGTGTATGTGTGTGTTTTGTAGAAGATGGAGATGAAGTGGGGTTGGTAATTAGATTGGGGTATGTGAGTGGTTAAGGGTTTGGAATAGGAAAAAGTGAAGAAGGGCAGATGTGAACAACGACAACGACAGGCATGGCATAATGGGTATGTGATTTAGTAGCGAGAGAGAGGGGTAGTGGGATGCGTACGTATAGGTGCGCTCCTAGCTGTAAGGACAGGAAATACATTCAATTTGAAACGGACTGTATCCACGGAAATCTATGAAAAAGGGAGTACAAAGACGACAATGGTATGGCCGGCAGTGAGGTATAGTGGCGGAAAGAAGACACGGGACGGAGGACACTCAACGCCGAGATAAAGTGACAACTAATTACCAGAAGCCTGCGGACGCCTTCCCAACCGAGGACTCTCGTCAGATCCGATACGATTCGATAGATGTTCGACACAGAAGAGGGGCCGAATGCACGCTTGCTAGCGAAGACTGGGACAGGGTGTGAGTGGCAAGGGCAGGCAGGATATCGTGAACGCGGTTCTAAATATCTCCAGCACCCGCCTCGACCCCGTCGGCGTTTCCGAAGCTGAGAGAGGCATCAAAAGTGTAAGCCACTTGGGGATCCTCCTCGTTGAGGAAAGAGTCGAAATCGAAATTATGCAAGACATCCTCGCCGTCGAGCGATCCGTATTGTAGGTTGAATTGATCAACGACCTGATGTGTGATGCCGTCAGTCAAAATGTCCTTTGGGTATGTGAGAAAAATCCTCTGGGTGGTCGAAGGAAAAGAAAGGCGATGACGGAAACTGAGTGAAATCCTGCATCTGCGAGGGCATAGTCCCTCCATCGAAGGGAGTCTGGGCCTCTCCAAACGAGGGAGTTTCCACCACGGAGAGGCAACCTAGGTCTGAGTGTGTCAAGCAACCCTGCGAAGCAGCCTCGTTGTACGGAGCAAAGCTTCCGCCGGTGGAAGCCACCTCTTGAGAGGCGAGTGCTTCCGACACGGGATAGTCTTCAAAGGCGCTATCTTCTAGCCAAGGCGAGAATATGTCCTCGAAGGTGTTTGCGCTTCGAGACTTATTGCCCTTTGAAAACATATCGCCATACGAGCTAGAAGATGCCTTGTCGTGGGGTTGGGTATTCTCATAATAAGTAGGAACATTTGAGTCAAGGGAATCTGCATCCTCAAACAAGAATTCAGTGAAAGTGTGGAGTCCTACATCAGGTTCATCAATTGAGCCGAAGGGTTGAACCGAATTCGGATCTGCTTGCAACGGTGCGGAAGACGCCGGTACGGATGTGGCCGCTTGGGCAGGATTCGCGCCATTCGTGGTCTTCTGACTGTTGAACGAGTTTGGGTGCATGGGGATGATTGGTGTAGATGGCGTTGGCGTTGGAGGCGGTTCGGCTTCGGAGGGGGTCGCGGCGGCGTTATTCGTTGCGGCCGATCCCTTCTTCGTAGGCCGCTAAAGAAGGAGTGGCACGTTAGCATTACGTCGACGCCCGATTCGGGCTGAATTGTTACCTTGCGAGGTTCTTTTGCATCCTTCTTGCCCTTATTAGGGTTGGCCTTATTGGACTGTTGCGGTGTTGGGGGAGCTGCAGGCTGTTGAGGTGAGGATGGTTGGGTCCGACCGTTGCTGACCCCTCCGACCGGTGGTGGTTGTGGCGGTGGCATGGCATTTCTCTGTTGCGGCGTGCCCAGCTGCTGGGGTTGCTGTCCTTGAGACATTTGCTGCATCATCGGGGCTTGACCTTGCGGACCTTGCCAATTTCCGTTTTGCATGCGGCCACTGGCTTGCATTCGTGCCATGGCTTCCAGTTGTTGTGGGTTGCCAGGCTGACCGTTGAAACCTGGATGTGAGCTTGGAGGTCTCATCATTGCACCGTTCGGCCCAACGCCACCCATGCCGTCAGCCATCGCCTTCATTTGAGCGCTAAAGAACTGTGGGTGCATGTCTGGGGGCATCTGACCCCCAAAGTTCATGGCTGCGGGTGAACCCCGCCCCTGGGGCATGCTACCGTCAGGTAAGGGCGATCCGGGGAGTCCGGACGGGCCCATCTTTGGTGTCGCGCGTTTCATCTGGTCGTTCGGATTCGGGGAGGGATCGGACCTGCTGCCCTGAGGTGACATGCCTTGAGGCAAACCTGGCTGTCCCGGCAGCCCCGGTTGACCGTCTGTACGGGTCATACTGTCTTGTTCCTGGCGCGCCATCTGCAGCCGTTTCTTGTTCTGTTGTTCGAGTAGCATAAGTTGCAGCTGATAATCTTGAAGGGCATGGTTGCCACTCTGGCCATTGGCGGCCTGCATGTTTCGCATCTGGGCTGGATTGCCAGCGTAGTACTCGGTCATGGCGCCGAGTTGCTGAGGGTCGGCGCCTTGCTGCATCATCGGCGAACCCTGGCCTGGAATCCCGGTAGGGTTTTGCATACCCTTTGGCACCTGGTTATTCAAGGCTGAGCGTTGCTGCTGTGCCAGGTTTTGAGCATATACCTGTATAGATTTATTTTGCACCGCAGGATTCTGTTGCTGGAACGAGTTGAGCTGCGTCTCTGACAGACCGTTTGGGTTGATGCCGTGCTGAATCAGTAGTGCGTTCGCTTGCTGGGCGGGATTCTGGCCGCCTTGCTGGCCTTGCATGCCTTGGGGCTGCCCTCTGCCGTTCGGTCCCATGCCGTTGGGCCCTATCCCATTCGGTCCCATCTGTTGACCGTTGAATTGTCCGCCTTCAAGACGGGGTCGCTTCGAAGGTGACGGTGCGTTCTCCGCCGAAGAGGGTGACTGCGGACGTTGACCGTTGATATCGATATCCGAACCGTTCCTCTGCATTTGTTGTTGCATCATCTGCTGCTGATTCTTGGCCATTTGCGCCATTTGCTGTGGAGTCCTATTGCCACGCGTGGTCAGTTTCCCTCCCAGTAGACTCTACGTGAGCGATCCAGTGATCGAAAGTCACTGTAGATATCAAGGCTGGCTTACGGTTGGACATACGCGTTACGACTGTTCTGCAGCGCTTTATGCCTCATATCATTCTGATTCATGTTCATCCCGTTCGTCTGCATATTCCTCATGAACGTCTGATATTGGCTGATCTGTCCAGGCATCATTTGTGGATTCATCTGTCGAAGAAGGTGCTGTTGGTGATCCTGGCGCATGCGCGATTGTTGCTGCAGATGAAAATGTCAGATTCTCGACCACAATGTAATGCGTCCAAAAATACCTGAGTGTGTTGCACATATTGTAAAGCGGGACCGGCATCGCCTGGTTTCGGTTTTTTCGTGCGTTGTGCGCTATAGATATCCCAGAACAGACACCACCAGTCAAAAAGAAAGGAATTGTCCGGGCAGTCAGACGGCACGTTGGGTATCGGCAGTTTATCCGCAGCTTTTGAGTGAAGATCGTCTTTAGAATCCGCATCCATCGAGTTTTCATCAATGCCGTTCATGTCGCCATCCCGACGCCGACCAGGACTGAGTTTCGTCTGTGGGGTGTGGCTAATGGGAACATTGCTCTTCAAGAAGGCCTCGGCACAACCGTAAAGTTCGTTTTTGATAAAGTAATCGTATATGTAGGTGTTGAGCGACATTCTAGAGCTGTCCGGTGGGTTGCCATTCGTTCGTGACGGTCCTGGGCCGCCGGTGTTGTTCATCATCGGCATGCCGCCAACAGGACCACCCATAGCATTCATCCCCGCCATACCCATTTGATTCATGCTTGTGACCGGGACAGACAGACTGCCGTGAGCGCTTGCAAACTTTCGCGCGTGGTAAAGAGAAGCTGCTCACTATTCCGACCGTGGAAGGCGCTCAGCCCATGTAAGGGCGGACAAGCTCGGCGATAGAGAAATGGAAGAGCGATGGCGATAGGGCGGGTCGCGACCGCAAATGGAAAGTAGATCAGTGTCGAGAGCCACTGGGATGGATGAATGGTATTAGATATTGGTGATGGCGTATGCACCGTGAGTCGCACCGGAGTGGTGGTGATCAGCAGCAGCGAAGTGTGGCCTTGTAGAAAGGGGACCTCCGAACCTAATCGCGCCCGCAGATATGAGTAACACAAGCCAGGCCAAAAGCGACGGTGGCAACAGCGGACAGCGGACGGCGGACGGCGGACGGCGGATATCGAGTTTAGAAAGTGAAAGTGACGAATGGAGTGGGTAGAACACCCGGTTCGATCGGCGACAACGACGACGACAGCGAACGACGACGGCGAGCTGAACTGGCTGACAGGGTTTTGGTGTCTGGGGGGAGGGAAATGGGATGTGCTGTTCGGGTGATCTGCGAGATGAACGGAAGGTTTGGTATGGTTTCGGTAAAGTAACGGCAAGTAGCGTCCTATACCGTAAAGTAAAGTACCTAAGGTAAGGTACAATACGGAGTAACTTACCAGGTAGGTAAGGTAAGGTCGAGCAAGTCCGTGGTCCGTGGTCAGTGGTGGGCAGTGGTGGGCAGTGGTGGGAAAGTCCTCGCTACTCCAGATGTGGGGGAAATAAAACAGCCAAGCGTAAGGTAACCTAAGGTAACGTCAAGGTAGAATCAGGGCGTCTGTCAGGCTGCTGGGCGTACTTGTGATCACGCTCCCCTATAGATTACGGTCAGGTATTCATATTGCTGGACAGCGTGGTACAGTCCTAAGGTAAGCTAATTGATCCTTCGTCCTTTCGTGATGGAGACAGCTGAGACAGCTGAGCTTGCCGGACGGACACTGGAAGAGAGGAACGATTGTAAGATGTGTGGAGTCGTGCGGGGTGGTATTTCCAGTAAGGTAGTGATGATGAAGTGATAAGGGCCGCCTGACGAACAATGTTATGTAGAATGTAGAAACTATGACAGAATACACGTATTCAGAACGAGACTTGTGTCAGGTAAAGTCCAGAGGTCCTATGACTTCCGGTGTACTCGAACTCGTACTGTACCTTAGGTACAAAGGACGACCATCTGGCTTGTAAGGGGCCCGTTTACTCTGATTCGGAAATGGGCGCGCGTGTTCTGCGCCTGCTCTGCGCCTGCTCACAGCGCGCGCGATACTATCTGGGTATTTTCATTGGCAAGGCCTGAAAGTATGGGAGGGAGGTTTGGCTCCCCGCTCCACCTATCCTGGGACTCCTCGAATGGATGGACTGGGCTCGTCGCCTCCAGGGTCGTGATATCACGCTTTTAATGTTTGACGTCCGAGGCTCAGCGTGACTGCCTTTCTCCTCGTCAGAATAAGATATGGGGCTTTGATTGGCTGTTAGGGCGGCGGAAGAGTGAGCCTTAGCGCCGGTATTGACTCCAGCCACCCTAACTGATCTGAAGCTTTTATGCTTGTCGCCGCTCCAGGAAGGGGCATTGGCGTCGGACACACATGGCAGTTTCAAATACTACTGTCCTGCCCTCTCGCTGCTTGCATTTATTGAAAGATACCTTAGTCTATCTCAGCCCCTTGTGATCCGGGCATGGGTGACCAAAGGGTGCGCAAAGCGCACTGGGAGCACCACCAGCTGTGCCTGTATCGTGACGTCTCAATGCTGTATTTCGCTGGTTTGGAAAAAATTTGCTGCAGAGCCAGAGAGCTGTTGGGCGATGAAACAAGTCAAACGATCCAGGGAGCGCAGGAACGCTGTGATGCTAATTCCGAACCATGCGGAACCATGCATTCCCGTATTGGCGAGCCATTGAGGTCCGCTCAAATCTAAAAGTTTTTCTCCTACCCTGAAACTCCCCCAGATTATCGACTACGCCATGTTTCTTGAAGATCGAAGTCTGCGTCAAGTGTACCAAGCCGCAGCATTTACCCCAGATTTCGCGAACCGACTTATGCACCAGCACACCCAGAGTAAGTGCCGAACACCCAAAAGACTCAACTCACCGTCGTAGATGTATACTGTCAATTCGAGACAGTCCATCTTCCATGCTCATTCATCGTCCGGCGGCATTTCATCGTCAATATATCGGATCAGAGATATTCGCATCTCGGTGCTGTCGTTGCCGCGAAGGATATCGCTGATGAAGTGGGCCTCGACTTGCATCTGTATCTACAATTGCCGACCCCTGTCAGCGTGAGTGCTGCATACGGATTACCTACCTGTATGCAAGGGGATTGGTTTGGGTGAAGTGCGTCCTTGTCACACGTCTCGATGTGAACGCAACGGCGGTACGAAGGATCGAAAGAGGCTACTCTCAACGCACGTTGTGTGAAGCGCATCCTAAACGTCCGGCTCCAATTCGACGGAGAGACAAATGTATGGCTTACCATCTCCAAAGCACCTCGCAGTATTCCACAAAGGATGTTGGAATACCATAGTTCATCCTGCGCCCGCCCATCGTCGGGTAACTCTACAAAGTCTGCCAGGGGATTTTCTTCAAAAATTAGGGAGAACTGCTTGTTGTCGCTCGTCCAATTCGTGACGGTCGGCGTAATGTTGAGGAATATCTTGAACCCAACCTATGCACGCCTTAGCCCGCAACCGGGCCACATGGGTATCATGACGACTGCGCAGAGGTAGGACACTCCGGTCTTAGTGAGCCCAAGTACCTTTGATATCGTCTCCGCGGTCTCCCGGAAGCTGGCACACCTCCCAGACCCAGACTTTGCAAGAAAATCTTCAATCAACCGCAAGCCAATGTTGTAGCCCATCTTGTCCAGCTGCTTGTTGACCTCCACGTAGTCGTTGTCATAGTCTGTACAGAGCTGGGCAACGATTGTGCCGTAAGTCAACGTCACAAGTTCGGCATTGACTTTGTCGACGCGTGTCCTATCGTAGGGTTAGGCTCTATTGAACTCGACCAATTCATGGAAAAAGGCAAGGATGAGATAAGAATATTGTGAGGGCGTGAGTCAAGGAGACTTGCTGACTAACTTCCAGGTTCTATGCGAGTATCAGCATAGTATCAAGTGGTCCGGATAACGCATGTTGCTTACTCTTCGCCGAGTCTTGCAAGCTTAGTTGACGCCATGCCCCGTTGGATTTCCTCTGCACGGGGTGGACACTGGAGATTCTAAATTATCGATCGCTCGTATGTTCTCTTTCGCCCTCGGTTTGTCTGCAATGAAAATCATCAAAGGTCGGCTTTGCAAAGCAGAGACGGTGGAGGATTGGAGACCTATTTACATAACGGAGCCAAAGGTTGCCGCACGTGCGCGTAAGCAGTCAGATCTAGAAACCTTACCTTACATAGTTAGTGCCCGAGCGACTCGGCTAACCTTTCCTATAATAAAGTATTCCCGCGTACTTCATCCCGCGATAACCGTACATCTTTCCGCTCATCGATCTCGAGCAAGGTTGAAAACCCATACCAGCAGCCGCATTGTTACCAAGATCTGTAGCTATCGTAGCGGCCTTTTATCGGCAGGAGCCACCTCGTCGTCTCATCATGTCCGCCGAAAAGCGCCCTGCATCTGATGCCTTCGGCTCATCCCAGTTGGTGGTGAAGAGGCAGAAGTCCGACGCAAGTATCGGAAGCGGTAGGGCAATCGCCCTGGCCAATGGATCAACAGCGAGCGGCGCTCTTATACAAGCGGTATGGTCAACCCCTGTGACTTTACGAAGAATCCCGGGACTGAATGAAGCTCGAAGGAGGTCCGCTGATATCCAACGATGGAAATAGGTGCCTCGTACGAGTGGGCTGCAAGCTCCTATCATGGAGCTTACAGGTACGTCTGAGTATTCAGGCCTAGGACTACCAGTCGCTGAATGTATGGGCTTAGGTCACTCCGGGGAGGTCTTTGCCACAAGATTCGACCCAACCGGACAGCATATAGCGTCAGGGTCCATGGATAGATCGATAAGTGCGCATTACCGCGTTGACTCTGGAACTTCTGGATAGCAGTTGACCTCGATTCTCATAGTGCTCTGGCGTACATATGGCCAGTGTGACAACTATGGCGTTTTGACCGGCCACAAAGGCGCGGTGTTGGATTTACATTGGTCGCGAGATTCTCGGGTTATATTTTCGGCATCGGCAGATATGATGCTAGCAAGCTGGGATTTAGAAACTGGGCTCAGAATACGGCGCCATCTGGGACATGAAGAGATCATTAATACTCTGGACGTCAGCCGGCGTGGAGAGGAACTGCTCGTCAGTGGCAGCGACGATGGTTATATTGGATTGTGGGATCCCCGGCAGAAGCATGCAGTTGATTTCATCGACACTGGATTTCCAGTCACCGCAGTGGCGCTTGCAGAAGCTGGGAACGAGCTCTACTCTGGAGGGATAGATAACGACATCAAAGTGTGGGATATGCGGAAGAAAAGTGTAGTGTACAGCATGCTTGGGCACACGGACACTGTCACGTCGCTCCAAGTCTCACCGGATTCACAGGCCCTATTGTCCAATTCACAAGACTCTACGGTCAGGACGTGGGATATCAGACCGTTCGCACCAACGGATAGACATATCCAGACCTACGACGGCGCGCCTGCCGGATTGGAGAAGAATCTAATCAGGGCAAGTTGGGATACCAAAGGGGAAAAGATTGTCGCCGGAAGTGGGGATAGAAGTGTGGTCATCTGGGAGACCAGGTCGGGAAAGCTTTTATACAAGTTACCGGGCCACAAGGGAACGGTGAACGATGCACGCTTCGCCCCAGGGGACGAACCTATAAGTAATAAGTCTTGAACACTGACCGTGGAGTTAAGCTAACCTGTTCAGTTGTATCTGGGTCGTCGGACCGAAATCTTATGTTGGGTGAGCTGGGCAAGTAGAGGGGCCCAGTGATACAGCTTCTTGCAATCAATACCACACCCAATCCGTACACATCTTCACAGTGTGTCTGCGGACAATGAGAAGGCCGATTGTCCAACGTACGAAGGCATGTTGCCCTCAACCCTCTCTTGGGCTAGAGAGCCCTGAACGTAGATTACAACAAGCAAAAGTCAAGCAAGTTGACACCGGAGACGGTGTGGCCAACATAAGCGTAAACCGCGTAAAACATATGATTCTCTCGTGTGTTGCCTTCTATCGGCATGACTCAACATTCCCCAGATGTGTATACCCTTATTATCTGATTTACGCATGATTGGTGGCCCTTTCTTTAGGTCAAGTCAGTACCTATTCAGGGGCTAAGCAGTCATTGGAAAGCAAGCGATGCCGCTTGAAGGGCGCTTGCCCCTGAATAATAATAATACCTTAACAAATCCGAGGACACGGACACGGACATGACACGGACGCGAACACGAAACATCAGCCCATCAAATCCGCCACAACCTCTGAGAATAACACATCTTGCCGACGGCAGATGCAAGCAAGAACCCCAGTGCTCCACGTCGAATCAACAGATGGATAGTAGTGGACAAATAATTCTCCCAGTACCCGCAGACACGATCATCTTGTGTGCAATGATAGGCTTCGGGCGGCAGGGCAAGCTATCTATATGTACAAGTACTCGTACCTGCATCTACTGCCATGGCCCCTCTTCCGTTTTGTTTGAGATGTTGCCTTTGGACCATCATCTCTTTCTCTCCCTGAGCTGTTGCTCTCTTGTGTTTACGTTTTATCTCCTTAGCAATTGAGTCTCGAATTCTACAAAGTTTCTTTCCTTTCGTCAGTCTCACGGCCGCGCGATGTTTTGCTTACACCTTCTCTGACGTGAAGTGGCCGTTCATCGACCAACCCCTTGACGATCTGATTCAACTACTATCTACTAATCTTTAGTAATATTCCACAGCCAGTGTCTATCGATCGTTGATTTGTCCCAGCGTTTCGTCACACTCGTGGCGCGACTGTCCTTTTCGCCTTTGGTCTACAGCACAGCGTCCATCACAACAGGCCAGCATTACTGACCGACTTGAACACTAACACCATCAACACATAAGCATTCAACGCGTCTGGACTGGCCAGTAACACTACTTAGGGTCTGAGGTCGCCAACCTCTTCAACGCTGCTTGTTATCTTCCTTCTCCTCTACCGAGAACCTGTCAGCATACTGTTGTCACCTTCGATAGTGAGCCGTTCTATGGATCATTCTTAGTATCATTATCTGGCTGCACGAAGTTGCAACGGTTGAAATGCAGCCTCCACCCTCTCGGTCTACGTCGGGGTCGATGCCGCCGTTTTCCAGCACCCTCGCCAGAATGCATACTCAAATCTCAGCCCTCTTCCATGGAACCTCGGTTCATACCAGCGGGCCTTTCACATCCTCGTGTGGCTCCAAATCAACATGTTCTAGCGAACCAATCCGTTCTCATGGCCGTTTATATATCCCGGAGCCCATGGCTAGGCCGCCGTTCCATTCCAGATCGCCAACCTCGACCCGCTCGATGATTGATCCGACATCGTCAACGGCAAGCAGTAGGAGGCCAGTAACGGCACATAGCTATTTGAGGCTCATCACGTCGCCAGCTCTTGCACTTCAGTCAACTCCAGCTTCTCCTACAAGACTTTTCGATACACCTTGTGAAGGGTTACATCCAGCTGGAGGGAGTGGCGGAATACGGAGACATCGTCGGCGACGGAGGCATGGTACATGTGATAGGATACAAACATCCTCAACGATCAAGCGGGCATCGGTCAGGCGCAGGGTTTACGGCTGCCTCGGATCAGGGATCTCATTGGCTGTTGTTCTAACAATCTGTACGTTGCGCTCGATCCCAGTTTACCGAGTCCCTGTCGGCTAACGTATCTATAGACCTCGCTCTGGCTATCTCCAATACTGTTTCCCACCAAGCCTTCCATGTCCTGATGATTCTTATAATCATCGCCTTCACTATACTGTTCTGTCACTCGATCATACGCGTCAGCATGGCCATGCTACGTCGTCCGACAGACGAAGAAAGTGCTGTGGGAGTTCGCGGCAGGGCTGGCTCCGAAGATTACGCACAACCGGAACAACCAATTCGGGTGGTTCTCGCGAGGGACGAAGAGATTGGCATTAGCGGTACTAGTGACACCCTTGGGGGTACCGACGGACCAACGCCTCCCCCGCCGGCCTATGGTCTGTGGAGATGCAGTGTGGTGAGTTTCAGGAGATCATCCGTGAAAGTCTTGACAGTGCTGAAACGTGTCACAGAAAGCCGACCCAAACCTTCTACATTGGCAGCACGCAGTGCATCCGGCGTTTCGACACGGAGCCATAACAGTGGTAGAGGCAACAGATCGACCAGGAACAGCAAACTACCCCCCAAGTTACGAATCGCACGAGTCCCCCGATCACGAGTTCCCTCCAGCCGCGGCGAGATTGGCTGGTCCAATTGAGGAGATCATGCTACCATTGCATCCGCCAGAGCGGAGCAGGAATTACTTCATTTGAAACAACCTTGGGTTTCTATAAGAGGCTTTCAGGCGTTTTGAGGCCTGAGAATTTTCTCTTGGTCATGGGCGTTCTATGTCGCGTGCTTTCAGAGTGGCGTTCAGTTCAGGTGGTGGTTTTTGGATGGCCGGCTAGATGCTGGGGTGCGAGGTGGGAAACGCACGGGGGGATATCTCCCAGCACTCTCAGGAACGTGATCTACCTTGGGTTTAGCTACCTTGGATAAAATCATTTTCGATCTATTACCACGGTGGAAAAACCCGCAGTCGCGCTCCTGCCTTTAGCTTCGATAACGTTATTACCTGTACCCTTGTAAATCGTTTCGGGTACTAGCCATACTTAGCTTAGCTTCGCCCTTGAAAACTTCATGCATGCCAAGGCCAGATATCTGCAATGTCGACGTCTAAGTACCTTAGGTTTCTTTGATATTCCAGAAATTAACTGTGGTTGAACGTCGAGCAAGCTCAACGGCTCTGAAGCATGAAGAGGAGCTCATAGAGCTGTGATAGCCCCGTTGATGCTCCAAATTCCGGTCCCTGAAACCCGGTGCCAGAGGAGCTTTGAAAGAATAACTTTGACAATATATTGGAGAGACCGAGAGCTCGTCCCCTACATATCGCCATGGCTCAGATACCACTCGAAATATCCGGGTACCTCATTCTCCCACTCGCGCTCCCTATACAGCGTTCCTTCCCGACACCCGCAACCCACTACCTCTACCTCCGTCCCCATGAACCCAAGATACCGACAGAAGACACGCCGCGCTCCGTCTTCTTGGTAAACGTACCATTTGACGCCACCGAACTACACTTGCGACATCTTTTCGGTACCCAGTTGGGTGGTGGTCGGGTCGAGCGTGTAGATTTCGAGGGTGCTCGAAGTAGATCCAAACCAGCCGTCGCGCCGCCCGTACAGACGAAGAAGGGGAAGAAGAGGAAGAGGGTTGAGATTCAGAGTATGGATGACGTGGAGGGAGCGGACTTGCCGGAGGTGTGGGACAGACAACTGCACCATAGCGGCAGCACGGCTGTGATGGTATTCGTGGATCGCGCGAGTATGGAGGCGAGTTTGAAGGCGGCGAAGAAGGCGGCGAAGGGAAAGAAAGAAATCGTTTGGGGCCAAGGCATTGAAGACAAGGTACCGGAACTAGGCTCAGAGCGTAAGTCCGGGTAGGAGTGATGCTGCGATGAAAGAGGACTGAGCGAGTGAATCCCTAGGCTACCTGAACCACCATAAGCTCTGCTATCCAGACAAGTCGACTCTACTCGAGTCCATCAATGTATATATGACGGCGTTTGGGGCCCTCGAAGCTTCTCGCGCGCAAGCACTCGCTCGTCAGCGGCAAGAGCCTGATGAAGACGGCTTCATCACTGTCACGAAAGGGGGAAGGAATGCGCCTGTACGACAGGAAGAGGCACAAGAGAGGGCGGAGAAGGAGAAAGAGAAGCGGAAAGGCCTGGATGACTTCTATAGATTTCAGTCAAGAGAGAAAAGGAAGGAGAGAGCGGGCAAGTTGATGAAGGAGTTTGAAGAAGACAAAGAGAAGGTCCGGCAGATGAAGGAAAGAAGAGGGCGGTTCAAGGTAAGCCTTCCTGATCGAGAAGCAATCGATATATAGCGCTGACCAATGCGCAGCCGGAATAATGGTTGGTAGCCTAGCGTAGCACAAGTCGATCTTTTTATTTGGCAAAAAAGGGATGCTCAGGTGTTTGTCCGGAATCGAACTCACAACCTAACACATTGATTACCTGGCTATCCTCATGAGTAAGGTGTCTCGGTGAGAACTTCTTTAACCTCCCACTAAGCCAACTGAGCTCTTCGTTGACAGGTCATCTCCAAATAGTAAATATAAACACTCCGAATCACTCTTGTGTGCTACTCCACACAACATCATCTTACCACAACACATACCACAGTCTCGGGGAGAGTTAAGCTCCCGGTGTTGCACGGTTACGACAGCATATATTTCAAGGCAGCAGAATACTATCGATGGTCGTATGGAATGATGGGCACCCAACATCTGTCTTAATGGCAAGTCTCACCATTCCATTCTCTACCTCGATGTCATGATGAGCTCGCTGGGGCCAGAGTAGCATGTCGGATCCGTATCTTGACCAGTACGCGACATACAATGCCTAAAAACACCAGTGTCTCCGGCACTTCCGTGCCACCTTTCTCTGACCTTACATATCTGTCAAGAGCATCCTTATCTCGCCTACATTTGCGATGATATAAGCTGACTAGAAGTTCTCCAACGCCAACAGAGACGCATTTGGGCGGCGTATTACCGGGGGACCACAATCCAACTAGAGTGCGACACAGCAAAGGTCCGATTACTGTGTGCAAAGCTCCGGACCCGATTGAGGTTATACTTGATTCCGCTTCAGCCGTGTTCCTACCTATGTTTGTGTGTGTGTATACCTTAATTACCTTATACCGTTTATGGCTTACTGAGAGCCGCGATGGAAGTCAGATATTTTTATAGAGTGAACAGCTGCAGCAGTTGATATCCATTGACATCCATTGACATCCTCCCACTTCTCCCACCAATCGTAGACTTTCGCTTCACACCACCTTCATGCTAGATAAGTTACCTAGATTCAGGTACGGTGCACTGCCAGCTGCGCCCCATCCTTTTCTATTTCCCGAGCGGGCCACCTAAGCATCTTGAAACGACTGCAAGCTGAAACAAAGTCAATAACCATGACCAACGTCGTTCCTCACACCGGAAGAGGACAAATGGCCTGTTGGATCCAACAATCACTGTTTCACCAGAATTGCATGTAGTCAAAGAAAGCGATCAGTCTGCCGCATACTTTGGGAGGCTGAAGGCTGGAGCTCATTGTACCCACCATGGACCATTACAGATTACGTGGGCCCAACATCGCTCCCGTGTCTCTCTAACAAGCACGGAACATAATGAAACGACTATAGTATCTCAGAGGAGTACGTTTGTGTAACATTCTCGATGCGGACCCATCAATTATACGATGCCCTGAGCTAGTGGGCCAGCATCTATGCCATCGCAGAGAGTGAGATCTTATATACGTAAGACACCTCCTTCAATGTTGGTTTTTCCAGGATCACTCTTGGGGTCCGCGACCAACATCGATCTGTGCCACTTCCAACAGTTGGATTCACAGCCCCTCAAATCAGGAGAAGGAAGGTAGGTCTGAAGACGTTGTTCCTTGGTAGGACGGCACATAAATTCACTTCCTTCCTGCCCTGGCCGCGCGGTCCAACATCTCAAAAACTCGTTGAAATGCAACGTCAATCTCTTCTCCTCGATTGGGTTCTTTGCAAGAGACAGAGCTTCTGCCTTTCGTGTATTCTTCAGACCATTTTTCACAGCCTCATACAAACTTCTACGATGCATCTGAATCGCGCCATACTGGCGCTTTCTGCCCTGCTCCTTTCTACCTCGGCGTAAGTCGGTTGACTCTCTGGATAATCAAGAGTACGCTCGGGCTGACATTCTACCTTTGCAGCCTCCCACATCTAGGGCCACGAGACATCGAGAAAGGAATCGTGGTGGTATCCGTCACAACCGAGACCGATCCACAAGCTCTACGGCCTTCTCGGCCGCTCCCCTCCGGAATCACAGCATCCACCGCGAAGCCCTGCCCGAGCGGTAGTGTCGGCCTCCCACCGCTAGGGCCCTGGCCGCTCAAAGTACCCTATCACCACAAGCCTCCTTTGGGATATCCCAACGGATTCAAACCCGTCAAGGTGGCCGATGGTCCCTTCCCAGCGGCGGGAGGCCACTCGTGGGGGGTACCGCACCAGCAATCCAAGATTTGCGGTACTGCTTCCCTACCAACACCTACCGGGATGCGTGGGACAGCAGGTCTTGTAGGGACGGGTGTTGGTATGCCGACGTCCACGGGGACGGCCACCAAAAGTACGCTAGTGCCCTCTGGTGTCAGCGGTGCAGCCTATCCTACAGGATCGACCGGGCCGAATATGCCAGCGTATCTGGGTGACGCCGCGCCGTCGAATGTTTGAGATCTTGAAACCACCAACCACTCTCGTTCTGGGCTGCTCGACGCCTTTCTTTTCGAACTTATCTCGAATCGTGGGCGCTTGGTGTGGAGCAGAGGAGTTTTAGATTGGCCAGTCACTCGTTTCTGTCGCCAAGTGCTGGCAGCAGACAGTTTTCCATCTCTCGTTCCTCTCTAGGATCGGATGTTTTTCTTTGTGTATATATTTTATCAGGCTAGGGAAAGGGTGCTATCGGGGTCAGGACAGTCTTTTCCTCAACCATATATATGACAATTCAAGAAAAGAAGCTTCAACAAACTCGAATGCATTCTTAGAGTTTACTATAACGGTGACATGCATCGTAGGATTTCCGATGACATTATTTGTGTATCGCTGCATAAAGGTATCCACAACTGCATCCCTTCGCTTGTTCGACGTCATCGACAGACCACATGCTTCACCTCCTCCAACAGCTCTGCCCCCAGCCCCGACCACTCTCCCATGCGCTCTTCACAATGAATGCGCCCCCAGACCACCAACCCGGCGGCTTCATCCCCCCAACTCTCCCATCTCCACCCTCATCATCCATCACCTCCCCGAGCCAAACCCCATCAACCCTCCCGCACCCCCGCGCCCACTCCCTCAAATCCGGCAGCGCCAAAGAATCCGCCCTCATCAACTTCGTCGACCAGCGCATCCTACACGTCACTCGGCGGTACGCGAAGCGCTTCAGCGCCCAACTCGACGACGACGGCCCGGACCCGGGCGCGGAGCGAGCGCACGCCCCCGATGCGACCGGCAGGGGCTACGAGGACTTCGGCGAGGTGGCTGGCGATCTAACGGAGCTGTTGGACGTCGTGTGGGTCTCCGGGACGCGTACGTGACTACCATCCCACCTTTCCCTTTCTACCGTCTACGATCGATGCATGGGTCGATACACCATCATCAGCAGGAGGGGCGGGGCAATTGAAATGAAGCTTGAGTGCTGATTCGGGGTTTCGGGACCGGCAGCGTCGTTGCAGATCGCGTACCTGCTGAGCCTCGCTTCGCTCCTGGACGAGTATCTCCCTTCGTTCGCGTTCGCGCCGCGGGCGACGTTTCGGCTCTTGCGGAAGGTGGACGTTGCGTTTGCGTCGCTGCTGCGGGGCTGCGATGTGGAGACTGGGCAGGGGTTGCCTGGGTTTGAGGGAGGGGGGAGGAGGGTTACTCAGACGGAGAAGGTGAGGGTTAGGGGCGTGGTGGAGAGGACGCGGGTGTGTGTTGTGGAAGTTGCTGGGAAGGGCGGGGGGAGTGGGGAGGGTGGGACGGAGGGGAGTGCGGATGGAGGTGGGGGGTTGGAGGATGGGGTGGTGAGTATGACTGAGGAGGAGGAGGGGGAAGATGTGGATTTGGAATTGGATGGTTCCGGTAAGCATGCCGGTTGGGAGATGGAGGTTGCGCGAGTTTATGAGAGGACGATTGTCGAGCTTGGAGAGGGTCTAGGTGGATGACGGGTGGGCTTCAAAAACCTACGCATGTCCAACAGTTTGAAGGTGCTGTGCGCTCAACAGGATTACGTCCCAGAAGGCCGGGGAGGTAGGGAAGCTCAGCAGTGCTTGCGTGTCTGGCAATCCGAATAAGGGTGGTAACCACCCTGGTTCGCTGCAGTGATGTCGATACGGGAAACGATATTGAGCCGAGCGAACGAGTTGCCCCGTGTCAGTTGGAGAGTGAATAAACGCATCTAACAGATAACGCAACTTCGCGTTTTAACACGGCTGCTTCTTACAGCGGCATGATGATTTCACGATAACGACGCGCTAGCAGCAGATGCTCTCCTTTTACTCGAATCAATTCTTGCACGAGCGCGACTCTCATATCCAGCGCCAACCTGACTTGATGTCTTTGACTACTTTCTTCTAGATCTATTCCACAACCATCTCCGCCTGTCTTCTATGTTTTGAGTTGTTAACCTTGGAGCTGGCTGCAAGAAGATCGCTTCCGGAGCCCTAGACGAGAAAGCTTGGCACCGTCAAGATTCCCACATTCGGATATTGACGGAAATTAGCTCTGCATGAAAAAATAGAAGCTCCAGATACTCTGAAGCAGTGTATGAGTATCGAAGACCCTCAATTCGCTGCGTGGCGGTCATACTCAACGACCCACGAAAATGCCAACTTTCTTCGCTCGATCAACCAGAATCCAGCTTTCAGCCTGTGATCTTCTATCTTCAACCACTGCAACACCCAGCTTGAATCTTAGCGCGGCTACGACCAGCAGAACCCAAGCGGTTGCTGCGCAGATCGCCGCTGGAGAAACTCTCACCGAGCAGCCACTTTACTGCGCAGATTCAGGAAGTCACATGCGCTTCTTGGGTGAGCATCAAGACATGCCTTTCTTCATGGTACAAGCTGGAAAGCACCTTTTCACGACGAAGGAGTCAGGCAGAGACTCCAGAACACGTCGTTTGTTGCTGGCTGTGCCATTGCCGAAGACGGAAGGGTCCTTTGAGTCGGAGGACTCGGACACTAGTCTGAGTACCCTCGCAACATTCACGACGGCAAACGACGGCGATTCGATGGTAGTTGATAGTATAGAGCGAGGAGAGAAGCATGGAGAGAACACAAACCCTGACTTGACTCCGGCTAAGCGATCATCATCTGGTGGACACATCAGATGCGCAACTTCTCCAACGACTGTAACGGTGGGCCGCGCATCGAGCTTCATGACGAAATCTGTCAACAAGACACCATCTACTCAAGGCTCACATTTCAGTTCATCGACAATACCTCGTCAACTTACCAGAGGAAGCGTGCCTCTGGCCCTTGCTTCGACACAATCGGCCCTCGTTCCACGCGCCATTACCCTAACGATCTATCTCTCCAAAGAGTCTTTCGCTCCTTCTTGTGGCACCAAGAGCAAGCATGCGCCACAGGACGTCAAGATTGATGTCTTTTTCAATGGTGAAATGACCGCATCGACCTACATTCCTGCACGCTACCGTGGTGAAGCCAGCAACATGATCCACCTGACACAACACTTTTCTGGAAGGCGTGTGGATCGAATGGCCGAGCGGCCTTGGGTAATCGTACCTCCGGGCCAAAACGCGGACGGATCGCTAAGGACGAGCAAGAGGAACAAAGGAGCGTATGTTGGTGCACAGGAGAGGTGGGATCGTATTGGCAAGGCACTCGATGAGGAAGGAGAGAAATTTGGAAGAAACCGGTACGGAGACCCATCGGTGGTGGGCGAGTACCTTACGAGTCTTTCGAAGCTCGAGATGCCAGCAGAGGTGGATGACATGCAGAAAGGAGGAGGGCCTAAATTTGGAGTCATCGACGTTATACTCACACTCGGCAAAGGGCAGAAGGATGAGCCTGAGAGTGGTTATTTGAAGGAGCCGACTCGAATGAGGCTCTCCGGGTTCCATATCAATGACCTCAAAAAGGCAGAGGAGATGTCTATGGAGAATAGGGTGACCGAACCAATCCGAAGTCATGTCGAAGCCAACTCATTAAACCTGTTTGCAACTGCTAATACGCAATTCGCAACCCCTCATATTCCATCCGCCGCGCCTTTTGCGATCCGAAGGCGGCAGTCTTTTAATACGGCAGATCAGAACCCAGCCTCGAGCTTGTCCGCAAAGACGAAACGGGGACCTGAAGTGCCACAGGTTTCTGATAAGAATGGCACGGCTATGCAAGTCCATAGCTCAACGTTGCGTGACGCGTCCCGTCGTGGTGTCGATGTTTCCTTAGTCCCTGCCGGCACCCCAATGCCGAAATTTACTGGCCAGCGGAGACTCGATCTGCCTAGCCATTTAGCGAAAACACCATCTTGCAGCGTCCCTGTCCCTGTTGGGAGACGTGCACGGGTAGCGATTATGTCCCGTTCGCAGGAGCTTAGAACAGCCATGGCAATGGAGGTCGATGATACAAGAGCTTCTCAGCACAAGGAGTTGCAACCTAGACAATCTCACACGCCAGACCTCTCCCAGTCCGGGTTCATCTCCGATTCAAGCGTCATATCACCAACACATTCGTCACCATCAACGCTATTCCGACCTCGTAGAGGCGCAGACCACAAACTTATTGAAGATGCATCTATTTCTACGCGAAGGTCGAGATATGGTGGGCTGCAGGGTGCTCCCAGTGAATTGGAGTTGTCTCGTGATCTCATAACAGCCACAGATGGAACCCGTTCACCTTCAGGCCGATCGAGACGTCAAGAAAACGTGAGGAATTCCATCGATAGTACACTTCCCTCAACTTCCAAAGTGCCCCTGAAACGCTACAAGCATTCCCTCTCGAGAACTTCCGAGAACTCCAATCCACAAGGACGTCAATACCCAAGTGGGTGGGCGATATCAGATAAACCTACTCTCGCAGAGGAGATAGAGCAGATCGAAGCTTCGAGCAGGAAAGAAATAACCACGAGGGCGGATAACGCCGACCAGAAAGCCAACACGACGCCGAGCAACGGCAAACAAGTATCGGCTCGGCAGATCTTGAAGCTCAAGCTCAAGGAACCCGTCGTAGCGCAGAAGACATATTCCTCAACAGCCACAAGCGCCGCAGCGTCAACGCGGCAAACTCCTGCCCACACCGTCCCACGCCGACCTAGAACTGCATCGAACAGGACCGCGCAAAGCACCGCGTCGATCAAACGTACCAGCAAACCAGCACCCTCGCCAACGCCTCAGGCACCACGACGACGTAGGAGGTCGACGGCATCCACGCCCCTTGCTGCCAGTCGCTTGCCCGTATTCCCGACTCCGGCCCTCAGCCAGGACTCGGTTCTCAGCTATGCCGAGGGAACGGCCTGGAAGACAGGGCTCGGTCACGTTAACGGTGCGGCGGGGGTGGAGAGTGGGGTGTATCGTCAGATCAGGGCGGAGCGGAATGGTTGGTTTGAGGAGAGTGGCGTGTTGATGGGGGTGAGGTTTCTCGTTGGGTAGATGGAGATGGGACGGTTGCCAGTGGTTTTGAAAAGGGTATTGCTGATCACGAAGGCACAGCTCAATCCTCGGCGTGTCATGTACGAATCGTACTGTACTGATGATGAGTGGAGAGATATAGCTTAGCTAAGCTAGAATAACTTTGCAAAAATCTGGCGCGTGCTAAGAACACGTCGCGAATGGCGACGTTTAGGTAGCCAAAGTAGATAAATCCAAGCTCCCTTACATTCCGGGGCAAACAAACCTCCCAGCGCCCATACCCGCGTCCAGCTCTAAGCACCCATGGACAAGCAAAAGCACTTAAGCCCAGCCGGTAGCCATGTCAATCAAACCTTATCCGGATCCCGAATCCCCCCGTTCGTAATGATATACGTCGCCTCTGCCTCGGGACAATCTACCATCACGCACCACACGCGTCAGCCCCACTCTCCCCATCACCAACCCTTCCCTTCCCTTCCTTCCTTCTCCCGTAAAAGCTTCCACCCAACCGCCCAACCTCTCACCTAACCCCACGACCCCCACGCCCAAAAAGGAAAAGAGGAAAGGAAAAGAGACAAAGCGTACCAGGCGAGTCCTGAATCTTCGCCACCCTCTCCTCGCCGCGGCCCTTGCGCAAGAGCACGCGCGTCGTTGACGCGTGCGCCAGGATGTGTCCGCCGATGGGCTTGCGGCCGTCGGCGCCGGCGAAGAGCGACGAGGCGCCGGGGTCGGATTGGACTTGGTTCGTCTACACGCACGCACGCACGCACGTTGTTAGTAAGGTGGGGTTGGGCTGGGGCCAAAACGGGGCGGGGCGGGGCGGAGCGAAGCGGGAAGATGGAAGGAGGGTGGGCGCACGCACCATGAGGACGCAGACGTTGAATTCTGGTAGGTCACCATACCGGCGCAGTCAGTCAGTAAGTCGGTCGGTCAGTCAGTCGCCGAACGGGCACAATCTCCGGGCACTCGGTGCTTTCCGATGCGCCCGTCCGACGCTCAGAAGACGACTATCGGGGGGATGAAGGGGGTTGGCAGAGACGGGACGGGACGTGACGTGAAGGGACGTACCTTCGGCCATGTGGGCCAGCCTGGACAGGAACTGGTTCAGTTTCTGCTGACGGTCGGCCAGCTCGCCGCGGCCGCAGTAGTCGACGCGGAAGCAGTTCATGATGCTGTCGATGACGAGGAGGCGGAAGGCGTTGCTGGCGAAGGAGAGGGAGAGGGTGTTGAGGAGCTCGAGTTGGTGCTGGGTTGTTTGAAAGGGAGGGGAAGATGTTAGTCTGCGGGGAGGAGGAAGGGGGAGTGGTTGAGGGAAGGATAAATGGCAAGGCCCAGACGCACCTCGCTGTTGAGAGCGCGGGCGTAGAGGATGTTCTCTTGTGTTGCGTCTGGGTCGACTGGAGGGTGTTAGTTTTTGTTGGGGAGCTGGAGGGACGCGGTGGTTGGTACGCTCGAAACGTTCGGCGATTTGCGCGATCCTGATGTTCTTTAATTGCTGGTGTTTGAGTCGAGGAGGGTTTGATACGTACCTCTCCGGCCGGAAAGTCCCCTCGGTGTCTAGGGTTGGTGTTAGGCATTAGATTCCGGGGATTCGAGCGAACAAGGTGTATCTCGAACCGATATAGGCAACCTTCCCTGCAGCGCCTCCCATTTCCTGTTATTGTCAGTACAACTCGTCTCTGTTCTCGCGATATCGAACCCGGACCTTTGGCAGCTTCGATCATGTAAGCCTTAATCGCCAGAGAGTACAAGTAGTTCAAAACCTACTTGAGCAATCACAGACATAGTATGCGAGAGCTGCGTCTTTCCACATCCTTCAAGAACCTCAGTGCCCTTCCTCTACCTCGCAAAGAAACAAACCAAACTCACGAAACTCGCCATACACCTGCCCGGACAACGTCAGCGCCCAGCAAACCCTAACTCAACATGCCAAGCTCACCTCGCTAATGCTCATGCTCTGAAACCCACTACCGCCAACGTCAGCGTCCAGCTTACACTCTTCTAAAATGAGACGCACCCTCCCAAAATCGCGTCCAGTTGCTTCGACCCAGTCGAGATGCGCACGACCCGTCGCCTCTGATGGCCCAGCTCCATAGCCGTGACGAAGCCAGACGCAGAAGGCTTGTATACCACGTCGAAGTCAGTCACGCTTATCCGCAGGATCACATCTGTGCTGAACCACGCAAACGAAACAGAAAGCAAAGGTCACAGATGCGCTTCCGAACCTGGCATTTCTGAATCGCCTCCTTGATCTTCTCGACTTTGACCTCGCTGAAGCCCTTGATCTTCAGGAGAGTTTTACGCGTTGCGGCGTGGACGGACTTGAGCAGTGTCGGAAAGCAAGGTTAGCCATCCGTACTCAATGCCAGGTTCCACCACAGAGGAGAAGGTCGGAAGGAAAGGTAGGACAGGGTGCAGTACGGCGATCGTGTAGAAACCGTTGCTTTTGAGTTTCGTGATGTCTGCGGCTCCGACGCCTGCCGTTCACGTTAGTTCGATTGATCCGAGTTCGTCTGATCCGAGGCTGGTCGCAGTATTTTGCGGCGTGACTTGGAGGGGGAGAGGTCACCGTGCGACTGGATGCCATCAATGTCGACGATGAAGCCTTCCTAGAGCTGAGGTTAGCCGCCATGGCAGATGTTGGCTTGAGGTCTTATGCGTGCGGACATCGTCGTCGAAGTCGTCGCCTACGGTAGAGGCTGCCATCTTGAGTTGACTTAGCTTGCTGCGTCTAAATGGAGAATCGATGGGTTTGAATCTTCGCTCGTCTGCGTGTGTATACAGGATTTACTTGTAAATTGTCAGAGTTGCAAGAGGACGTCGAGATAAGGATGTCTGCGGATTAGGGCATGAACCCCACCTTCTGGACAGGTAGAGCTGGTACCTAGAAAACCCATAGAGAACTTAGGGCTTGTCTTAGAATGTACGTATGGTAAGATCGACTTTGAAAGCACGGTGAAAAGCCGAAAGTCCAAAAAGTGCGTCACTCATAAGTGAAGGTGTCTGGCTGGCAAAAGCAAATACGGTGTGATGAGGCTCAAATTCTGACCACCTGGTAGTCCACTAAACACATCCCCAAAACTATCAAGAAGAAGTAGCCAAGTGCATTACCACACAATGTTCATCTGCACCCACACACAAGCGCTACCTTTTTCCTTTCAACCTCTCTCTCTCCTCGCACATCCTTTCTCTCTGTCCATCTTCCTCCCCCTCGTCAGGCCCTCTGTCATTTCCCTCTTTTCCGAAATGGATTATAAGAGTAAGACCAAGTCGTAAGCAGATGACGCCATTCATTAGGCCTTAGCTTTGCCGGGAAGCAAATGCAAAATTGATGAGAATACGTGATCCTCCGATCAGAAACGTCAAGATGGGGATGATGAAAACGTGGAGGCAAACGCTTGGTATAGTGATGAGACGTGACGCTAGATGAGATGCTGGAAACGACCGGCCGAATTATTCATATTACACGTAAGAGATGAATGATAAGGTGCACAATTCGCAGAGTGACGGTCATCGGAGCCCTGGTTTTATGTACAACTAGGGACTCTCCGACAAAGCGTTTAAGCAACAGTTGTAGTTGACGCTACTGGTTGAACCAAAGCAGCTTGGGCGGCACCGGGAGCTGTGGTGTCGGCAGCGGAGGCAACAGACGCGTCAGGACCCGGATGTCCATTGGTTTCGACCATCGTGCACTCGCGGGAGATATGACCAGCTTGCCCGCACTTGTAGCATACCTTGCCGGCTGAGTTTAACGGGCCCCCATTTGGCGCAGTGCAGTCGCGCGAGATGTGTCCCTATAATCATGAGTACCCTCTTGACTCATGGACTCCGTAGGGTCAACCTACGAGCTTGCCGCAAGCATAGCACTTCATCGCCTGAGCTTGGCAGTCACGGGCATAATGATTTGGCCCGCCGCACTTGTAGCAGGTGGCAGGGCGTTGAGATGCTGCGTAGCCACCACGGAAACCTCCGCCGTAGTTACCGCGAGGCGGGCCTCCTGCGCCACGGCCTGCGCCAGCTTGTAAACCGGGATTTGGGCAAGAACGCTATACGAGGGATCAGTCTTGGGTCTGAATATATGTCGATAGGTCATTCCGTATGTCCAAGGTTAACTTACAGCAAGATGACCGGGTTGACCACAGGAGTAACAGCGACCGCTGGTACCAGCACCGCTCAGGCGCAAAGTCGGGCAATCAGCCTGGACATGGCCTAAACCTTGGCAATGGTAACATTGCTTCGCTGCACTTCTCAGTCAATGTTTGGTTTGCCGGATGACAGGAGCCTATTTGCGGGTCCTTACTTTCGGTAGTACGTGGATGCGGGCAACCGTTAGATTCATGGCCTGGAGGGGTGAGTGATACGCTAGTAGAAGAAGTCTGTTTGAGGGTAGTTGTATGTGTACCTGGCTGTTTGCCTGTGAACTCGAATTAGCATTATACCCCCAATCTCGAATTGGATCATTGGCCTACAGTTGTAGCAAAGGCGCTCTGAGGAGGAGCAAACCTCTGTACATGTCAGCATGGCCGTCGAGCTGCAGCGGCCTCAAGCAACTAACCAGCATAGTGCCCCACATTTCCGCACTTGTAGCAAGCTCGACGAGATAGAGAAGACATGATATATCGCTTTTGCACTGCCCTGTAGAGTTCAAATCAGACTTTCGAATGCTGAAAATCCGACTGCTTAAGCCCAATGACTAGGCTCGACCGCGAACGTTGTGTCACATCCATACAAGGCGGTACAAAGGTCGGCGGATCTGTCAGAATGACTACATACGGATTTATCCACCTAAAAGATCCCAACTGCAGTATTCTTTCGCCGAGACCTTATCAAACCTCAGAGTCAGTAGAAGTCCTTGGGGAACATGCCCAACGATGTCGGGCGGATTCTTGTCTGGAAACTCACACTTCAAACCTCCTATCCTCAACATACAGGCTCTTCCTTCCCTCCAAGCACGTACAAATGCGCCCTTTCAGCCCCGTGGAAGCAGCCGCTTCGTGAGATGATGATAAAACTGTGGGAGGAGAGTAAACCTTCCAGCTCGCGAAACCGGAGGCATTATTAACTACTGGGTCGCCGCAAAATTTATCATAGGTGGAGGACGCGAGGCCGCTAGGACCATAAGGCTAACTTTACTTGAGCTAAGGTACGTACCTTACAGTAATATGGGCCTCGCCGGGCCTGCACGGGCCGATCGCGTTTTCTCCTCTGGTCTGCAAGTGATCCAAACACTCCTGGATGTCAGAGGAATTCGTGGAGATATTATTCAGAATTTCATTTCATTTTGGGCCCGTGTCTCCGATTTACATGCGCCAGTGCAGTAGCCTGTCAGCGAGAGATGGTACCTGTGCGAAGCACCTGAAATTGCCGTTCCTCTATGAAGATCCCCAATAGTAACTAAAAGTCATACACAATCCCTAAATGCAACTGTACGCTTACTCGGGTTTCTCGATTACTGCCGGTGCCTTGATCGTGCGTCCCTTGAGAAACTCGAGACCTTCCCCTCCCTGAAGAACCATCAGTCATTCCTCCAGGTGGGGTGGCTTGAATACTCACATAGCTCATCAGGGGAGATACCTCCACACCGGTTGCATCCACCTCACCGTCACTGACTACAGTTGCTCCGGCCGATTGAACCCATTTCTTGCCCTGGTTCATGATGTCTCCTTTGCTGGTGTCGGGATCATCCTCTCCAGTACCTTTTGCATTCTTTAAAGGAGAGAACTCATCCTCCCGCCGGACCTCCATGCAAGCGAATTTCTGAAGTTCTAACAAAGGGAATACATCGAAGACGAACTGTTCAAGCTTGATGCCGTTGGGTTTCTCTGGCTTGACCGTTTCACCGCTCTCAGTGTCGACGTAAGGTATCTTCTTTCGTGCCAAATGATGTGGTAGTTTATGCGCCCAACCCTCGATAGTCTCTATAAAATCAAACGAGTAATAATGGTTGACGATGTTCGCAGCTCGGAATTTCAGAATGTCTGGCTGCTTCGGATCTTTGGCTTCAGCCGTGTCCTTGTCGATCTCCGAGTATTCCACGACGTCAGGCTTTCTATTTTTGAGCAAGATTAACCCTACCGACTCGCTTGCGCTTCGCTTGCGAACAACCTTGGTAGCGATATCGACCTGTTTGTGTGCTGAGAACCCAATAAAGACCGGGTCTGCCACCTTGACCAGGCAATTGTCAACGCAGTACGCGTGGATATGCTTGATCCCCCGCTTTCTCATATCCGTCCGAACGTTCGAAGTCACAAGAGCCTGATATATGCCTCCATTGCCATCCGGAGCCACGGCAACCTGTCCTTTTTTGTTAGCTGATCCGTCAGCGCTCGGGAGTGAAGGCTGTGACTGCCTTTGACTTGCTCTCCAGCAATATCTTTCCCTCGTTGGAGATACAAGGTAAGACGCCCTGCTCGAAGATCATAACGTTCTCCTTCTGCAGCCCAAAGTAATCATGCTCTTCGAAAAACTTCTGCGTCGGCTCTCGTGTAGGGCCGCTTGTCATCACGTACCAAGGTACCACAACGTTCTTCGGGCCATACTCCTTGGACGCTAAATTCTGGATCCTGTGGATTCTTTCACCCTGAATCTGGAACAATGACTTCTCGCTTGGTAGTCCAATGTTGAAGCAGCCCTTCGGCGCCGAGCTTCCCAATCGTGTACCTTGTCCGCCAGCCATGAGGACGACAGCAACCGAGTTCTCTGCTATTAGCTTAAGGCCTACTGAAGACCATGTGCCCACGTCCACTGATTCGTCGAGGAGAGAGGCGGTTGCCGACTCTGGCAATGGCTCAAGCTTGAGTTCTTTCTCATTCTCCGAGGACTTTGGAGGACGGAGAGCTTTGCCTGCGATCTCATTGATGCGAGCTGGGTCGATCGAGCAGAGCTGTTCGTACAGCCGGGCCTTCTCAAATTTGGTAAGGTTGTCGTAGAACGCGAAGACGTGTTCTTGACCCTCCTTGCTATACTTTTCTCGTAACTCATGCACCTCCTCATCTGACGGGTCCTTTAGCGGAGCATCTTCCTGCTTTGAGGACAGATTGAGCTTATCAAGAAGATTGCTGAACATGGCGGTCATGGTATTGTAGTATCAGTAACGCTACTATAGGACCAGTAAGTTAATATAGTGCCCAGGTATTACTGTACGGAATACGCAGTAGGTTGTGAATAGGTAGGTAGGTAATTTATTCCGCCCGGAGGCACTACGCCTAAAGGGCTCTAGCGCTATCATCCTGTCAAAACTATTGCTACGTCCATGTCCCACAAAAAGCCCTTACTGAAACGTCTTTTC
>JAABUY010000952.1_pt1 | contig 43310 bp, 71 predicted proteins | sample 5560271 | NCBI WGS metagenome assembly JAABUY01 (sample SAMN10711886, study PRJNA513374) | rock metagenome | isolation source: Antarctica rocks | place: Antarctica: Victoria Land, University Valley
CGCCTGGCTGGTGCCGGGCGGCTTCAACACCCTGCAGCGGCTCAGCGTGGCGGACAACCCTAGCCTAGGGTGCGACCCGCCGCCCGCTGCCAGCGCGCGCGGGTGCTGAAGCACCGGCGAGAAGCGCTCGATTGGCGCGCGCTGGGCACCCAGCTCAGGACGCGCAGCCGAAGCGCTGCGCCGTCCCTGGCGCTCGTGATGAGCGTCACACTTGCTGTCACGCTGGGCGCTGCGAGCCGCTTGATCGGCGGTCTCACGCTGCCTGCTGGAGCACCGCTGCTGCAGGGTCCAGCTGTGATGCTCGCGCGCACGAGCGCGTCCGCCGAGGTGGAGGCGGCGGGCGCAGGGGCACCGTGCCGCGCACGCTGTGGGTGACCGGCGGCGGCGCCGGCGCGGCCTCGCTGGCGCACCTGGAGAAGTTCAACGCGAGCGGGTGCGGGCTGGGCGGCGCGCTGCCTCACTGGGACGCGCCCGGCGTGCTCCCACCGGGGCAGGACGCCCGGCTGAGCGAGCTCATCCTGAGCCACAACCCGCGCCTGTCGGGTGCGCCCCTGGCCCCGATGCGTGCCGCCCTGGACGCCTGGCGCGGGTCGTCGAGCAGGCCGCTTTGCGCATCGATTGGGCCAGAGCAGCGCGTCTGCAGGGCCTTGCAGCTGTGGGTAGAAGAGAGGCGCATGCCTGCAAGCGTCTCGCTGCGACTGCGGTCACAAGTATGGCTGAGCTGGGCCGCGGCGCCTTTGCTGACATCCACTGCACACGATGCGTCCAGAGCGCTGCTGTGTGTCGATGCGCTGCTTGTGTGAGGCGGTAGGGGCCCGCCGCCAGCAGGGCGGGCGCTCAGCGCGGCCGCTGCGCGCGCGCGCGCGCAGGCACGCTGCCGCCGGGCTGGGCGGCCGCGCCGGCGCTGGGCGCGCTGCAGACGCTGCGCCTGGAGCGCTGCAACCTGTCCGGCACGCTGCCCGGCGCCTGGCTGGACCGCCGGCTGCCGCTGGGCGCGGGCCTGTTCCGGCTGGTGCTGCGCCAGAACGCGCTCACGGGGTCGCTGCCGTCCGTGTGGGGCCTGCGCCCCAACGCCTCGGTGGACGTCCTGCAGTCCATGTGCGCGCCTGGCGCACCCCCCGCCCAGGGCGCGCCACGGCCGCTGTGGCGGGATTGCCGCTGCACATGGTGTGCAGTTAAGAATCCCTGCGTGTTCTGCCGGGCCTGCCTAAGACCTTACTGCTTCTGCCCCCGTGCACCTGTCTCCGCCCTGCGGCACGCTGCGTGCGGTGTGCGCGCCAACATCTGTGCCCGGGCTCAACACGTGCGCGTCGAAGCAGTCCGCTGAGGGCGACGCGCGCGGCGCGCAGGCAGCTGAGCTTCAACCAGCTGACGGGCGGCATCCCGGCCACGTGGGCGGCCTCAGACGCGACCGGGTTCCACGCGCTGCGATACCTCGACCTGCGCCAGAATTCGCTGACGGGCAGCATCCCGGTCGGCCTCGGGCGCACGCTGTGCGCCCCTGCGCGCCCAGCCATGCCCTGCTCACGTGCACCCGCCGCGACCAGGCCCTGCTGGTTGCTGTCGTCCCTGCGCCCGCCGCCCGCAGCGAGCGGCGGCCGCGGCGAGCCCTGCGTGGGAAGCCCATGGGCGCCCCGACGCGGCTCGTCGCCTTTCCACAATGAGCTTTAGCGGCAGCGAGGGCTGCTCGTGGTGGCGCGTTGCCTGCCACGCGTCAAACAGCACGATCGGCTGGCGCTCCGCACGTGCGTCAGGTGTTTGGATGCGAATGCATAAGACAGGTAGAATTAGGGTAGGACTATTTGACACGTCACAGGTCCCTACCTTACCTGCGCCTGCGCTGCAGGAACCTGCTGCCGGGCAACGCGCTCTGCGGTGCCATCCCGCCCAACGTGACGATCTGCCAGCGCCGCGCGTCCTGCGACCCCACGCAGATCTCATACTTCTGCAGCTGCGGCGACTCGCTCAGCAGCCTGCCCAGCTGCGGCGGTGCGGGCCCCCGCACGCGCCCTCACGCGCGCGCACGCAGCGGCCTTGCGGGGCGCCTGGCACGGACAGCGGTGTGGCCAGGCTGTGATGAGTTTGCAGAGCAGGGAGGCGCAGGACTCCCTCGCAATTGTGCATCAGGGGCCAACAGCCGCCCTCCCGCGCTGAGAGCGGGGCGGCGCGGCCGGGGCCAGGGTCGAGCGGCCTCTCGGGGACGAAGGCTGCGGAGATCTTCGTGCCGGTCGTGACGGTGGTGGCGTGCGCCGTCATGCTGATCGTGGTCAGCCTCCTGGTGCTCAACCACCGCCGCCAGGCGCGCGGCCCCGCCGCGCGCCGATGCTGGGCCGCCCGTCCAAGTATACATCCTGCCGCTGAGCGCTGAGCGCGGGGCGAAGCGCGGGGCAAGCACTGCCTGCGCCGGCTGCACTGCGCCGCATATGAGGACAGACGGCAGCTCCACTGTCCAGCACAGGCTGGGCGGCTGAGCTTCCTGGCTCAATTTGACGCAGGTGTCAATGCAGAGATCGTTGCGGGTGGCCCCGCTGCAGGCGGCAGCGTGCTGTCTTTGTTGGGGCATGTGCAGATCTTTTTTTTTTGTTGGGCATGTGCAGGACAGTGCGCGTCCGTGCCGCGCCAGGCAGGCGCAGACGCTGCCGAAGCACCACCAGAGCAACGTGGTGCAAGGCTTGGCTGGCACGAGTTCAGTCGCGACTCTGTGGCGGCCGCGGGCGCGCAGGCGCACACGCCGCTGGTCTCGCCGACCAAGCGCAGCTCAGACCAGCGCTCAGTGGACATCATGCTCTCGGCGGCCACGCAGTCGGAGAGCGTGGTGCTGCAGCGCAAGCTGACGGGCGGCAGCAGCGCGCCCAGCACGCCCAGCCTGCTGGAGACGACGCTCAGCCGCCAGATGTCCTCCTTCAAGCTGGACTGGCAGATAAACCCGGACGAGATCGAGTTCTGTCGAGACGCGGACGGGAAGCTCTGGCAGCTCGGCACCGGCGGATACGGTCACGCAAGCGCCCCGCCCTCCCGCGCACCGCTGCAGCCTGCGGTCAGCAGCACCTTTCCAAGTGCAGGGTGGCCGGACTGTTGGTTTGAATTCCAGAAGCACACCACCTGTGACGCAATCGCCCCGCACACACTGTCTGCAATGCTGCTCAGGCCCCTGAGGGGCACAGTCGCTGCTGGTAAGCTCGCTGGTTCCTGACTTCGGCATGCACGGAGATTGGACTTGCATGTGGTGCGGCGCATCTTTGCAATCTGGCTCATGATATCGCGAGGCGGTGTACGCTGTCCCGCATGGCCGCGCCTGCCCGGCGCAGCCGCCCGGTTCGGCGTATAGGGTAGGGCCTGACAGGGTCCATCGCGCGCAGGTGTACAAGGCCAAGCGCGGCGGCGCGACCGACGTGGCGTGCAAGGTCATGCGGCTGGACCTGCTGGAGGGCGGCGCGCGCGAGCAGCAGCTGGAGGCGTTCATGCGCGAGGCGGCCGTGCTCAAGGCCTGCCGCGACCAGCACATCCTCATGTTCCTGGGCGCCTGCCTCAAGGCGCGGCGCGCCTTGCACGCTCCGATCCCCTGTCCCTTTTTATCTTTTTTAAGTAGATGCTTTTCATGTCCCTAAATTTTCGGATCAGCCCCTAGGGGTCGTGTGCACTGTCGCCGCAAGGGACGCACTGCGGTGGCGCCGTCTGCCCAGGCGGCGACCGCACGAGCCAGCTGCGCCTTGCCGCGCACAGCGCGCAGCTATCGCTAGCCTGCGAGAGTCCTGGCTGTCCGCAGACGCGGGCTGAAGTTAGACCTGGGGCGCCGCGGCCACTACTGCGTCGAGTCCGGGTCGAGTGGCATCCGCTGCGATGGCGGCGCCAGGCTGGCCGAAACGCTACACTTATTTATTCATAATAAAACAGAAGCGATATTTCAATTATAACCCGAACCTGTACCGCGCAGGGCGACGTGGTCATGCTGGTGACCGCGCTGATGGAGACCGACCTGGCGCGCGCGCTGAAGAAGGACGCCAACACGAGCGGCGGGCGGCGCATCACCTGGGCGCCGCGCGTGGCGGGCGCGGGCGGGCGCGTGTCGCGCATGGGCCTCGCGCGGCGCATCGCGCTGGACGTCGCGCGCGGGCTCGCCTTCCTGCACGGCCGCAAGGCATGCCGCGCCTGGTGTTGTGGGGGCAGGCAGCGCGCCGCCTGGCTGCGGAGGCTGACGTGGGCGCTTAGACAGCATGCGGCGGGCGCGCGCGTGTGCGGTGCACGCCTGCTGCTCGGGTGCCGCTGTCGTGCAGGCGCCTCACAGGCTTGCGTGTGTGCTGCGGAAACAGCGCCTGTTTCTGGGATATTAAGCTGTGGTGTTTGGAGAAGGCCATGCCCGCGCTTGCTGGCCTAAGCGTAGCCTGGCATGCATGCTGCGCCCGAGGTACGTGTGTAGCAGGCGCCTCTGAAGCGCGGCAAGCTGCGCTCTGCCAGGTCTTGGTCAGTGACACTGAGTGCGCAACGCGCAGATCGTGCACCGGGACCTGAAGAGCGCCAACATCCTGCTCGCGCGCGACGGCGGCGCGTGCATCGCGGTGCGCGGCTGCGACAGGGCGCAGCATGGCCGCCTGACACGCAGCGCTTTGCTCAAGCTTGGGTCTGTGCAGCCGTGTGACTTGCACACAGAGATGCTTCAGCAGTGCTGTGCTGCCCATGATCAGACCGGGCAACGTCTGCTGATGTATTCTGAAGTGGCAGAGTGGAGCCGGTCTGGCCGGGGCCCACCTGGCGGGGCGCGCGCAGGATGTGGGCATGGCGCGGATGCTGACGACGGGCGTGCTGACCTCGCTGCACGGCACCTTTGGCGCGGCCCTGCCGCGCCTTGTGTGCCCGACCAGCTCAGGAACAGGCTTGGGACCAGGCTGAGGCTGGTTGCAGCCAGGGCTCGCGTGCACCGTGTCCATGCGGCAGGGTGGGCGCTGTCTGGGTCTGCAGCAAGCGCTCGCCCAGCCTCAGCAGTGCCCCGTGGCAGCCGCTGCGCCTTAGCGGCGGCCGTCGATCGGATGTGCGCGAACTGAGCTGCTGCATGGGCCGCAGGCACGTTCGCCTGGTGCGCGCCCGAGATGCTGCTGGGCCGCGAGTGCAATGAGAAGTCCGACCTCTACAGCTTCGGGGTGGTGAGCCCGCCTCCGCGCGCCTGTGCTGCCAGTGCCGCGAGCTAGCATACACGCATACGGCCCCGGGCACTGTTTAGACATGTTCACACGAGTGCGACGTGCCGCACGCGGCGCGCTGTGCTGGAGCCGGGACTGCCCTTCAGGATGAGGCGGTCTGTGCTGCGCCAGGTGCTGTGGGAGCTGAGCACGGCCGAGGTGCCCAACGGGCGGTATCTCCGGCCGCTTAAGTGCGCCCCCCCCCGCTCCCCTGTGGCAGTGCTGCTCCCGGCCAGGCCACAGCGCTTGAGGCCAGAGGTGCTTTGCATATCGCTGCATGATGTGCCCTCAATAGCCCATCATAATGCTGCCCCAGGCGCCGTGTGCGCTCGCAACTCTGCAGCGACGGCGCTGACCCAGCGGCGGCGCCTGCAGCCTGCGGCAACGCTCTGCATATCATGGCGCCCTATCCTGGGCGCTAACCCTACTCGTGGGGCACCAATTCTACCCTAAACCAGCCACGCTGGCGCAGGGTCCCGGAGGAGTGCCCGCAGGAGGTGGCCAACCTGGCCGAGCAGTGCCTCAGCGACAGCTCGGCGGAGCGGCCGTCCGCGCTGCAGTGCGTGCACGTGCTCGCAAATCCGTCCCCGCCGCACCAGTCCGCGTGAGCGGCTGGCGGGCCTGCGTCCGATCTACAGGGCCCACGCGTTTTCAATTGCCCGTCGGCACGCCTTTTCCCCGGGAATAATGAGTCGCAGGCGCAGAGCTCCTGCGCGCGCTGCGCCCTGTCGCTGCATGTCCACCCTGTCTGCGCGGTGAGTTTCGCCGCGCGCCCCTCGCCTGCAGGCGAGTAATGTGTGAATAGTGAGAGATGTCAGGCTCCTGTTGCCTGCGCGTTTGCTAGCGCTCGCGCATGTGAGATATAACCAGGTCGGCTGTGTCATGTGTGGTGACATGTCACAACAAAGAGCGTTGGCGCGGCCTGCTTGCGGCCAGTGCTGCAGTTTGTCTCCCCACCCTTGCCCGTCTGGCTGTCACTAGTGGGACGAGTGGGCAGGTGGCAGTCGGAAATATATGCTTCACAGCTCCGTTTCGGGCTGTTTTGGAGCGGGCATGCAGGTTGCGTGCTGAATTGATATGCCTGGCTTTCTAGAATTTGATTTCTTTGCCAGAAGCGGTGCCGCGCTCTCGCCTGGGAGGGGTCCCCGACCCTGCCGTTACGAGGAGGTAGCCATTTTGCCATAGGGGCGTGGCCGCGTGCACCCGACGTGCTGGTGCAAAGCACTAAGGCGGGTGTGCGTTGCACAAGCACCGGTGTAAGCACCGGACTGTCGCGGACACGCTTGGTAAGCGTGTCTCGTCCACACACCGGCCACTCTCCACACATGCACTGTGGTGACACAGGGCGGCCGGCCAGTGCACTCTGCCCGGCATGCAGCATCTTCATGTGCACCTCTTGCGATGCCACCCAGGCTGCATGTGCATGTGCAATGCATGCCTGCGCTGCTCGCCACAGCACTGCGGGGCCTCCGCCCCGATCAGGGCACAGCAGGAGCCCCCAGCGCATGCGACACGCAGCTCTGAGCGCCCCAGGCTGCGCAGTTGGGACCACGTCCCAGAGCATGCCGCGGCTCCGGCCATGTCTGATCGGGGGCCCGACCGCGGCTCCCAACGGCCTTGGGCTGGGCCCCCCAGAGCTACTCAGTCTGGAACACGTTCTGGATCATGCCGCGCGGCGCGGCGTCCGCGGCCGCGTCCAGCGCCGCGACCTCGGCCGCGCTCAGCCGCCAGCCGAGCGCGCCCAGGTTGTCGCGTACATTGGCCAGCGTCTTGGCGCCCGGGATGGGGATCGTGCCCTGGGCCATGCACCAGTTGATGGCCACCTGCGCGGGGCCGCGCGTCTTCAGTCCGATTGCCTACCCTAACCTACTCTAACCCTACCCTACCATGTTACAGCCTGCCACAAACGCACGCGGCATTGAGTCTGCGGCGGCTCACATGCGGCACGGACACGCTGGCAAGCCAGGTGAGGACAGGCGCGCGCGCACCGCCAGGGCACCAGGGCCCCGGGACAATAAGCCGACACGAGCAGCCTCACCGCCCGCGTTCAGCTGGGGCAGTGGGCGCCAACCTGGGAGGGCGTCTTGCCGCGCTTGGCAGCCACCGCGCGCAGCTCCGCCAGCAGCGGCGCCAGCCCCGGCAGGATGCGCCGGAAGAGCAGCGCGCGCGGGCCGGCCGGCAGCGTGCCGCCGGCCTCTACGCCGTACTTGCCGGTCAGCATGCCTGCGCGGCCGGCCCGCCTCGCCCCCGCGCACGCGCTGCGGGCCACCGCCCGAGCCCTGCCTGCAGGCTGCACGTGCGCATGTCGCCTGGCCAATAACCTGATGGTGGCATGCGCGGCGGCCGTCATGCCCCTGCGCATGCCTTGAATGCACGCCTGAGGCTGCTGCCAGCGGGGCTCGCAGCGCGCCGCCGCCGCGCCGCCCGCTGCTGTTCAGGCCGCATCAAGCTGCGTTCTGGGTGCCGCTGCCGGCGCGGCGCGGCCGCGCACCCAGGCCGAGCGGCGAGTAGGCGATGAGCCGGATGCCGAGCTGGTCGCAGATGGCCTTGGTCTCCAGCTGCTGCGGGCCCCTGCTGATGAGTGAGAACTGCACCTGCGCGGTACAGGGTTAGGGTGGGCCCAGTGCGGGGCCGCTCGCCCACGCCGCTGGGCCGCTCTAGACAAGGCTTTCCGGGCAGATGGAGCTGCATGTTCGCCAGGCGGAACTCAACACCCTGCAGCGCCAGTCCGCCGTACCCGCAGCAGCCGCGCCCGCCCGGTAGGTATCAAACAGGTGAGAAAGTGACTGTATGAGCACAGGCAGCCTGCGGGCGCGCCTGGGCGGAGGCGAGCGGGACGCCGCGGCGCTCCAGGTACGCGTGGATGCGCTCCAGCTGCCGCGGGCCGTAGTTGCTGACGCCCACGGCCTGCACCAGGCCCTGCCGCCCGCCCAGAGCCTGCCCGTCGGCCACGCGCCAGGCCGAGCGGCCACCGTTGCAGTCTCAGTCAGCACACCGCTCGCTCACGCACAGGCGCAGACGCTCTGCACATGGGCGCCAAACGGTCTGCGCACGGGCACAGGCGTTGCACCACCCCCCCCCAGCGTACCCAGCCAGGCCGCGCCTCACCGGAAAGCGGCCGCACAGCCTGCTGCTCCTACCCACCTGCCAGCCGGCGCGCTGCCGCGCGCGCCGCGCGTGGAACAGCGCAGACACCGCGCCGGACTGCCGAGCGGGGGCGCGCGCCTGGTCATGCATCGCGGCCAGGCCGTCCCAGAGCGCGCGCTCCTGCAGCGGCGCATACCGCGCGGCGCTCCAGTGCAGCTGCCCCAGCGCGACGCGCTCCAGGCCCAGCCGCCGCAGCGAGCCCCTGCGCTGCGCGCGCGGCGAGGGGGCGGGCTTGCGACCGCGCGCGCAGGCTCCGCGGGCTGTGCGGCCTGTCGTCGCAGCAGGCAGCAGGCGAGTCGAGGGACTGCCTTGATGGCTTTCGCCGCGTCGCTGATGACATGCAGGTCTGGTGCGACCTTAGCGCACAGGCCTCGCTGGTGTACCAGCGAGCGGCCGCCAGTGAAACACACGGCGCCTGCGCCGCGTGCGTCCCGGCGCGCTGTACACGCGCGACCAGCAGGCGCGCGAGGTGCGCAGGAAGGCAGGCGCGGCGGGGCGCACCGGACCGCGCTGACAAACTGACCGGGCGTCAGGCGCCAGGGGTAGGCCGCCAGCTTGGTCGCCACGAGCACGCCGTCGCGCTCGCGCGCCGGGCCGGGGTACTCGCGTATGAAGCGCCCCAGCAGCTGCTCGCTGCGCCCGTTCAGCCTGCCCGTGCCTGCGCAGCGCAGGCTCGTCTGGTAGCACCGGGCGCCCTGCATGCCTCGCACGCGCACGACTCGCACACGCAGTGCACGCATCACAGGTGGCTGTGCCTTGCTCAGGTGTGTGTGTCGCTGCAAGATTGAAGAGCACATGCAAAGCACGGCAAAGCGCTCTCGCACTATGCGTGAGCAGCGCTGCCATGCTGCGACCTGCGGCTGGCTCAGGCTGGTGCTCTGAGGGGCTGGGAGGCACCATACGAGTCGGCAGTGTCCCACAGGTTGACGCCGTTGGAGACCGCAAAGTTGAACACCTCCTGCAGCTCGGCGTCCATGCTCTCCTTGTAGCCCCACAGGAACTGGTTGCCCCACGCCCTGAGGCGTGCGCGTCTTGAGGTGCCGTCCCTGCTGCCGTCAAGCATCCCCCCCCACCCCCCCAGAAGGAGAGTTGAGACTGGAAAACTCGAGGCGGGCTGTTGCAGGGAGACACACCAGGTGCCGAGGCCCATCGGTGGCGCTTTCAGCGGCCCCATGGGGCGCACGTCGGCAGCGCGGAAGCCTGGGCTCGCCCTGGAGCGGTGCCCCGGCAGCACACGCACTGAGCTGCGTGCATGCGCGTGTCTCATCACACAATATACTGTGCGTGAGCTCCAAGCCAGACCAGCGCCCACCACAACGCAACGGTTGCAGCACACTGCGACGCACCACGGGCGCCACAACGCGAGCGTCCTTAGGCTGCGGCGCCTGCATGCCTTGCCGCACTTCACATGGGGTAGGCAGCCTGTCCTAGGTATCCGTGCGGGCAGCACAGACTGTATCCTGCTTATGTCTGTGTGGCAGGTGCAGCGCTGTTGGCCCATCATGTCTGGCAACGGACTCAGACAGCAGGAGGGGACAATAAACAAAGTAACAAGGACCCGAGGCCACAGACCGCTTGTGTACGAATAATCTATTATGGAGGCACTCTTGTCTTGCTGCATTGGTCTTGCTGCAGGTTCTTGACATAATTATGAACCAAGGTTGCGCAGGCTTGACAGTAGACGCGCAGCAGTCGCGCAACTGTGACAGGGAGGCGCACTGTGGTTGGCAGAGAGCCTGAAAGGTCGTGGAACGGCGCCCGATGGCCTATGCGCCGACGTACAAGGACCCCGTCTCGCTGTATGGGCCTGGCGCGTCGCGCCGCACGCGCGCCAGCTTCGATGACGGCCTGCTCCGGCGCGAGGACACGGGCACAGGTGCGGTGCAGCCGGGGACAGTTGGCGCTCGACTGGTGAAAAATCCACATCAGCTCTCGGGTGGCGGCCACAACGTTCCCCATCACTCCAAAGCAGATGCTCCAGCTATGGTTTTGTTGAATATCAGCATCTATACTCAAGAGGCTGGCAAGGGGAAGGCCAGCCGTGTGAAGGCAAATCGAGGCGTTCAGTTGGATGGCCTGGGCACCAGCCCGGGGGAGCGGGCCTTGGAGTACGCAGGGCTGGAACGACAGACCTGTGCGGCGCTGACGAGCTTGTGGGTGCGGCGTCGGAGAAACGGTGCACCAGAGGGAGTGAGCGCGGCCGGCAACTGCGCAGGTCTGGAGGAGGCGGACCGCGCGGAGGACGACTTCGAGGAGCTCAAGCGCGCGGCGCTGGACGGCCTGAGCACCAAGCGGCGCCTGCGCACCGCGGTGCTGCCGGTCGACGACGGCGCGCACGAGGCGGTCGACGTAAAGAAGCTGGGGCGCTCGCAGCGCGCGCAGCTCGTCTCCAAGGTGCCGCGCGCCAGCAGCCGCTCAGCGAGCGTGTCAGCTTGCGCTGGTGGTGTACGCTGGCGCCGCCTGCCGCACGGCTGTGCAAGCGGGCGTGCGAGCAAGCGGTGGTGATGTACGCAGGCGCCGCCTGCCGCCCGGCTCTGCAAGCGGGCGTGCCAGCAAGCGGTGGTGATGCAGGCAGGCCCCGCCTGCTGCCCGGCTGTGCAAGCGGGCGTGCCGCGCGCGCAGGCGCTCGAGACGGACGACCAGGAGAATGAGGGCCTGCTGCGCAAGATCCAGGAGCGCATGCACCGGCGCGCCCCTCCCCGTGCCTTGCGCACGAGGCCGCAGCCGGGGCGGCCGCATCCGCGGCTGGGGCGTCTGCATTCGCACTCGGACCAGCGTACGACGTGCGGTGCGCCGGCCGGCCGTGAGCGGGGCGGCGTGCGGCGCGGCAGGGTCGGCATCGAGCCGCCGCAGGTGGAGGTGCGCTTCGAGCGGCTGTGCGTGGAGGCGGACGTGGTGGTCGGCGCGCGCGGCCTGCCGAGCGTGGGCAACAGCGTGCGCGCGTCGGGGGAGGTGCGGGCTGGGCGCGCGTGCCGGCATGACGAGATGAGAAGTTTTTGCCGCAGTTTGCGCGGCTTTGAGCCGGCAAGCTCGAGCCAGCTATTGTCCTGCCACTCTGTCAGGTCGCATCCCGGGTCTGTGTGTGTGCATGCAGAGGGTGAAACACCTTGTTCTGACCTGTCGCTGAGGAAGGGATGTGCATGCGCAGAGGCTGCTGGGCTTGTTCGGCATCCGCGGGGCGCAGAAGCGCGTCTTTCCCATCCTCAGGGACGTCACCGGCATCCTGCGGCCGGTGAGGCTCTGCGCTTGACGCACAATGTGCAGTGGACTCTCCCAACGACTACCTGGTTGATACACTGTTTGCACAGCTTGCAGCACATCCAGGTTCCTTCCCTTGCAGCATGCCGGTCCGCTTGTCAGGCGAAATCTGCCTCGGACGTCAGTACGTCAAGGCAGTGGCGGCCAGCCATGCATGCAGGCGCACAGCCAACCTCGCAAATCAAGCACACGGAGACATCTGGAGCTCGCCATGCGCTGCAGGGCCGCATGATGCTGTTGCTGGGGCCGCCCGGAGGCGGCAAGACGACGCTGCTGAACGCGCTCGCGGGCAAGCTGCACTCCAGCAAAGGGCTGCGGGTGCGCTTCATTCTTTGCAGCACGGCTGCAGTGTGGTTCCCAGCCATACATGACACACTATGTCATGCCGCACACCTCTTGCCCGCTGTCAGTCAGTTCTCACAGTCGATGTTGCTTTTCCAGCCGCCAAAGCCGTGATCGTGCTGTGGAACTTCCATGCGCATTGTGTGCAGTCTGTTCTGTGATGCGCAGGACTCGCCTGCTTAGGCCCACCATATTGTGGTGCCCCCCCGAGGCCCGCACGCTGGGCCGCAGGTGCGCGGCGACATCACCTACAACGGCAGCGGCCTGCACGAGTTTGTGCCGCAGCGCACGGCCGCCTACGTCTCACAGGTGCGCCGACGCTGCCCTGCCGCCCCCCGTCCTGTCCCTGAGGCTGTCAGCAGGCTGCAGCCTGCGGGACGACCCGACCTCCCAGGTGCCTGTTGCGTAGCCAATCATCTGCCCCTGGCTGCGCTTTGTGGGGGGTTGTTTTGGCTTTGTCGCGCTTGCATCCTGCCAAGCCTTTGAGACGCGCGCGCGAGCATGTGCCCTGGAGCGCAGGTGGACGACCACATTGGCGAGATGACTGTACGAGAAACGTTTGACTTCTCGGTGCGTCAGGCCTGCGCCGACCTGTGACTGTACCGCATGTATGCATCAACTGGCCCCAAAACATTTGCGCAGCAGCCGCATAGAACCTGAACAGCACAGGTGCGACCTGCTCTCCAGGTTAGGCCTTTGCCTCAGAGCTGCGGCGAGCTGACAGGCCCGCGCGCGTCGCAGGCGCGGTGCCAGGGTGTCGCAAACAAGGCCGGTGCGCGCCCGGCGGCCCGCCGCCGGCAGCCCTGTTTGCAACGGCCAGCGCTCTGCAGACGGTGCAGCCAGGGGCCCTGGCAGCCTGGGGAAACGCGTGTGCTTATTGTGGCTCCCCATGCGGCGCTGAGCAGCTGCGGAGGCAGCCGGCGCTGTTCCGCAGGCGCATTTGCATGCCTGGGCGAAGCGCAGCTGCGGCGGGAGCGCGCGCGTCTGCCGTGTGCCAAGCGTGGCCGGTCCAGCCCAACTGACTAGCCCGGCTGAGGCCGCTCGGCGCCGCGCCGCGCGCGCAGAGATGCTGATGTCGCTGCTGCGCAAGGAGCGCGAGCTGGGCATCAAGCCGGACCCCGCGGTCGACAACTACCTAAAGGCGCGCGCTTGCCGGCCTCTGGCGCGCGTGCGCGACAGGCGCCTGCGCCCCGCTCCCTGGCGGCCTTCGGCGCGCGCGCGCGGCAGGCGCCCGCGCCCCGCTCCCTGCCAGCCACCGTCTCACCCCGAGTGTGAAACGCGCGCGCAGGCGAGCGCGGTCGCGGGCGGCCGGGAGAGCGTGGTGACCGACTACATGCTGAAGCTGCTCGGCCTGGACGTGTGTGCAGGCGTGCGCACAGGCAGCCTGGCCGTTGCAGGAGCCCACATGGCGGGAGCGCACATGGCGGGTCATGGTGTGAGCATTGCACAGCGACCAGTGACCTGCTTGGTCGCATGCTGTCTGCCGCCGACGCAGATGTGAGCCGTGTGCCGCCGCTGGCCGCGCTGCTGACACGCCGCCGCGGCCGCGCAGACACCGTGGTTGGGAGCGGCATGCGTCGCGGCATCTCCGGCGGCCAGAAGCGGCGCGTGACCTCGGGTGCGCCTGACCGCGCCTCCCGCCGGCTCGCCAGGCTCGTGCTGAGCCAGGTGGGCTAAGACCGGCGCGCACGCGGTCTGACTCTGTCACGTGTGCGGCAGGCGAGATGATTGTGGGCCCCAAGAGGGTCGTGTTCATGGACGGTGCGCACGCCCCGCAGCTTGTTCGCCCGCGCACCTTAGGCAGCGCTGCTCCGAGGCGGCTGGCGGCATGCGAGCGGGCGCCCATGCACGCGCAGAAATTTCCACGGGCCTGGACAGCAGCACCACATTCCAGATCGTCAAGTGCACGCGCAACTTCGCGCAGCTCATGAAGGCGCGCCGCCGCGCCTGAGACCTTCGCTGCAACTTGGCTGTCTGTGACCTGACTTGTTAGTCATTCGCGTGGAGTCCTGACAAGCGCTGCGCGCTGGCAACAGGGGACGATCCTGATGGCGCTGCTGCAGCCTCCGCCCGAGGTGTACGAGCTCTTCAACGATGTCCTCCTGCTGAGCGAGGGTGCGGGCGTGGGCCCCCCGTCTGCCACCCAAGGCCGCAATCTCTTTTTTCTTCCAGTTTCCATTCTCATGTCCCTGTCTCTCCACAACACACGCCACGCCGATCAACACTTGAAGCGACCGTGGGGACACACGCGCGGTCCGCACCCTAACCTGCCCTACGCCCTGGCGAGCAGGGCAGGTGGTGTACTCGGGGCCGCGCACCGGCGTGGTGCCCTTCTTCGAGTCGATGGGCTTCCGGTGCCCGGAGCGCAAGGCCGTCCCCGACTTCCTGCAGGAGGTCAACTCCGTGAAGGACCAGGCGGCGCGCACCCTGGCCCTGTCAGCCCCACGACCTCCCGCGCGTGCTTGCGGTGGCCGGCCTGGGCACAAGCACCTGCTCGGCAGGAACAGCACGGTGCTGTTGTTGGCGCTTGGCCTGACGTCTGCATGTCGTCTGGGAGGTGGGCGGTGAGTCGGGTACACACCTTCTGTCTGCAGTCGGGTCGCGAAGGGTCGACGGTCTCTCATCAGGTAAACGCAGGGCCTTTTGCACGACACTGTGCATTTTTTAGGCGCGGTGGGCGCGGCGCGCAGCAATACTGGGCGCGAGACGAGCCCTATGCGTACGTGCCTGTGTCCGCGTTTGTGGAGCGCTTTCAGCACTCGCCGCCCGGCAAGGCGCGCTCTCCGGGAACCTTGCAGCCCTGGCCTGAGCATGCCTCCCAACCTGGGGTGTCAGCGCCCTCCTTCGCCGTGCACGGACTTGCTGTGGGAGCCAAGGCTCAGTGTCCAAGGTCGATGAACTGCATCCTCATGTCCATGCTCAAGCCAAGGCCATTTGTCGGACCACGGCTCGCTGCTAGCCAGCTACAGCGCCTGCTGTGCAAGCCAGGCGCTTGGGTGACCAGAGCGAGTCTGACGCGCTGGACCGCGCGCGCGCCCAGGCGCTCGCCGAGGCGCTGGCGACGCCGTTCGACAAGGCGAGCGCGCACCCGGCCGCGCTGATGACCCAGCGCTTCTCGCTGCCCGGCCGCAAGGCGCGCGCCGCTGCTGCACCCGCGCGCTGCGCTGCGGCGCCTGCCCCTGCTGCGTCTCGCCATGCGTGCAAGGGCGCCGCCAGGACAGAGCGGCGGCCGCGCATGGCGCCAGGTGCTGCTGGCGACGCTGGAGCGTGAGTGGCTGCTGATGAAGCGCAACAGGTGCAGAAAGGGCCCGCTGCACTCAATTGTGAAACCGTCTGTCTGAGATTTTCTGGGAAGTAGGATGAGTCTGATATCTTGCTTGATGTGCGGCACGTATGTAAGGTGCATGCCCCCGCATGTTTATAAATGGCGGTGCCGCGGGCCGGGGCAGCTTCCTGTACATCTTCCGCTCCTGCCAGGCCGTCGTGCTGGCCTTCATCCTGTCGACGCTGTTCATCCGCACGCGCCTGCACCCGGACAACCCCAGGTGCCCGTACCAGCATCCACCTTACCCTAAGACTAGCTTGACATGCATGCCACGCTCTCACAAGCACGGCGCGCGACACTGACAGTGTCTTCTGTGCTCGGCCAGCGATGGCACATACTACCTGGGCGCGCTCTTCTTCTCCCAGGTGGGTCCCTGGCTGGCAGTCGCGCCCAAGCGTCTATTCAAGGCGCTGTGACCCGCTGTGAGGCCGCTGCTTGTTTGCTGAGAGCCTTACCGTCTTGTGTCTGGGGCGGCCGCAGATCCACATGCTCTTCACGGCGTTCAGCGAGCAGACGCTGACCGTGCAGCGGCTGCCGGTGTTCTACAAGCAGCGCGACAATCTGTTCTACCCGGTGCGCCCGCAGCCGTGCGCTGCGCAGTCATGCGCAGCTATGTGAGCAGACACGCGCCTCCTTACACGCAAAGCATCATGCTGCGGGGCGGCCCGCAGGTCTGGGCATTCGTCCTGCCCGTGACGCTGCTGCGCCTGCCCTACTCGCTGATGGAGGCGGTCATCTGGGCGGTCATCACGTACTGGGCCGTCGGCTTTGCGCCTGACGCTGGGCGGGCGCGCGCGCGCATTCTGCGCTGTCCCGCAGAGCCACGCGAAGCAGGCCTTGTTGCATGCAGTGTGCGCGCATGGTATTACGTGCCCCGCATTGCCTGTCTCGCCAATGCTCTCCGAGCGTGTGCATGCCACAACGAGCGAGGCATTGTGCACATCTGCTGACTCGTGCGCGTGCTCGCGTCGCAGTTCTTCTGGTTCATGTTCATCCTCTTCCTGGTGCGCCCAACGTGACTCGCAGCCCCCTGCCTCCGTGTGTGGGAACCTTTTGGTGTAGATACGTAGCAGCCACCACCGCGCTTCTTGTCGACCGACAGCGCATAAACAGGCTGTTCGCTAGGCAGTGAGCATGCTTGGTCACTTGTGCCAGGCCGCTGTGCCCCAGGTCACGCCCGCCTGTGCTGTCAGAAGTGCGTCTCTGCTCTTGTGTAAACCTGACATGCGGTGCACACTGTTTTGCGAGCAGTGAGGCTCAGCATGGCGACACCGCTGCGGCAGGTGCACCAGATGGCGGTATCGCTGTTCCGATTAATAGGCTCCATCGGCCGCAGCATGGTCGTGACTAACACGCTCGGCTCCTTCAGCCTGCTGGTCGTGTTTGTGCTCGGCGGCTTCATCATCGCCAAGCGCGACATCCACCCCTGGTGCGCTGTCAGGGCTCATCACGTGGGCCTGACTCGCCTGCTGCACGTTTGGTGAAGATGGGAGGTTTTCACGAGCTCAGTCTGTTCCAACGTTGCCATGCCACGAGCGTCCACGCCACGAGTGTTTGGCTGGCGAGTCAGCGCTGCACTGCGCCCCGCAGGTGGATCTGGGCGTACTGGGTCTCCCCGCTCTCGTACGCCCAGAGCGCGCTGGCCGTCAACGAGTTTCTGGCGCCGCGGTGGCAGATTGTGCGCCCCGCATGGCCGCTGCCGATCGCTGCACAAGTCATGCCATGCCCGTAAGAGATGTTGATGCTGAGTTTGCCGACTTCTGCGTGCGTGCTCCATTGCGATGCTGACATGCAATTCTTTGACAAAGTAATCCACTATTCGGCCTTGGATTACACAGCATGGTATCTTGATGTTGGTGCTGGTCTATCAAGCCCCATTCGTGCTGTGCATGTTGCAAGGCAGGGTCCTGAGCGGTACGCGTGCGGTGCAGGCCACTCCCGTGACGAATGGCATGTCGCTGGGCGATCTCATTCTGCAGCAGCGCTCGCTGCCGAACGAGAGCTACTGGTGCGGAGCTGCCTGCTGTGCTGCACGGGACACAGTCTATGCCCAACAGCTGAGAAAGGCTTGTCTCATTTCTGTCACCATGTCTATTCTGCCGGCGGCCGTCCCTGGCATGCTGTCGCAAAGAGCGCCCTCGCTTGTATGTCATTTGGCTTCCCGGCCGTGTTGCGTGAGGGCTTGAGCTGTGCCACAGGCGCCTTTGCAAGCGCGGTGGTGTGAGGTGTATGCTTGTCTGCTCGCCGGCGCACAGAGGAGCATCCTGGCTCCGACCATGCTGCATTGCACCACTGCGTGGCTCTTGCTGGCCACCTGCTAGGCGTCGAAATGTGCGTCATTGTCTGGAACTCCTCCAAGCAGGGTGGTTGCGCGGCGCGACAGGGTGTGGCTGGGCGCTGTGGCGCTGATCGCCTACATCGTGCTGTTTAACGTGCGGCCCGCCACCCGCAAGCAGTGACCACGGAGCGTGTATCGGAGGAGCTCCGCATGCATGCTATCGAAACCCCAGTACAAACCTGAAAGCGCCTACGGATGCGAAAACGCCTGTGACAGCCAGCCTCTCGCTGCCTCGCAGGTACTGGTGGTTGTGGCGCAGATGAAGCTGAACCGTGCGCATGCTGCAGTGCCTGGCATGTTGTGTGCCTGAAAGTCCTCCGGCTCTGCTGAGACAGCATGATGCTCTGCTGCGTGCCTACACGTGCTGCGCATCAGGGTGAAGCTCAGACTGCAAACCCCCCTTGCCCTGCTTCTGGCACGCACAAGCACTCTGCCTGCGCCTGTCTGATGTAGCTCGCCTGCAAACCATAAAGGACGTGGCAAGTCAGAGGGTGTGGCGGAGCCTGGCGATAAGTGGCTGCGCTGGGGCCGCAGCGCTGGGGCACGGGCAGCGCGCGGTGCCAGAGGACGTGTTCAAGCCCGCCGAGCAGCAGGGCTCAGGGCACGGCGCGCCGACCAACGGAGGTGCGAACACTGCACAGAGCCTTGGGTTCTGAGTTGCAGGAGTCACCTCTCGCTTTTGCAGGCGCCTGCCCTGTGTGACTCAAGCCAGTGGCTGTAAGGCGCCACTCTGCTATCACATGGCCGCGTGACCCGGCCTCGGCAGGCAGCAAGGCGGCATCCGCGCTGGAGCTGGCCGCTGGCCAGCGCGCCGGCCAGGGCGCGAACGGCGCGGCGGCCGGCCAGGCCGGCCTGGGCGCAGGCGCCGGCAAGCCGCTGGGCGGGGCGGCGCCGGACGGGGCCGGCGGCGCGGCGCTGCAGGGCGCCGGGCGCGGCAGCGCGAGCGGCATGGTGCTGCCCTTCCGGCCGCTGGCCATGACCTTCCGCGACGTGAAGTACTACGTGGACATGCCCAAGGTAGCGCCCTGTCTCGTCCTGCCTGGAGCTGCGCCCTGCTCTGCATTGCGCGTGTCATGGCAAGTGGTTGCAAACTCATTACCGCATGTCTGTGCAAATGCAGGACAGCATGTCAGCATGTTTGGTTGCCGCTAGTTGGGTTGCAGCGCGTTCCACACACTGCACTGTTACCGTCTTCTAGTTTGCCGGATCACTGCAAAAGCAGTGCTGCAGGCCATCACAAGCACCCAGTGCGCTCCTTGCCGCCCGACTCCATGCAACGGGTTTTTCCACATCGTGCAGGGCATGGGCACGGACACAAGCGAGAAGCGGCTGCAGCTCCTGCGCAGCTGCAGCGGCTCCTTCCGGCCGGGCGTGCTGACCGCGCTGGTCGGCGTGAGCGGCGCCGGCAAGACCACGTGCGCCGCCCCATGTCCTTGCCAGTCCCTTTGCTCTGCCGCCATCCTAATTGTCTCGCAAAGTTTGGCCGTAGGGGTAGGGCGAAACAGCGCGGCGCAGTGGTGGGGCGGAGCGGCACAGCCGTGCCTGGCGCGCTGCAGCGCGCGACCGCGCACGTGCCGCCCTCAGCGGGGAAGCGGGCAGCTGCTCTCAGGCGCCTGCTGCGCCAGGCAGTGCGCTTGCTGTGCCGAGCAGCGCGCCGCGTGACAGCTGTGTCTTTTGGGCGCCAGGCTGATGGACGTGCTCGCCGGGCGGAAGACAGGCGCGTTCAGCCGCGCACAGCTGCTTCCTACGGGGTTGCTGTGGTGTGGTGCTCGGAGAAGGATGCTCGCTGAAAATGAAGACGTACGGCTGATCCTTGCGGCAGTCCTCTTTGTATGACTGTGCTGCAGGGACCGAAAAGCGCGTGGCCTGTGTGTCATGGCGGGGGCTCTGCGCAAGGAGTTTGTGCAGCGCCCTGAGGTGCTGCGAGCGGCAGGCGGCTACATTGAGGGCGACATCCGCATCTCCGGGCACCCCAAGGACCAGAGGACCTTTGCGCGCATCTCGGGCTACGTCGAGCAGACGGACTCGCACGCGCCGCAGGTGCCCATGCTGTCTGCTTGGGTGTGCAGCTTGTGGATGTGTCTATGTGCGAGCCAGCAGTCGGAGGGGTGCGCGCAGACCACCGTTCACGAGGCGCTTCAGTTCTCGGCGCTCCTGCGCCTGGGCGAGGACGTGTCTGTCGAGCAGCGCGAGGTGCGCCCGTGCGTCATCTGTACTCCTGTGACTTGCGCCATGTGGCCTTCTGACGCGGCACAAGCGAGCCGCTCGAGACCCTGCTGCGCGAGCTGCAGCTCCCGAGCGGCCATGCCCCAATTGCAGGGACACCGGTCTCGAGGGTGCTGTCATGTGCAGCCTGTTTGCAGCCGTGGCTGCTGCAAGCTGATCGTAAGCTAGCGGCGCAATTGGACGGTCATGGGCATGAGCTCTGGCGCGCTGGGCTCTTCCCTAACCCTACCGTACACCTCTGGCCCGCCGCCGCAGCGCTTTGTGGACGAGGTGCTGGACCTGGTGGAGCTGGCGCCGCTGCGCAGCGCGCTCGTGGGCCTGCCGGGCGTGTCGGGGCTGAGCGTGGAGCAGCGCAAGCGCCTGACAATCGCGGTCGAGCTCGTGGCCAACCCCAGCGTCATCTTCCTGGACGAGCCGACATCGGGCGCGCCGCCTCGGCCCTGCCCTGCGGAGTTGTTACAGAGCTCGAGCTAAGTTTGCCTGGTGGCGAAGAGGAGCTGGGCAACCTCTGCGGTGTGCCACAGGCGCACGTGCTTGGAACACAGCGGGAGAAATATAGCGGTGTGCAGTTGCTCATGTAAGTGTCGTCCGTGGTAGGAGGACGAGGGCAAAGGCCGCCTCATGAGTGCAAGGCTGCATTACCGCGCAGGCCTGGACGCGAGGGCGGCGGCAATTGTAATGCGCTCGGTGCGCGCGGCGGTGGACACCGGGCGCACCGTGGTCGCCACCATCCACCAGCCCAGCATCGACATCTTCGAGAGCTTCGACGATCTGCTGCTGATGAAGGTGCTGCGGCGCACATGGCACATTAGGGGGGCAGGTATCAGGGGCGATTAGTCTTGGCGGCCTGTGTAGGCCCGGACGCTTGTGGTCGGTGCAAGCACGCAGGTCCACTGCTGCAGGCCTGCGCTATTCAGTCATCGTCCTGGCGCACAGCAGTATCACATGAAGGCTGCTCCGCTCTTTGGCGCAGTGGGTGATCGAGCCAGTGTGTGCGCGCAGCGTGGCGGCTACGTCATCTACTGCGGCCCGCTGGGCAAGAACTCGCAGTGCCTCGTGGACTACTTTGAGGCGCGCCCTGACATGATGCACTGCTGTGCTCTGGCTGACGGCCAACAGTGGGCCTTAGGCTGTAAGAGGGGTTTGTTGATAGCAATCAAAGCTAGAGGGGGCCTTGCTGTGCTTGTCACATCAATTCTGGCATGGGTGGGCCGAGGCGCCGGGCCAGGCGCACCTGCAGGCCCGCCTGACGCGGCGGGCTGCGGCGCAGGCGATGCCCGGGGTGCCAGCGCTGCGGCAGGGCGTCAACCCGGCCACCTGGATGCTGGAGGTGTCGACGCCCGCGGCCGAGCAGCGCCTGGGCCTCGACTTTGCGGACGCGTACCGCAAGAGCGAGCTGTTCACGTGCGCCGCTCGCTGCGCGCCCCAAGCAAGCTGCTCGCGTGGTCGCGATGCGGAGCTTGACCGGGCCGCCGGCCATGGAGCACAACGTTGAATCACGGCAGGATGGTGCAGCAGCGCGTGGCTGCATGTGGTAGTTAGCCACTTTGCGTGTGTGTCTGAGCGCAGGCGCTCAAGTAGTGCGGTGTGCAAGGAAGGTGCAAGTCCAGGGGAGGGCGTGCTTGTGAACATGCAGACACACCGTGCACCCGGCGGCAGCGCCAGCCGCGCGGCGTGCGCGCGCGCAGGCGCAACCAGGCGCTGATCGCCGAGCTGAGCAGGCCGGCTGACGGCACCGAGCCGCTGCGCTTTGACACCGTGTATGCGCGCTCCAAGCTGGCGCAGTTCCGCGTCTGCCTGTGGCGCAACAACATCACCTGGTGGCGCAGCCCGCAGGCGCGCGCCTCACGCGCCCTGGAACGCATGCTGTGTGTCTCCATGGTCCGGCTGGCATGGGGCACCTGCTGTCGCGGGTTTGCTTTACCTGCGCTCCTGCCACTGCACGCATGCTGTCCACTCCTGGGGGGCAGCGACATGCGCGCCAGTGTGTGCATCAAAAGTCTGACATGCACGTGCGGCGCGCAGTACAACTTCGTGCGGATGCTTTTCACGACGCTGATCGGTGCGCTGCGCTCTTTGGCATACCTCTTTGCTCTTACACGGAGCCCGCTGCTGTGGGATTCACTGCCATCTGTGCGTGCGCAGGCATCATTTTCGGGACCGTCTTCTGGGACAGGGGGCACAACACGTGCGCGCCCGGCGCCACCCTGCGCGCCTTTGCAGCCATGCAGCTTGCAGGGCGGCGGCGCATCCCTCCAACTTACGCAGGACTCTGTGCCTTGAGCTGTGCGGCTCTCTGTTGCCCTGCAGGTCTACGCGCCAGGACGTCTTCAACATCGCCGGGGCGATGTATGCGGCGGTGCTCTTCCTGGGGTGCGCCAAAACAGCCACATGTGTTGGTGATAGTTTCGCGCTGGTCAGCCGCGATGGCAGGGAGCAACGCTGCGCGCAAGGGTTGCTCACAGCATCGCGTGTGACTCTGCAGGGTGTCCAACTCGTCGACCGTCCAGTGCGCGGCCCCACCTTCCCTTGCTGCACGCCGGCACTGCCGCCCCGCCGGCGACATGCTCGGGCGTACTGTTGGAGGAGCATGCTCGCAGCCCTCTCTGCCATGCAGCATGAAGTCGGAGGGGTCCTGCTGCGAGCTTGCATGCACAGGGGACCCCAGCATCCGCGACCGCGGCAGGCCCATCATGTCCGTGGAGCGCGGCGTGTCGTACCGCGAGCGCGCCGCGGGCTGCTACAGCACGCTGCCGTTCGCGCTGGCCCTGGCGCGCCCCGCCGCCGCCCCACCTGCGCGCACATCGCGCAGCTCTTTGCAACGCGGCCCGCTCTTGCCATGTCCCTGGCCTGCTCGATGGCGGCCTGGCGCAGGCCGCAGGCGAGCGGCTCTGCCAGGTCGTGCAGACACAAACCTATGCCCTGTGCGCGTGCGCAGGTGGTCATCGAGCTGCCCTACGTGTTCGTGCAGACCTGCATCTACAGCGTATGCCCCCATTCTACACACAAGCCAGATGCTGCCGTGTGTTGTTCCTCGTATCTCATGACTCACTTTGGTGTCTATTTGTCTGTATGCCGGTTTGACAACAGAGCCAATTGCAGGGTGGCGCGCGGCGCAGGTGCTGACATACAGCATGATCCAATTTGTGTGGACGCCCGCCAAGTTCTTCCTCTACTTCACGTTCATGTACGAGACGCTGCTCTACTTCACGTACTTTGGCATGGCCTCGGTGCGTCGGACAGTATCATGGCGCCCCAACCTGCAACCCGGATGGTGTCTGGCCGGGCTCCTTAAGAGTCTGCAGCGCGCCTGACTCTGTGCAGCGACGGACGCACAGGGCCTGGCCCTGGTGCAGGGTATTTCAGGGTATTCAACAGGGTTTCCAAGGAAAACAAACCAACTGTTTGCCTGGCAGGTGGCCGTCTGCCCGTCCCTGGACCTGGCCGCCGTGCTCAGCAGCAACTTCTACGCCACCGCCAACCTGTTTGCGGGCGCGGCCCGGCGCCCTCGCCCGCCTGCCGCACTGCCACGGCCTGGCGGCTACTTTGGGACTGCTGTGCGTGCGACTCACCCAATAACAACCATGCCACCCTGCAGTCCCGATACGGCATGCCTTGCAAAGCGCCAGGCTCAGGTTGTGCGCTTGTGGGGTCAGCCTGGTGACGCGTGCGGGTGTGGCGGCGCCAGGCTTCCTCATCCCCCTCCCGCAGGCGCCGCCGTGGTGGCAGTGGGTGTTCTACCTCGACCCGGTCCAGTGGACGCTGTACGGGCTGGTCGGGTCCCAGCTCAGCGACGTGACCGAGCCCATGGACCTCCAGGACGGCACGCATGCCGCCGTCAAGGCCTTTCTGTTCAGCTACTTCGGGTACCGCCAGTTCATGGGCGAGGTGGTGGCCATCCTGGCGGGCTTTGTGCTGGTGTTCGCGCTGGGCATCGCGCTCGCGCTGCGCACGCTCAACTACCAGCATCGCTAGGGGGCCAGCTCAGGGTTGCGCTGGGTAGTCCAGCGAGCGCGTGGTGAGCTCGCTCTGCGTGCTCACACTGCCAGCGCCGCAGAGGCGTCAGCGCAGCGGTGTGCTGGGCTTGTGCGGCGCTGCGCGTGCTCGATTAGCAGCATTGCTTGGGCATCATTTTGGGTGGCGGCAATTTGGGTAGCGGCAGCATGACGCCTGGACGCCGCGGCACGGCTGTCAAGGCTGCCTCTTGGCGCCTGCCGACAGGGCGCACCTGTTTCCTGGCAGGGCGCCGTCCCGGCAGAACCTGGGGCTCGTGATGATCTTGAAGTATTGTGGGTTGCTGCAAACACGTACACTAGCAGCCCGCGCTGCTGAGCAGCCCTGGGCATATCCTTTCCGTATTCTTCAAGGGTCATGCACACAAGTTTTATTAACGGTTATGCGCGCATGCCTCAGCTGTGCGCAAGTGGGCGTCTGAAGAATGCATGAGCGCGTGACCTGCGCCAGCCCGTGGCAAGGACCTGACCGTAATGTCGAATGCCGCTGCTCGTGGAAGGCCTGAGGCGATGAATGTTGGGTGAATGGTCATGCATGTGCATCCGAGCCTGTCCAAACACAAGCTCAACCTGTATGGGGGATGTGCGCACTTTTGACTTGGCTGCCGAAGTATGGAGCTCGCTGAGACTGCTAGCGCGAGCACTTTCGCATGCATTGGTTTAGGTCAGGATGCACTTGGAAGTGCGGTTCGACACAGGGTATGCGCATGCAGGCTTACGTGGTGTGCCACTCGATGCTGCCATAACGCATCTGTCAATAAAGGTGCGCGCATGCAGGGGCTTAGCAGTCACTTTGAGCAATGAGGCACCAGTCACAGCACCAATGGTGTTGTTGACCTGGCACATGTACTGCATGCATATGTCTGAACTTCTCAAGACGCTTGTGCTCTCAGAAAAGTGTTATACCTTGACATCATTCAGCGGCTATACCCACTACAGGATAGCTGTACATCACTCTAGAGCTCACCTGTAAGCTGCAGGGCATGTGAAGCGCACGGTGACAAGCAATCAACATCTCTGCAGACTTTCTTAAGATACAGCAGCGACTTGCAATTGTTGAGGCTGAGTTTGCAGCGCTTGTCCATTTTCTGGCTGCCGGCCTTGCTGCAGATGGTATGAGATCGACTTGCGGCCTGCTGTTTCTGACAGCCTTGGCAGCAGTCCATCAAGCACACGCAGCGGAGCGCGCGCCTGCCAGTCACAAACACAATGACACAAAGGCGGTTATCCCAGCAATCACCGGCATCGTGTCGCCCGCCTTCTTTAGCTACGCGAGTGGCGTCGCTGTCAAGGCGTGCGCTTTCCCTGGTCGCGCATGGCCATGACTGCATGTGCTGTCCGTGGACGGCGCGCTGAGCGTGTGTGCTACGTGCAGCTCGTGCGCGACCGCCTCAGCAAGGCCAACCTGGGCGACCTCGAAACGTACACAGATGGCACGCCCTCCCATACCGCGGGCAATTGATTAATGCATGCAGTGCTTCTGCAGCTTCAGTCGTTCCTGTTCCTGCACTGCTGTCCTGCTGTGTGCCAGTGTCACTGCCGCAAGACAAAGTCAGGCTGGTAGCGGGCGTGGCGCGCGGGCGTGACTCACATTGCTGGGCTGCTCGGAGTCGGGACGACCGTGGCCAGCCTGCTGTGAGAGCACCATGCGGGACCGTCATATGCGCTCTGGCACATAGCGCCGTTCAAAGCCAAGCTCTCCCGCTCGGCCTGGGCTGCCTGGCGCCCGGGCACGCTCACGGCCGCGCAGGAGCAGCGTCGCTATGCGCCAAACCCGCGCGCGCCGCGCAGTGCCGGTGCTGGGGCGGTTCCGCGTGAACCTGGACCACCCAACGCTGGACGCGCTGGACCTGGGCGGCGCCGAGACGGGCCTCGCGCTCGGCGCGGACGGCGGGCTGGTGCTCACCGTCTCGCGCCTCAAGGCGGTCGTGCTGGCCGGCTGGCGCTACCAGCGCACTAGCTTCCCGGTATGCCGTGACTCTTATTACCCCTACCAAACCCCTAGCCTGCTGCCCGCCCCTGCCCAAACACCCCCGAGGCCGCTGGCAGCCGCTGCTGAGCGGTTGCTGCGCGCCGTGCGCCTCTGTGAGGAGCCTGGCCAGCACAGGACTGACCCTCTCAGGACGCTAATCTATGCCAGCAGGACCGCCCGCACTGTGTCAGCGATGCACAGCGCACGGGCAAGCGATGAGCCGCGCCGAGCGCTGCGCAGGAGGTCGGCGACCACGGCTCGCTGAAGCTGGTCGCCACCAACGGCCGCGCGCGCCTGCGCATCGCCCTGTCCAACGACGGCGCCGGCCAGTGCGCCCGCGGGCCGCCGGCCGATGCCGGGGCACCTGCGATGCGGCGCTGGCGGGTGTCCGGAAAGAATGCTGTGTGCCTGGCTGCGTACCTGTGGGCTGAGCAGCACAATTGCTGCATCTGGCTGCAGTGTATGTAAGAGTTGTAATAATGGTGGGGGTTGCTGTTGCGCTGGCAGAGCTGGCCTGCAGCGCCCAGTGGGCAAAACCCCGAGACAGGGTACATGCATGTGCACCGCATGACGCGGGGGGCGCGCACAGCGCGCATGTGGCGGAGGTGGCGCCCGCGGAGGTCGGCTTTGATGGCCTGGACGTCGACGTGTCGGGGACCGACCTCGCGTGGCTGTACAACCTGGTCGCCTCGCTCGCGCGCGCGCCCATCACGGACGCGATCACGCGCGAGGTTGCCTCGCAGGCGCGCGCGCGCCCCGCCCCGGCCTCCTCCAGGCGGCAGCATGTCGCGCCGGCGCGCCGCCGGGCGCCACCGCACCGGGTGCCTGCAGCCGGCACTGGGCCGTGCCTCCGCCCAGACGCTGCTGCCTACAAAGGGTTGTCACACCTGGCTGCGCTGTTGTGCGCCCCTGCTACCCTAACCCTACCCTAGTCATTCGCTTCCCTGGTGGCTGCTGCAGCAGCGGCGCCAGGCAGGCGAGGAGCATGCATCGCGCCACGTGCGGCCGCGCTGACTGACTCAGGGCCGCTGCGCGCGCGCGCGCGCAGATGACGGCCAAGGTCCCCGACTTTGGCAACAAGCTGGCGGGCGGCATCCCGCTGGTCGCCGACGTCAAGGGCCTGCAGCTGAACGTCAGCCTGGCCGGCGAACCGGCCGTGACGCCCGCGCACCTCGTCCTGCACGACTGGGGCCGCTTCCAGAGCCCGCACGGCTCCTGGGAGGAGTGCCCCTACCGCCGCGCGCCGCCGCGCGGCGCGCCGCCCGGCGGTGTTGCGGCAGGGGACGCTGGGCGGCCGTGGCGCTTCTTATTCCCCGGCAGGGCTGCGCCGCAAGGCGCGGCGGCTGCGCGGAGCGCGGCGAGGGGCGCGCCGGGCGTAACAGACGAGGGCGGCGGTCCAGCGGAGGGAGCCAGGGCTGGGCAGCGCGCGGGCCGGGCTGGGACTGCCAGGACGCTGGCCGAGCAGGCCCCTGGGCATCCAATCGAGGGCGGCAAGCGGCGCGGCGCCATGCTGACCGGGCTGATCGACCAGAGCATCGTGAACTGGTTCGCTGCCGGGCCCTCAAACGGTCTTTATCAAGCGAGCCATGTGCGCATAGACACGAGCCAAGCAGGGATATAGATGCGGTGCTTGCCGCAAGCCCAGCGCATGCACCCGCTGCCTTCAGGCGCCTGGCCAGGGCAGACGCCGACGTGCACATGCGCGCTTCGGCCGAGCCGGTCAGGCGCCTGCCAATGCTGCCTTGCTCTTGGGACTGCTCCCGCCTTGCATGCATCCGTGACTGCCAGACGCGCGCGCCGCGCAGCTTCACGTGGGTGCTGCACGAGCGGGGCGCGCTGCGGCTGTGGCTGGGCCCGGACGACGTGCCCGACTATGCGCTGTACACCGCCACCTGGGCGCTCATCGCGCCGCGCCTGCCTGAGCTGTACCCGGGCGCGCGCCGCTCCTTGCCTGGTCGGATGGTTGACATCCTAAAGCCCAGGTGGACACTCTGGAGGCTGCAGCGAGCTGGTCGGGTCGGGGTGCGGAGCATGCAGCCGCAGCGCAGCTGGGTATGTGCAGGACGAGGGAGCTGCGCACAGGCGCTTGCAAGAGCTTGACTGCACGGTCATGCTGTTTGTCTTGATCAGGGCACGCGCGGCCGTGCGAGCGCACTGACGCGGACCTGCCTTCGCGCGGGGCAGGCAACCGCGCGATGGGCCTGCAGGCCAACGTGTCGGCGCCGCCGGCGACCGTCGTGGACGCCGCGCGCGGCGTGGTCACCGACGGCGCCGTCACGCTCTCCTTCTTCCTGGCCGCGCCCGCGGGCGCCGAGCAGGCACCCGACCAGGGACGCGAGCCGGGCGCGGCGCGGGAGGAGGGCGCGCGCGCGGCGCCGCGCGGCCCGCACCTGTTCACGCTGGAGGTGGCGGGCGAGCTGGAGGCGGGCCGGCTGGCGCTGGAGCGCGACGCGCCCGCGCGCCCGGGCAGCTACCGCCTGTCGGCCAGCATGCAGCTGGTGCTGCCGGCGCTCAAGGCGCGCGCCGGCTGCCCGCCCCCGCTGCCCGCCCGCACCAGCCCGCCAAGGCGGCTGCCCGGGCGCAGCTGTGCTGCGGGCCTGCGGCTGGCGCCCGCTGCTGCGTGCCGCAGAGCCGGCTGCAATGCAATCGACCGCAGCGCACTGCGCATGGGCGCAACGCATGTTCACTGCGCCCACGGAGATGGCTGCTTTGAAAGCCTCTGCCTCTGAAGTGGGACGACAAGAGGTCAGCGATGCCTGGGCCAGCGCCAGGGCGGCGCAGGACGATGGCGACTCGACCTTTCGCACGTCGGCGCGCCCATGCATGTGCCGCTGCTGACATTTTCGAGCGGCCGCGCAGGTGCGCGTGCTGCACAGCGACGTGGGCAATGTCGACGAGAGCCGGCTACAGCTGCTTGCCTCCATCGTGGCCTTTTTGGTGCAGGTGCGGCGCCCTACGCGCACCCTGTTTGAGCCTGTTTGACGCTTCAGGCAAGCTAACAGGGATCAATGATGGGGACAATGTGTTGTCATGGGGACAATACCTGTTCTGATAATCCTCTCTTATTTTTGATGCATGTTGGAGGACAACTGGCAGCCTTTTGTTGGTTGCTGTTCGTTGACTGACAAATGGGTCCACGGCCTACAGGCGCAGATAAACGACGGCCTGCTGCGCGACGGCTTCCCGCTGCCGGACATCCCGCACGTCCAGGTGCTATCGCCCAACCTCACGTTCGTGCCGCACGCCGTGCGCCTGGACGGCGACGTGGCCTACGTGCCGGGGTGAGCGCTGGCGCAGGCGGCGCGGCGGGGGGGTCGCATCCGAGCCACATGTACATGTCTGTCCAGTTGTGCACCATACTGTCCTGTGGTATACATTTCACTGGTTGACTCCATTTGTTTTTCCTCTAGGGGTACTGAGTAGCAATGAGCCAAGCCAATGCATGTTTGTATTATATCTTTTTGTCCAGATGTATTTGTTATGTCGCAACCGCGAGCGCGTCAGTTACTTGCTAGCCTGCAAACTTGATGGACAAGCGCCTAGGCAGCGCCAGAGAGCCACAGTTGCAACACTGCTTGGACCCCAGCATCATGCTGCAGCCTTGCTCATGCGTCACCTTTGCCACTGCATACATGCGTTGCCTAGAGACCGGGGAATGAAGAGAGTGCAACCTGGTAAAGCAAATAATAACCTGACTAGCACCACAGTCAAGCGTGGCTCCCAGGGCAACAGGCGCCGGCCTGCCGAGCTACACATACAGCGCGCAATGGCCGAAGGCCGCCCATGTGCGTTCAAATACAAGGTGGAGGGGTTGCCTCCAAGCAAGAATGTGCAGGTCAGCGGCATGCGCCGGCATCCTGCAAGCCGGCTCCCGGGACCCAGCGCAGCCAAGTGCTGCCAGAAAGAATTGCCGTGATCACTTCCTAATCCTCTGATCAGGGCAAACCCCCATGGAAATTGCTCGGCCAGCTACACAACGTGCACCTACTCGCCAGAGCTCCCCGGGCCGCCGCGCTGCAGGGAGCCCCCGCCGCGCCCGTAGCGCGCCTGTAGGCGGCTGCCCAGCGCGCGCGAGAAGTCGCTGTCCGTGCCGGCGCCGTCCGCGCCGTCCGCGCCGAAGCCGTCAAACAATGCCTGCATTAGGGTTAGGGTTCAAATTGAACGCCTATCCAACTGCGCGGCGCGCCCGACGGCGTTGGGCCCGCCCGCGGACAGGTCACCAGGCAGCAGCAGGGAGGCTCGCTCACGCTGTGCGCTCGCAGGCGTGTGGATGCGCAGCAGCGCTTGATTGCCTTGGGGCTGATATAGCGTGCAGGGCTAAAGCTGCTCTCTTTTGACAGATTTCAACGGACGGGTCCAAGCGACACGCGCACGGCAACGGAGCTAGCATCACTAGGAGTGCTATTCTGGCATCCGCACGCGGCTCGGGCGGCGGCAGGGGCGCCCACCTGGATGCGCGCCTTCACGGGCAGGAGCCCGGCCTGCAGGCGGCAGGCGAGCGGCGCGGCCGCGGCGCTCAGGCGCTCGCGAAGCTCGCCCGGCGCGCGCACGTCCAACGCATGCGCGCCCGCCGCGACCAGCAGCAGGCAGCCGGCCACGCCCGCCGCGGAGCCGTACAGCAGCGAGCGCACGCCTGCACGGCGCGGCGTCCGCGCAGGGCTCGAACCCCGCTCAATTACACGCCTTTCAGAGGCAGCAGGGCCGGGTGCTGTCAGGCTTGTGCTCTCAGACTCATTTTATGCGACGTACGAAATGCGTGCGCCCAGGAAGCGCTCGCGAGCCTCGGACATCGCTGCGCAAGCGTGTGACCATGCAGCCGCCAGGCCGCCGCCGGGGCCGCAAAAGCCATCGGCGCTTGCAGCAGGCGCCGCGGCAGCGCACGCTGCACAGATTGCCGGCCAGGCGCCACAGGCCAGGCACACCGGCATTGTAGACGCGGCGCGCCGCCTCGCGTGCCTGGGGCGACAGCGCGCGCGGCGGCGGCGCGGACGCGCTGGCGCCCGCGTGCAGCGCCCCAAACCTATTCCTGCCCAGGGAGATCTGCCGCGCGCACCAGCGCCTCAGACATGCGCATGCACGGGCAAACAACAGCACATGTGGTGTAGCTACATCACATGATTGCCCGCCACCCCGCATGCACAAGCGGCGCACGAGACACGCGGTACACATGCAAAGTGCTGGCGAGGTCGCGGACACACCAGGTACAGCTGACACCTGGTGTGGGGACACGCGCGGGGCCAGCAGGGAGCAGGCGCTTGCCTTGGGCACGTGGCTGACGGCCGCGACGCCGTACAGGCTGCTGCGGTAGTGCGCCATCTCGGCCTCTGTCAGCTTCGGCAGCTCCGCGCGCACCCGCCTGCGCTGGCAGCTCCCACCTCACGGCGTGCTGGAACCTCAGCCAGACATCACACCTCTGGTCAGCGAGCTTCAAGCGCCCGAGGTGTTCAGAGGTGCGGGGTGTCAGGGGTGCCGCGTTGCCTGGCGGCGCGCAGGCATGGGGACACGGAGCACAGGAGCAAACACCTGCTCCTGAGCAGCTGACACGCAACATGCAACAGCCAGTCTACGCAGCAGGTGGTTCGTGTGACGGCTGTGCACCCAGCGGGCACGCCGAGCGCCTCCCTACCTCACGAACTCCTGGCGGGCTGCGGCGTCTGGGTCGTCTATCCGCGCCCCCTGCTGCAGGATCTCTGCGAGCACCTGTGTAGCAGCAGGCGCTGAGCCCGACCGCCAAGCCCAGGCTGGCCGCGGCTGCAGGATCCGCAGTGAGTCCGGTGCGCGCCTCGTAGGTCTGCAAGCTCTCTTCAAACGTCAGCTCCCGCCGAGGCCTGAGGTATGCGCCTGCAATCTCTTTTATCTTGCCCTGCCGAGCAAGGCGCTGTGCATGCCGCTGCAGGTCCGCCTCCTGCACAGGACACAGCGGCAACCTGAGGCAGGCTCCAGCGCCTGTGGAACGGTTCCCAGGCGCCGGTGCTTGCAAAGTAAACACACTTGCCTGCTCAACTTTGAAGTGGCTGCTTTCCCTCGCGTACGCCAGCTGCCGTATGATGTTGGCCATCCCCCCGCAGCACCCCCTTCCACTTAAAGGTCAACTTGAACCAATACTAGTGAGCGCTGTTACTGCTGCAGCGTAGTTCAATTATAATACATCTGCCTGAGGCAAGAACCGTGTGCACCAGGTATGATGCGCAGAGCGTATTGCCCAGTGGCTAGCAGAATCAGAATGGAATAGGAAGAAACGTGGACCTAGTATGACCCGCGCGGAGTGCGTCTTCAAATTGCAGCCTAGCTGAGCTGCACAACCAGGACTTGCTGCCACTTGGGGAGTCCGGGGGGGGGGGACCGCACTCTCACAGACGGGCACCATCGCGCGCATTTTCCATCAACTCACTTGTGGGCACCGTTGCCTGTGATCAGACAGAGGTTTCTGTGCTGAGATCGTCTGAGGCGTGAGCGTTCACGCAGCATCCCAGGCATATTATTCAGTAGTAATACATATCACTTGAATAGGGAGTGTGCAAGCACAGTGTACGCTGAGAGTGGCTGAGCCTTACAGCGGCAAGGGCTTTGCACCTTTGCATCTTTGCATCTGGCGTGCCGAGCGCGCCTGCTGCATGCGGGCCGCAGCCGGATGGCTGGCGCTGTGCACCGCCGCTGCCCTCTGCCCCTCTGCCTTCTGCGAGGTGCGTGCACCTGACGCACACCTGTTGCATAACCTGCGGGCATGACTCAAACACTGACCTGCCTGCTACCGCGTGCAGAGCGGCCTGCTGACGCCCGCCACGTATGTGGGCCGCGCCTACCCCGCCCCTGACCCCACTCACCTGAGCACGCGCTTCGTGCCCACCCCCCTCGACCCGAACCACCTCGTCGATGTCGACTCAGGTGCCCCCCGCCCCTTCCATTCCTTCCGCACGCCCCAAACACCCGCAGCCTCGCCCCCCGCCCTCCGCGCGGCCGTTCCTGCCGCGGCCAGACGTTGCGGCGCGGCGCAGGGCTGCGCTTTGCGACGCTGCAGGATACGGTGCTGGCGGTGCGGCCGGGCGGCGCGCAGCTGGTCACTCTGCAGAGCGCAGCAAACGTGGACAGCGGCGCAGCCTGCAACCAGCTCTGCCTGCAGCATGGCGGCGCCGGCGCCGCGCCTGCGCAGAATTGCACCGTGTGGCAGTACTGCGGCAACGCGACCGGCGGCTGCCCCGGAGGCGGCGGCGGCGCGGGGCCGGGCCTGGCGCCGCGCACGTGCCTGCTGCAGAGCCTGGCCGGCGCGGGCGCGGGCTTTGCGCAGGCGCCGTGCACGCTCGCTGACTGCCGGGCGGTGCCCGCCAACCGCAGCCTGCTCGGCGCGCCGGCCCCCCCGCGTCCTTATTGCTTGGGCTGTGCTGGCCGCCTGGCCGCCAATGCTGAGATGGGCGCTGCGGGTTGGGGCACAAGCAGGCTCGGTGCACCTCTGTCGACTGGCAGGCCTGCTTGCAAGTGTGGCCAAGCAACGTCGGGCCTGCCTTGCTCGCTGGCATGCTCACGCATGCTCACATGCACTTAGGTCTTCACTTGCAACAGCGCGGTGGGGACGTCGCCGTCCCACGCCGCCGGCCTGACCTGCACCTGTCCGCGCGCAGGGGCGCCCATCCCGGTGGCCTATGCGCAGGCGCCGGGCCTGCCCGGCTACGCGCGGTACCCCTGCATCGACGCGCAGGCGCGCTCCGACTTCCCCGCCGGCTGCCCGGCCGCGATGAACCTGACGCGCTACGGCCTCGCCGCCAACCCCGGCCGCGCATGCTGGGTCAACGGCACGCTGGCGGTGCGCTTATCTACCCTCACCTTACCCTACCCCTGTGCTCCTCGCCAGCGCTCGCGCGCCGGCGCGGCACCCGGGGCTCCCACAAGCTTGCACGAGGGCGCAACCCTTGCCCGCCTGTTTGGCCTCTTCTTGCAGCGGGCGTGCTGTTCGCGCCCGGCACCTTAAACCTCATTTTACGCTGGTCCTTGGCACCCTAAGCATCGTGTTCTGTGCAGGGCATGGCGGCCGCCTGCGACGCCACGCCCGAGTGCGACTTCTTTGTGTTCTACCCGCTGGGCCGCGCGCTGGGCGCCGCGCCCGCCACGCAGCCATCCGGCGTGCTGAAGACCGCGCGCAGCAGCAACAATGCGTCACAGCTCAACACCACCGAGGGCGACCTGCTGGAGCCGCAGGGCTACGACCAGCGCACGTCCTTCAACACGCTGAGCGCGTCGTACTTCAAGTGCGCGCCTCGCGCCTGCTGGCTCCCAACCTGGGTTAGCTCAGGCACCGTCAGGGGGTGGGTGCTCGCGCGAGCGCCAAAGCGCGAGCAATAGGGTAGGGTATAGCCTGAACCTAGTTAAACCCTGGCCAGCGCGAGCGGCCCGCGACGCGGCGGCAGGTTCCAGGCACTGCTGGAGGCGACCGAGATCAAGCCGAGCGCGCTCAACGCGTCGCAGCGCATCGTCGTGATGGAGGTCAAAAACCTAACCTGCGACCCGCAGCAGGCCGGCGCCGACCTGCGCACCGACCTGCACGAGCACCTGGCGCCGCCGCCGCAGCGCGTGCGCCTGAACGAGGCCGCCGCGAGCCACTCGCACGCGCTGGTGCGCCCGCCGCCGGCGCGGCCGCCGGGCCCGCGCGCGGCGTCCTTGCCGAGGCCCCCCTCTGCGTGCACGCAGGCCGGGTGGGAGGGGCTGCCGCACAGGGCGCTGCTGCCGTGCACTGGGCGCTGCTGCGTGGCCCGGCTGCCGAGCCTGCCGCGCGCATGCGCAGGCCGGGAGGTGGCAGCTGGCCTGGCCCCCGGATGCGGCTGAGCTGCCCCTGGGAGCTCAGGGGTTGGGGGCAAGCAAGGAACTCCTGCGCCTGCGTACACGCAGGCGCCCGCGGCGGGAGCGCAGGGCCGCTCGGGCGCGGCGGCGGCCTACGTGCCGCTGCCGGCCGCGCTGGTGGTGGCCAACATGACATTCCTCAGCCCGGAGGACGCGAGCGCGGTGCGGCGCGGCCGGCTTTGTGTACTGGCCGGCCCAGGCGTCTGCAGCTAGGGAGTTAACTGGCAGTGCTCAACACTCTCATACCTGTTTCGGTGAACGTCGGTGCTGGGTCCCCGATGCTAGGCGCATGGCATGGCGACTGAGAGCCCTTTGAGAGCGGTCCTTTGGTGAGGTCGCGGATGCTTTTCAACACTTCCAGTCGTTGCTGCGCAGGCGGATGCAGTGCTGAACGCCTCGCTGGCATCGCTGCCGAGCCATGGCGCGCATGGCCGCGCGGTGTCGCTGCTGTACGTGACCGGGCCGCAGGAGCTGCCGACCTCGCAGCCGCACTCTGTCTAAGGTTCGCATGCCTTTTCACACGTGTGACATGAGCGGGGTTGCGCACGCAGCCGCGTCTGTCCATGACATGCGATGTTTTCTACATACCAGTAGAGGAGAGAGGTAGTAGCTGGGGGTCCCCTGTGCTCCCCACCCATGTACATCACCGCCCCGCTCGGGCTGTCTTCACTTTCATTGCCCCAGAGTATATTATTGCAGGTGCCGATAAATAGGTTTGATGTTTTCCGCTTTCCGCTCCCTGAGATCCATGCATGCCTAGCCAGCCCATGTAGGAGTGCATCGTGGCACCAGGTATTAAGGATACTAGTCGGCTGCCTCATTTTCTATACGAGAGCTCTGCAAGGCAGACCCGCATATTTATTTATTGACTTTGGGTGCTCAATTACATGGCCTTAATCACGGTTGTAGGCATTTGCAAACATTCAGTGTGGGGCACAAGATGCGCTTTCTCGGTGTCGCCGTACTTTGCCACTCAATGTCCCCACTGCCCTCTGAACGTCCCACTGCACTGCCCTCTGAACGTCCCACTGCCCTGAAGCACTGTAACTAACGGGGCACTGCGGCAACCCTCAATTCCCTGCGCCAACTTGGTGCCGCCAAGGCTGGCACATAGAGATGGGCTGATGACATGAGCAGCACTGCTCTATGCAGGCAGCTGCCGGTCAGACCCCACTCAGGCCTGCAGTGCGGCAACAGGCTGCGGCTCTGGCTGCGCCGCCGCGGCCGGCTGTGCTGCCCCGTTGGCCGAGTGCTGAGCTGCCGGCAATTGCCGCCCGTTCCAGTCCTGCGCGGGCAACGCTAAGCTTAACATTGAGGGAGAGGGATGCCAAACCCTGTATGGACGCAAGGATGCGTGCAAACGGTGTGCCCAGAGCAGCACACAGGCACGTGACCATGTTCACGCATACATTGCAAGCCCCGCCGCATGCAATGGACAGTGCTCTCCGTTGCCAGCTGCATGTGTGGCCTGCCCACCAAAAGGAGGCAACACAGCAACGGTGCCCGGGCCTGCGCCGGGGCGCCCCCGCAAGTGAGCCCGGGCGCGCCTGCGCGATGGCCTGCGCGGCCAGCTTGCCGGAGAAGACGGCGCCCTCCATGCTGGCCAGGTAGCGCTGCTTCGTGAAGTCGCCTGCGCGCCGGGCGGCAACGCGCGTCAGCGGCGCTGCGCATGCTCGTCCTCTGCATGCGCAGAGAATAGAGAGCCCTCCCGCCCCGCCCAGTATGTCGGGCGAAGCACAGGCTTGACAGCGGAGGTTGTCTCCCAGCTTGGCCGCGCCGCATGCAGTAAACAAAAGTCCACAGAGGACGCCTCACGGCAGGCGCGCGGCGGGCCAGGCTGGATGGGCGGGCGCGCGCCGGCCAGGTAGAAGTTGGGGATGGGGCTCCGCTGCGACGGCCGCGCTAGGTCGCAGTTGGGCACCGTCTTGTACCTGCGGCGCGCGCCGGGATTTTACTACCACAAAGATATGTCACATCCCAGAAACACCTTCGGCGACTTGGCGACTTGATTGATACACAAAATTAAACAGGCACTTAGAAAGCCTGACAGGTTACGAAAAGATCACTCAACTGTAGCTCACAGCTTCACGCGTCTGCCGCAGCTTCTCGCCTCTACTTGCGCAGGCATCACATCCCCCCGCCTCCGCACAGTTTGACTGGTGCAGGCCCGGCCGCCCTCTGACAGACAGCATCTAAAAGGGCAGCGGGCTGCGCACACGCTGCGCGCCGTCTTGATGACCTTGGACTTGCGGATGCGGGCCTTGCTGCCGTCTGCGGCCACCTCGCCCGGGAACAGGCGCTCCAGTTCCCTCATCGTGGCCGCCACGATGTCCGCGTCGCTGCGCCCAATCCAGGCCTCCGCCGGCGCAAACACCAGCTCCAGCATGGAGCGCTCCTCGTCGGCGTACTCCTGCCGCGGCGCGTCGCGGCGAGTCGGCCGTCGCGCGCATTCGCTGCAGCTCATGCCACTCATCCTTTCTCTCCGCGTTTGGAGTGCCACACTAGCACAAAGGCATATGGGAAAGCACACCTGACAGCAAATACTGACTTACTCTGCAGTAGAAAAGGCACTAAGGACGCGGTTCTGACCCGAGCGTCCCATGTGCAACTCGCTGTGAAGGACCTGCACTTTACAGCACTACACTAACAGCACATAGGGTCTGCCGTCCGCAAGCACATGTTCGCGCGGCCTACTAAATTTCTGTGTGAGATGCCCCGGCGCGCCTTGCAGCAGGTGGACATGTCGGCGTACACCGACAGCAGGTCCGAGCGGCTGAACAGCAGGTGGTCCACCGTCGACAGCTTCCTGTCAAACCAGCTGCGCGCGGCAGCCCACACGCGGCTCGGCCCGGGCGGCGCGCACGGGGCCATGCTGGCACGGCGGCCGGGCGCCGCCGTGCACGCGCAGGGCTCTGACAATGCACTACCTGCAGCACGCTTTGCTTTGGCACTGTGAGCCTTGCAGCGGGACTTTAGCGACTGCAGGCACGTAGTGCTAAAGCGTGCGCCAGACGCTTGCGGAGCGGGTTGCACAAATTTTCTAAGGCGCGGCGCACATGTGCACGTTAATGACCGGCACGCCGACCAGCGCGTCCAGCTTGCTGAAGTACGGCCGCTCGCGCCACGCCGCCGGCAGCAGCGGCTTCAGCGGATCCACTGCGCGCGCGGCGCCCGCACCTCACGCGCGCGCCTGGTCGCCTATGTGATGCTGGACCTAGGGTGCGTGGCCCGACGGCAAGTAGATGCGCAACCGACAGGCGCAGCGCGAGCAAGATCTACGACGCGTGCGACCGTGCTCGGCCGTGACGGTGTGATGCACAGGCTTTGTGTGACGCACGCATGCTCGTCACACACCCTCTGGCACACCTGACACTTTGGCATGGAAACTGCCTCAATTACCTGGTGGATATCACGTCATTTGCTTGTCTCCCTTCACACACCCTGGCACGATGGCCCTGGCCCTGGCGAGATGGCCCTGCCAACACAACCCCTCGGCATGCAGCCGCACCGGGCATGGCAGAGACGTAGAGGTCGGCGGTCGCGAGCGAGCCGTCCGACAGGCGGAAGCCCGCCACGCTGCCGCCGCCGTCCAGCTCAATGCGCTGCAGCCGCACGCCCGTGCACACCTCGCCGCCCTTCCCGCGAATGTACTCCTCCATGGGCGCGCACAGCCTGCGCCGCATGGTAGGGTATGTCAGGGTAGGGTGGCCGCTTCTGAAAATGGCAGCACCCATGCAGCGAGCTGGTGTTCGCCGCAGCGCCCAGCCAAGGATGCCGGGGTGCCTTGCCTCAGGGCCCTGCAGAGCTGCTTGCATCACTGTAATATCTGGCCCCTCACAGCCTGCATGCTGTGCGACGACCCCGCACGCATGCGCAAACCCGCCACGCGCGATCGTGCAATAGCCAGCGCCCGCACCGCTCGGGCGGCGAGCCGTCCAGGAAGGCCATCTTGCTGCCGTGCGTCTCCTGCCGCAGGGCCGCCAGGCAATCAGGGCGCTTGCAGCTCCTCCCCAGCCTCTCGGGCATGCTTTGCACTCACAGCAGCAGGCGTCACCGCCAACAGAGCACACAAGGCTTTGCAACCTGTGCACACCCGGAACATATGCTAGCATGCACTCACGCCAGTTCGGCATACGCACAACACGATGAGCCAAAACAAGCGGGGCCAAGCCCTAGGTAGCACAGCCCCTCGCCGCGCGCCTGCAGGAAGCGGTTCAGCGCGATGAGGACGCCTGCGTGCGCAGTGCCCCGCTTCAGACCTCTGCAATACGCAGGCGGTGCAGCGTGCCGCAATGCACAGGCGGCGCAGTGGGGCCGCGTCACGCAGGCGCCCGCGCGGCGCACATTGCATGGACAGCTCATCGGGGTTGATGAAGTTGAGCGCCTTGGCCATCGCGATGAACACCTCCTCGTTCACGCGCTCGGGCACGCCCTGGGGGGCAGAGTACATACGTGAGAGCCTGTCTGCAGGCGCAGCGCGGCAACATTGAGTGGTCCTGAAGCTGCTGGCGCTGACGAGATGCGCAAACGAGCTAACAGCAGTAGCATCGCCACGACAAGGTGCGCCCGCGCGCCTGCTGCTTCATCCACTCCTTCACCGTCTTGTCGTCCTGCTTCTCAACGTACGACTGGCCTTGCTGCCGCACGCGCGCGCAACAGCCCCTCACATCCTGTCATTTTCTGACTGAGCAACCTGACAGTGACTCAAGTTCACCAGCACCACGCCAAAACCACGTCCGCAATCACTCGTAGGGCTTGCACAACTGCTTTACTGAAACACAACGAGCTAAGCACAGGGTGCGCCAAGTGCTCTTCTTGCTGCGCTCATGTGGCCTGACAGCGGCGTTAACCCCACGACACCAAGCATGCAGCGCGGCTTCTAACGAGCTGCCGCCCCTGCGCTGGGCACGCACGATGATGGCCGGCAGCAGGCCCAGCGCGAACTGGACCTTCTCCGGGAACGTCAGCATGTCGTTATTCCTCAGGATGGCAAAGATGCCGTTCCTGCACCGCCGACACAGACGCTTTGTGTGCTTGCACACCGAGCAGTGTGAGCTCATATGGTGACAAATGACAGCTGTATTGAGCACCCGTTTAACTTGCACGCCGGGCACTATGAGCTGACATGGGCAGCTATTGTCATAAGAACGCAGCTGCAGGTGTGGAGCGATGCTAAGGCCGGCCCGCCAGCGTGGAGAACTCAGGCAGGCGCGCACCAGGGCGCAGGCAGCCAGGGCGGGAAGTCGAAGCGGCTGAACTGGCCGGGGATGTCGCGCGACGCGAAGATCATGCTGTGCTCCTTCCACTGGCGCGGCCCAGTCCGACTTTAGCGCTCGAGCGTCTTCCGGAGCAGGGCAGTCCCGGCTACTCACGCTAGTCAACGTCAAACATACGAGCAAACATACAAGCGGATGGAGGACACCGTGCATAAAGTCATACGCCCTGCTTGGCACAGTACAGGACTAGTCGTTGTATGATGGTGTTGCGCCTTGTGAACATACGCACCTGCAGACGGTCGTCGATGCCCAGCTCGCCAAACAAGTTTTGTACATTGGGGTACGCCCTGCCGCCACACTCCATGTCGGTGCCTGTGTGTGCAACAGAGGGGCATGGCAACCAGGCAAGAACTTGTGTGCTGTATACTTTACTACTGCTAAGCACCTCAACGGAATGCTCAAATAATTCAGACAATATTTGCTACACCAGGGGTGGCGGAAGCTTTGGAGCACAGCGCGCTGTTATTTGTTATATCACACGCATGAAACCAAGAAAAACTTTCAGGCTTGCACATCAGCCAAAAGTTACACTCGCATTGACAAACAAGCTTTCTAAGGTTGCGCGTCAAACAACCCGCCTGCTCCACTCCCACGGCGCCGCAGCGCACCCGAAGAAAATGTGCAGCCCGGTCTCGTACACGTCGCCGTCATCGTCGCGCCAGGCGCACACCTTGCCGCCCAGCACGTCGCGCGCCTCCAGCACCACCGGCTGGTGCCCCGCGTCTGCCAGATACTTGGCTGTGCTCAGGCCCGCCAGGCCTGCATGCCCGGCACAACCCTCCGCTCTGCGCCCACGCACCACGGCCAAGCACACGCCCACCACCTGCCTAAACACATCACAATGAAGCGTACGTAAGGCATGTTGGAGCGACAACCAAAGACAGCGCTTGGTGTGTATATCGCGAGAGGGTCCAGCCCAGTGCGCAGGCAGGAGGCAGTAAGGCGCGCACCGCCGCCTGCAATCAGCACCCGCAGCGGCCGCTCAGGGCGCTGGAACCTCTTCAGCTCTGACGACAGCGCCGCAGCCTCCTTGAAGGGCGCAGACGTCTCCAGCGCTGGCCTGGGGTAGTCGCGGCAGACCACCTGCCACACGCCCGGCCACACAAGCGTCCTTGCTACCTCCGCAGCACCAGCCACACAGCACGCCATAGCAGCTGCTACAGCGTGCGCGCGGCGACGCAAGGCGCACCTGCAGCTGGGGGTGTCGCCTGCACTGCTGTGCTGCACCATGCTGTGCGCTTTGTACGCGATGCTGTCCCGTAAATGCGCTACTGCTCGTGGATGCTAGCGGGCAGCACCGAGCGCTGCCGAACAGGTGCCCAGGCAAGCACGTGTGACCAAGCAAGAAGGTAGGCATACTGCAAAACACTGCTTTGCTTCAGCAGGCCTTTGAGAATCTCAAACAGAGCTTTTCTGAGCCCCACGGCAAGTGAGGACGAGGGTCCACGTCCAGGATGGCCGAGCCTGCTTGAGCCTACCTAGGCCAGACCCTCGCAACTCAATTAAGAACAGCTGCACTAGAAAGAAGCTCAAGGCGAACTTGGAGGGCCACAGCACCCACGTGCTCATCGAAGTTGATCTGAGCGCTACGGAGTCCGCATCATAACAGAGTTGCCTAAGCGACTGAGCTGAGCAGGCCCTGCTCCAGGATGGAGGACTCTGCTGCAAGCGCAAGCGCCCTGCGAGCAGAGCTCTATGCCTGCCGCCGGTCACTCACCCAGGCACAGAACGCCTGCGGAGTGCTTTGCCACCCCGCTCCACCACTTTCACACGCCTGGCACTGCTGCCAACTTCATTCGCCGTGCAGGCAACCATGCAGCGCGACGGGATGGCGGTGCGCGTACGGGAGCTGGAGGCAGCTGCCGCGGAGCAGCCGGCGCAAGCCCAGCGCGCGGCCGCCCTGGAGCGAGCGCTGGCCGACGCGAGCGCGCGCTGCGAGGCCGCAGAGGCCGCGCGCGCGCGGCTGCAGCGCCCGCGGGAGGAGCTGGCCACCAGCCTGCTGGTGCGGCGCTTCCCCATGTAGTTCACACTTGGCACACCAGGACCTTGCGCTGAGGGGGACAGACGCCTTCGGTAGCCGACCCCACGTCCTGGGCAAGTCCTGCGTGCGCTGCCGTCCGGCTGCAGGCTGAGGGCGCTGGCAAGCTCCCTCGCTGGAGTCCTGACACCCACCTTCACCCCTTGCGTCGCCCTGCTCCAGCCCCGGCTGCAGCTGAGGAGGGCCCGGCTGCCGCAGGCGGCGCAGCAGCGGGCGGCCGACGCCGAGGACGGCCAGGCCGCCGCCGAGGAGGCCGCGGCCGCCGTGCGCGCGGAGCTGCAGGCGGAGCGGGCCGCGGGGGGCGGCGCGGCTGCGCGCGGGCCTTCACGCGACGCGGAAGGCGGCGAGGCCGGTACGGGCCCGTCCCTGGCAGGATGCGCGCCGCCGCTGCAGCGCGCTGGCCCCAGCATGCAAGCACAAAGCCGTCCCACCGTCTGCCGTAAGTCGGCCCTGAGCTGCTCGCTGCGCTCACAGCTGCAGCATTCTCAGTGCCGCGCCTGCGTGACCCCACAGCGACAGGGCGCCGGCGTGAACCAGCTAGGTGCAGACTTGGCAGGGTATCCAGTTTGCGACTCTTAGGATGCCAGTATCAGCGGCGCCTGCGCACGCGCAGAGCTGTGGCGCACGCTGGAGCAGGAGCGCGGCCGCGCGGCAGCGCTCGTGGCCGCGCTAAACGCTGCGCGCACCGAGCGCACGGCGGCGCTGGCGCGCGCGCAGGCCGCCGAGGCCGCAGCCGTGCGTCCCGACGGCGCCGGGCCTCCAGACGGGGACCCAGGGGCGCCCGGCGACCCTGTGGCCGCTGCTGCGGACGCGGGGCCGGCAGGGCTGCCAGCTGAGGGCAACGGCGCGGCGGGGCTGCAGGCCGCGCAGGCTGCTGCCGAGGAAGCGCTCGACCGGGCGCAGCGGCAGGCACGGGGGGCACCCTTGCCTGGCCGGAACCTACATGTCTGCTTCCAAGTGTCTGGTCTAAGCAGTCTTGCATTGACTGGTGGCACAAGCATAACATGGAAGCATACTATAGGGGCTGGTATGCTGTGAAGCTGAGAAGCTTGCACCGCAGGGTGTGCTATAGTTATGCCAGCGCGCTCTGGACCAGCTCCCTGCCTCCCTGTGTTATGATCATCAATGTGTAAGCCCCAGCAAGTTGGGCTATGTTCGCACTCTAACTGGGCCTCGGCGCACGATCGTCCACCTGACTGCTCAGTGCGGCCGCACGGCTCGGGGACGTCACTCTGTGTCTGCGCGGCGCAGGTGGCGGGCCTGCGCGCGAGCCGCGACAAGCTGCTGCTGGAGCTGGACGAGCAGGCGGCCGAGGCGCAGCGCCTGGCGCTCGAGAACGGCGTGCTGCAGCAGGCGCGCATGCCCGCCACGC
>JAABUY010000953.1_pt1 | contig 43284 bp, 69 predicted proteins | sample 5560271 | NCBI WGS metagenome assembly JAABUY01 (sample SAMN10711886, study PRJNA513374) | rock metagenome | isolation source: Antarctica rocks | place: Antarctica: Victoria Land, University Valley
TCGCCGCAGCGGCGCACCGTGGCAGCGAGACCGCGGTGTCCAGCGAACTGCTGGGCGAGCTGGTGTGCCCCGGGTGCCGCGCGTGGTGCCGCGCGGGCGGCGCCCGGCGCGCCTGCCCCTCCAGCGCCAGCTTCTCCTCCTCCTCCTCCGCGTGCCCCGCCCGGCCGCTAGCCACCTTGGCCACAATAAAGCACACCTGCGCGCAGCGGTCCGCGCACGCCTGCAGCCTTGCACCAGGGCACGAACACGTAGCTTCAATGCCCCCCGCGCATGCCTTCAGCCGTGCACCAGAGCGTGAACACGTTGCTTCAGTTACCCCCGCGCATACCTTTCAGCCTTGCACCAGAGCACGAACACGTTGCTTCAGCACCAAGACACTGCACCGCAGCATGGTAAGACCGACACAGCACGCCTCCGGTGACCCCATGAAGTGACCCCAACAAGGTGAAAGAGAAAAGTCCACAAACAGCGGAGCACAAGGACTGTGGCAGGTCGCGCAAGGCAGCAGAGCGCTCTCAGCACAAAAGCGCAGGCGGAGCGCTATGGCGTACCAGGAAGGGGAAGGCCACGCGGTACGCGGCTAGCACCCAGTCCAGCACCTCCTCCAACTTCCTATTACTCCTGCGCCGCGGCAGCGCTCACTACGTCAGCGCGCGCCAATGCTACACAGTTGTGTGCATGCAAACTTGCGCAATCTAGTGCAGGCGAGAGCCGCTCTGTTGCAGCTCATCGCCTTGCAGGGTCAGCTGCAAGGCAGCTGCAGCCTCCGCCGCACCTGACCGCCTTTTGCTGCAAAAAGTCCCGGAACTGCAGCTCCGCGACGGGGTCGGAGCGCTCTGTGAAGTACTGCTTCACCAGCAGGGTGAGCTGCAGCGCGCATACATAAAGTGTCAGGCTCCCCTGCGCGCACGGCTGCATGCTTCCCAGGAGCAGGCATGCTGCAGCAGTGACAATACGGTTGGGAGCAGCGCGCCTGGTCATAGTCGCTGGTCACGTTGCGTATGGCTGACGTGAGGCCGTCGGGCTTCACCCGCGCGGAGGGCAGGACAAACGTGTAGCCCAGGGACGCGACGCTTTGCAGGCCCTGTGTGAACGGAGCGGGGCGGTAGCCCAGCAGGTAGGCACCAACCGCGGCCAGGCACAGGTTGAGCTTCCAGCCCATGCGCCGCCACCCCGGCCGCCCCAGGCGCTGGCGCTGGCGCACGGGATCCACCGTCGACGACAGTCTGAAGGACTGCGCGTGCTGGCTAACGGGAGCAGGTTCTCGACCGTATCGCTCTCTTGCTCGCCACTCTGTGAAGTCAGGGGGGGAGCGCGGGCTGCCGCTGTCGCGCTAGCTGTCCACCAGCAGCTGCGCTCTGTCCCTAGCTGGACGCTAACCCCTACCGATGCTCAGATGAAACTGGGCCAGCCTGTGCAAGGGCCTGCAGTCTCCTCACACACGCACGGCAAGCGCCTCTTGAATGTGTGCAGGAGCATAACGGGCGGAAGGATGAACCGCGATGAGGTCCTGGCAAACTTCCAGACAATCACCGGCAGTGATGCTGGAGAAATGTATCTCCAGGTGAGCAGCTTCACTGCTCGGAGCAGCAGACGACCAGCCTAGGGCGGTGAGAGCTGCGAGTGCGGCCAGCGAAGCATGCCACGCAGATCGATTATGCTTCTGCTGCAACACAGCGGCTTCCGTGCACTGCGCTGCGCGTGAGGCTTGCTTCGCAACGCAGGCCACCGGCTACGAGCTTGAGCAGGCCGTCGAGCTGTTCTTCGCAGGCGGTGGCGACGCCAATGAGCAGGGGCAGAGCGAGCGCCTCGCGCACGAGCTGGCCTCAGAAGACAGGCCGGGAGTGGCAGACTTGGCCACGTACGCAGCTCGACGAGGCACCTAGCTTTGCTGCTGTCAACTGTGCAGTGGTGTTTGAAGGTGAGCACAGGCATGCCACGGCGCACGGAGCTGCTCCTGCACCGCAGGACGCCAACTGTGTAGACCCTTGTGCCTGCAGACCTGCGCCGGCAGAGCCCCTGAGCGCCGAGCACGACCTGGAGGGCGCCGTGCGCGCCCCCATCCCCTCCAAGCGGGACCGCCTGTATGGCGACGACATGTTTGGCGGCGGCCACCAGCGCCACGCGCGGATTGCGCCGCCGCCGCCGCGCGAGCCCGAGGCGTTCCGCGACTTCCGGTGCTGGCTCTTTTTCGCCGCGCCCCGTGCCCGGGCGCCGCTGCAAGGGAGTGAACACTGCTGCGTCTGCATTCCTGGGCGCCCTGGGACACTGGCACCATGTCCACTGCCTGCTCAGGCCGGGACGATTCTCCTCCTGCAATGGCGAGGGCCGCAGCCGCTTGGCGACCTGCGTGCAGGCCGCAAGCCCGCGCAGCCTCAAGCGGGCGGCTGGCGGCTAGCCCCGACCTCTCGCGCCGCTGCGCGCAGCGCGGAGGGCGGCAGCCTGGATGCAGGCACGAGCGTGGCCGGCGCCGGGCTGGCGGGCCTGTTTGAGCCGCCGCGCTCCATCGTCTTCCAGGGCACCTTCGAGGAGGCCAAGGAGGCCGCGCTGAAGAAGAGCCAGTGGCTGGTGCGGCGCGGCCCGCTGCACTGTCCTGCACAGTGCCGCGCACAGCGTCCCAGCCTCCGGAGCGTGTGCCGGGGTTTCTTGCCGTCAGGGCCGCGCGCGCCGAAGCCGCTGAGAGTGACGCGCCTGGCGGGCAGGTCGGGGCGCACAAGAGGGGCGGTGCTGCACAGCCTGATGCGCCAAGCTCGCGCAGACGCAGCGCCGGCCGTGAACCTGCTCGGCTGTTGCCGGGTCCCGACACCGAGCGCACAGGGCCCAACCCGCCTCCAGTGGCTGGGTCGCGGCGCCGAGCGCGCGCCCGCGCCGCGCGCAGCTGGTGAACGTGCAGTCCAACTCCGAGTTTGCGTCGCACCAGCTCAACCGGGACACCTGGCGCGACGAGACGCTCGTGTCCATCGTGGAGGGCAGCTTCGTATTCCTGCAGGCGCGCGGCCCCGCGCGCCCTCCTGCTGGGGGCTCCTCTCGCATGCAGGACCAGACCGGGGGCCCTTGTGTTTCTGCTGTGATCGGTTGGCGGACGCGCAGGGTTTGATGTGAGCATCGGCGCAGAGGGGCGGCCTGTGCACGGGGGCTGCGCGGCGCACGCGTTCATGTGAGCTTGAGTCCAGTTGCCAAGCTGCGACTCTGACCGCCGCCAAACATGCATCCCCTGACCGGCAGTCCTTCACCCGGCCAAGCACGGCTGCACTGTCACAGGGCTTCTGACAAGAGACTGCAGCGCCTCACCGCTCACGGGCGACTCTGTCTGCGCTTGGCTTGACCAGACGTGTGGCGCGGAGCACGCAAAGGCAGCCGGCGTTGACGACTGCCCGGCTCTGTGATCCAGGGGCCCGACCATGCGGCGCAGAGCACGCAAAGGCGGCCAGCGTTGACCGCCGGCAGGGCCGGTGCGTCAGGTGACCGACCAGGCGGAGCAGGGCACCAAGGTGGCGGGCTTCTACCGCCTGGCCGAGCTGCCAGCCATCCTCATCATCGACCCGTTCACCGGCGCCAAGCTGCGCCACTGGACCGGCTTCGTTGAGGCGCACCGGTGCGCGCTCGCCAGCCGTCCCAGCAGCTGCGGATCCCGGTACCAGCAGCTGCGCGCCAAGTGCGGCGGCCACGCGCAGCGCCATGCCTGCTGCACGCACATGCAAACGAGTGCTCTGTTGGTGTGGCCAGACGTTGGTGGCAGCTCTGCTGTTCTCGTTGGTCAGTCACACTGGTGCTCTCCGCAACCTGCAAGTCGGGCACTAATGTGTTGACCAGCGTTGTCTGCTTGCACGGTCTACCAGACGAGGAGCGGGAGCGCGCAGTGCGCCTGCATGAATCGCATGTGCGGGCGTGTTGTTCTCGAGTGCGAGCGGTGGGCGATGCCCGCAGTCCCCAGCTGCTTTACGCCAGCAAGCGGCGCTCCCCCACTCGGCGGCAGGCTGGTGGAGGACCTGGTGCCCTTCCTGGACCGCGACATCAACGACCCGCGCGCCTCGCAGCTGGCCAACCACCCCAAGCGCAAGCACCTCGACACGCACGCGGTGCGCGGCCCGCGCTCAGGACGCGAGTGTGAGACTGCTGCTGGGGGTCTGTCGGGGTCCCATCCCTGCTGATATCTACTCAGTGCAGGTGGCTCACAGCTCCTTTGCTGGGTCGCATGAGTCCAATGCACGCTTCTCTTTCTTGGATGCTATGCAGCACTGTGTTAGTATGCTCTGCCGCGCCTTCGCTGTGTTGGAGTCTGCATTCCCGCAAGGGCCGGCATGTGCGTGACTGCACGCCAGCACCCCCTCTCCGCGGTCGGCCTTTGTCCACGATGAGCCAGCGCTGGGCGCTGGCACAGGCATCGAAGCGGGCTGAGGCCGGCGCACGCGACGCGCTGGCACCCGAGTCAGCCGGCCCAACCCTGTGCCCGCATCAACCCTAACCCTACATGCAACCCCGCAGGCGCCGGCCAAGCAGCGCACCGAGGACGAGGAGCTGGCGGTCGCGCTGGCGCTGTCCATGGAGCAGTCGCGCGGCGGCGCGCCCGACTCGCTCCCGTCCTCGCCCGTCGCGCCGCGCAACCTGCCGGCGGCGGCCGCCGACAGCGCGGCGCCCGGCGGGCCCGATCAGGCCGGCGCGGCGCCGCCCGGCGCCGGGGCGGGGCCGCCGGCGGCGGCCGCGCCGGGGTGGAGCTGGGACGGCGGCGAGAGCGGGGCGGGCCCTGGCGGCCGCGGCGGCGAGGCGGGCGCCGGCGCGCAGCTGGCACCTGCGCCGCTCGCGCACGATGGGAAGGTCAGCCGCCCGGCCTTCGTCCTCAGGTCCCAAGCAGTGTAGAGAGCTGGGGCGTGTGGCTTCTGCGCGGTGCAGTCGGGTGCGACAGAGCCGGACGGAGACGGGAAGCTGAGCGCGCTCAGCGCGTGCGGCTTGGGCCATGCTTGCTGGCCGCGCGAGCCCGCAGCAGCAGCCGTGGAGCTTAGCGCCCGTGTTGCTGTTTGCGGCAGTGCCCTGCGTGAGCTGCCAGGCGCAACGGCGCGGGAGCGGCCGCGCCTGGGGCCCAGGTGCGCGCGGCAGCACAGCCAGCCGCATACCCCCCATACGGCAGCCCCGCGCGCACACCCCAGTGCAATACCCTGAGGCAGGGCCTCCTCCCCGTGGCAGAGCGCGGAGGAGGCGGCTGCCGAGGCGGAGGCAGCACTCCCGGAGGAGCCCGCCGCGGGCGCGCCCGGCGCGTGCGTGCTGGCTGTGCGCTTCCCGGACGGCAGCCGCGCGCAGCGGCGTTTCGCGGCGGGCGCGCCGCTGGCCGCCGTGCGCCTCCTGTGCGTCGCACGGCAGCCCGAGGCCGCGGCTGGGAAGCCGTTTGTGCTGTCGACGAGCGTGCCCGGTGCGCGCCCCGCGCTCGCCGCGCGCCGTGCCGCATGGGTGGCTTGCCGTGCATGATGGCGCGCAGCCGCCCGGCCGCCGCTTGTGTGCCAGCCTGCAGCAGCTGGCGCAGCGGGCGCGCTGTTGGCAGGCGTGCCCCCGGTGCGCAAGCCATCCTCAGATCCCGCGATGCTGGTTGCAGCGTACCAAGCTGCCTGCTCGGCTGCTCGCCGCGCGCTGCCTGCGTACCGCGCCCAGCGCGGGGCTGCAGCAATGTCCTCGCTGTCCGCTTGCGGGCCCGATGTTACGACTGAATTAGGCCTCAAGCGTGCTCATGCATCGGATGCATGGCGCCGTGCCAGAAGACTGCAGTCCAGCCGTGTGCGGCGTGCTTGGCGCTGCAGCCGTGCGCAACATGCATCGCGGCGCAGCCGCGCCCGTACCGCCGAGCGTGCGGCGACCCGATGACAAGGCACATGTTGAGTTCCGCTGGTGCCTTACCCTAACCCTACTGCTGGTGCCCGCGCAGGCACGCCCGCGCTGACCGACCCTGGCCAGACCCTGGAGGCACTGGGCCTTGACAACCGCGCGATGGTGGTCATGCGCTGGGCGTGAGCGGCGCGCCGGGCGCGGCGCGCCGGCGGCCATGGCGTTGCTGGGTGGTGCGAGGCCTCGTGCGTGGCGTGGGAGAGGCGTGCGGTAGAGGCGCGTGGGGGGCGGCGGCGGCGGGGCGGCGGGCACAGGCGCCCGACAGCGGGGCCCCTCGCATGTGCGGCGCACTGCAGGGGTGCGACGCCGCGAGGGGGGAGGTGGGACAAGCTTAGAGCGCTGCTGGGCTGATGGCTCATCGAGGCTGGGTCGCTGAGAAAGGGCATGTGTGACGGTTTATGTTGCACTCTGGTTGGCGTGGCGAGCGCAGCACGCATTTCAGGCAAGTGCTGACTGGACAACATGCCAGGAGCACACTGTCTGGTGCAGACGTGCCCAAGGGCTCCGATGTTAGCATGCTCACTTGTGTCACAGGCTGGCCCTGTGGTGAGCCTTTGATGTGCAAGTGCAGGCCGCTTATGTGTGTGGTATAATAAAGTCTCGTGCCTGCCTGTGTTGGTAATAGTGCGACGTGTGAGTGTTTAGAGTATGCCAGAGCGCCGCTCCTGTGTGTAACCCGGAACCTCTGCTCTTTAAAACTCAATGCGCGCGTGCCGAAATATTTTATGGCCTGGGCACACACGGAAACGCATTCACGCTTGCCTCTGCCGTGTGCATGCTGCCACCATGCGCCATGTGTCCGTGGTGGCCAGCGTGAACATGCCGGTTGCAACAATGCATGGTGCCCGCATGCATGCCATTTCGCATACCCTGTTCAGGGTGCAGAGGGCCAGGCAATTCCCAACGGGCATGGTCTCTTCTCAATTTATTTTAACAGCTCGCAGCTCCTGCATTTCAGCTCAAGCAGGCGCCATGGCTCCCAAGGCAGACAAGCCCAAGGCGCCCTCGCACCCGCCGTACCAGGCGCTCATCCAGGAGGCGATTTCTGGGCTGAAGGATCGCAATGGCAGCAGCCTGGCAGCCATAACCAAGTACGTCGGCGAGAAGCACAACCTGCCCGGGCCGTGGAAGAAGACGCTGAGCCTGCAGCTCAAGCGGCTCACCGTGGCCGGCAAGCTCGTCAAGGTGCTCACAACGTTGGCATGCACGCTCCGCCTGCGCCTGCCCCCCTCCACCGCCCGGGAAGCTTTAGAACTGTTTTACTGACGTACGAAGGGGCGCCCGGGACGGAGGAGGGGGCGGGGAGCTCGCTGCAGATCTTTTATTGCGGGCTGCCGGATGTTTGGATGCCCTGGACTCAGCCGGGCCGAACGCGCCCGCCGCAGGTCAAGGCGAGCTGGAAGCTGGGCGACGAGCTCAAGAAGAAGGCGCCAGCGAAGAAGCCTAAGGCGCCGAAGGCGGAGAAGGTGGGCCGGGGAGAAATAATCCGCCTGTGCCTCCGGGGCCCTGGGCTCCGGGGAGGCCCTGGGCAGCGTTGGTCCCTGGCCACGCCCCACTCGCAGCCTGCCCTTGCTGCTGCCCGCGCGGCGCGCCGGCAGGCGCTCGCCTCCAGCGCCCGCAGCAGCTGTTGTTAGGTGGCCTTGCAGGGGTCTCACAGCGCGGCCCGCCGCGCGCAGCCGGCCGGCGAGATGAAGCCCCGGGCGGCCAAGCCGAAGACGCCCAAGGTGAAGGTGCGTTCACGCGCGCCTCCGCCACCCCACGCCTGTCCTGCGCCGCGGCATCCCATGGCCCCGCGCTGACCGGGCCCTGCTGCGCGCCGCAGAAGCCGGCGGGCGAGAAGAAGACCACCGCGACCAAGGTGCGCCGCTGCCGGCTGCAGCCTGGGGGTGCGGCGCGGGGGCGGCGCGCCGGGGCGCCCGGGCGACATCTGCGCGTTGCGCCGCGTTTGACCCGGGGCCGTGCGGCGCTCCGCAGGCAGCCAAGCCCAAGGCGGCGGCCAAGCCGAAGGCTGTGAAGCCCAAGGCGGAGAAGGTGCGCCCGCGCGGCCTGGGTTTGCGCCGCGAGCGCGCGCGGCATCTTGCGACGTCGCCCGCGGGGGGGCCCAAGGGTTCTGACGCCCGTGCGCCGCGCGCGCGCGCAGCCCAAGGCCCCGGCCAAGCCCAAGGCGGAGAAGAAGGTGCGCCGGCCCCGCCGCGCGCGCGCGGCCAGGGGTTTGTGCGGCGCCGCGGGGCATCCTGGCGCGCCGGGCGCCCTGCCAGCTGGCGCCCCCCCCGGGGCCCCCGCGCCTCGCAGCCTGCAGGGCAGCGCGGTGCTGCGGGCCGCCTGTTGTCATGCGAGACCGAGCACGCGGCCGCCGCGCCTGCTCTGACGCTGGGTGCTGCGCGCAGCCGAAGGCGCCCAAGGCCAAGGCGCCCGCAAAGCCCAAGGCCGCGGCGAAGACCTCGGTCAAGAAGGCGCCGACCAAGAAGGCGCGCGCGCCGCCCGACGCCTTGCAGCCACGTGCCTGCAGGCAGCTGCGCGAGTCAATCCGTGTCACAAGCCCCTGTCGAGGGGCACTGTCACCCAAAGCGTATCGACAGCTGCTGCAACCATGGCTGACGCCCCAGCGCATGGGCAGCAGCAGCTCGTTGGACACATTGGTGACGCAGGAGGCGCGGGCGCGCGCGCAGGCGGCGCCGAAGAAGGCCGCCGCGCCGAAGAAGGCCGCGGCCCCGAAGAAGCCCAAGGCGCCTAAAAAGGCAAAGGCGGCCGCGCCTGCTGCGGCCGCGCCCGCGCCTGCGGCAGCCACCTAGGGCGGCTCCGCGGCGCGAGCGCAGGGGTGGGTGGGCGTGCGGCTGTAGGGGTGTGGCATGGGGGTTGCATGCGGGCTGCCAGCTGGGGCGCTCGGGCCTGCCAAAGGGTCAGGGCAGAGCTGGCGGCCCGGCGCCCGCAGCAGCGCGCTGCAGGCGCGCCGCCACTGGGAGGCCGTGCCCAGGGGATGCTCGCCCTACATACGAGGGGTGCGTCTCGGGGCAGACGTGCACGCATTTGTGGGCACGCAGGCTCGCGGCTGCGCGGCCTGTCGCTGGGAACCCGTGCGAACCGTTGGGAACATATGGAACACACTGACTTGAGCGCGCCGGCCGGCGAGGGTTTGGCCGAGGCCCGCGCGCCGCCACTTGCGCGCCGCGCGCGGGCCCTTTTGTACGTTTGTCGCTGCTGTCCCTGCTGCGGTCCCCGCTCCCTGCTTTGCACCTGCTTTTGAGCGCCAATATTTGGCTCCGCATCGGCGCCCAGGGCGCGCGGGCGCCGCAAGTCCAGCCGGGCGGGGGCTCTGTACACTGTGTGCTGGCACTGACCGCTTTCGTCTGCGCGCCGGCTGGCCGCGCAGCGCCGCACGCGCTGCGGCGCTGCGCCGGCCCGCGGCCTGGCACTGACCCTGGGGTGGGCGCGCGTGCACACTGGTTTACACACATGCTAAGGTACTGTACATTTAATGCGCGCGGTCTCGCTTCTCCTTGTCCTCTCGTCAGCCCAAACAGCACGCGCAGGCTTGCTCACACAGCCGGTCCACCCGCACTCTGCACAGCACGTCCTCTGCAGCCTGTTCCAGAAAAGGCACGAGCCAACTCACTGCCAGCCCATTCTGCCATCGCATGCAGTCGTTCATCAATGCATATGTTCCACAACTCTGTACTCGTTGCACTGCCACATCGCGCATCGCGGTGCCAAAACAAAACACAGCACGACAAAAACAGGAGCGCATGCTGAAGCCACTGAGTCACAGACACAGTGCAGATCAATATGGAGAACCCGCGGCAGGTTCTCAAAGTCGCTCTCCGCAGTCACACTGCGGCAGCATGCCCCTGCGCTAGGCGGCCTTGGTGCTGAGCAGGCGGAAGTTGTTTTTCAAGTCGCGCGACACCTCCACCTGCCGGCACACCAGCCCTGCGTCAGCGCTGACAAGACGCCAGGGGCGGCGCCCCTGGAGTGCCCTCTGTTATCAAAGCACGTGCATAACACCGTTGTGCCCAAGTCTTGGCCTCCAACGCCGTGCAGGGCAAGTGCGCGCAAGAGCAACGCAGACCGGGCCGGTCAGCCGGTCTGACCGGCCGACCTTCTAGGCTGCCCTCTCAGCAGCCTCCCTCACATGCCCAAAGGCATGTGAGCAGGCACTCGCAGGAGAAAGTCCAGGCAAATACTGCGAGCGTCGTGCGAGGCAGCAACGCATGGAGGTGCGTCACAAGAGTGCAATGGCTGCCAGCTGCCAGGCGCGGCGACAAACGCATGTGAACGAGCTGCACATGCTGGCCTGCCTGGCTCTGTCCGGCCCTGCAGGAGCAGGGGCTTCCCGCAGGTCAGAGCGCACACAGGGGGGCCGCGCATGCTGACCCTCGTGGCCCAGCACGGCCCTGCCGCGTGCCCGGGGACCCATGCGGCGCGGGGGCGCACCCGGAAGAGCTGCACGCGCTGGCCCCCCTGGCCCAGCTTGAGCGTCAGCTCGAACACCATGCCATTCTCCACCCGCGTGCGCGCGGTGACCACCTGCGTCCGCGCCGCGTCAGCACTACCCAGCATACCCTACCCTATCCCAGCGTGCCCTGCGCTATCCAAGAGCGGCGGCGCCCTGGCGCAAAGTGCGCCCAGGGTCTGTGAAGGCCCACGGCTGGTGCTATGACACGCATGCACCCCCGCCCTTTCCGCGCCCATCTTGGCCACTGTGGCTCGGCTGCCACTCTGCCCGGCATGCATGCAAGGACCACAGCATACCAGGCTTGTCAGTAGACGGCTATCTCAAGTTGCTTGCCTACAGACACACCATGCTTCGACGCTCCTGCGTGCCTCGCCAATGCATGCACTCCAGCATGCAGCAAGCGACACGCAGCGACGACGCGGAGAGCACGCGCCGCTGCTGCAGCACATAATCAGGCTCGGCCGGGCCCCACCTCCTTCACCACAAATGGCTGCAGCGAGTTGCTCTGCTCCGACAGCTGCTGCGCGGCAAAGTCAGCCGCGGCCGCCACATCCTTATCATCTGAAGCCACCTCGGTGTAGCCGCCCAGCAGCCCGCCGGTCCGGCGCTCCGAGGAGGCCTCCTGCGCATGCTCTACCTGCGCGGCCAGGGGCCGCACCTCAGCATCTGTCTGCGTGGCAGCTTTGCGCGCAGCGCGCAGCGGTTGTGGTGTTGCAATTTCCAGCCTGGTGTATGTGCCTCTCCGGGAAAGGGCTGTGTACGCAGTCATAGTTGCCTTCGACACATCAACATCTCTGTGTGTCCAAACTATAAAAAGGAACGTCGCTTGAAGAGCCTGTCCAGGATCAGCCTGGTTGAAGGGCAATCCACGTCAGGCGGCATGATTGATTTACAGGCGCCTGTGCCAACGCAAGCAACACCCAAGCCAGTGGGTTCAAGAGCGGTGGTTCCAAGAGCTGATGCATGCCCTGGGGATCGTCACGCCCACACGCACAGCACTTTACAGCGGCGCTGGCCCCTCAGTGTCCTGTCCATACCCATCGTAAGAAGGCTACCATGAAAAGTGCCACTGGCTCAGGCGCAGCGAGGCTACACCTCCTCGCGGCTGGGCTCCCTGTGCTCCGTCAGCTGCATCCCCTTGCCGCCCAGCGGCTCTGCGCAGCCACGACCCACAGTCAGTCCTGGCGCTCTGGTAGTAGTTAGAGTCAGTCCTGGCGCTCTCCTGGTGCTGGGGTCAGTCCTGGCACTCTGCTGGTGCTGGACACGAGCTTCACCATGCGAGCGTGTCTGCGTGGGGCGCGCAGAGGGCTGGCGCGTGCAGGCAGACAGTCACAGTGCAGCCTGCTGTTCGCTGGCAGGACGCAGGAACGCGCGGGAGCGGCGTGGCGCGCACCGTACACCGTCACTTCGAGGTCCTTCTTCGTGTTCTTGGCGTCCGCCACGGACAGGAGCAGCTTGTAGTTGGTCCCCGCCACCACCTGACCACGCACACCAGTGTGAGCGCTTGCAGGAAAAGCTTGGTCGGATGATACGTTTGCAACCTTTGTCGTGAGTACCCACTGAGCTGGCTAGCCTGTCCCAGCTGCTGCTGCGTGCGCCCCACTCGCAGAGGCGGGAAGCACCTGCGTGTGCGCGCTCAGGACCTTGAGCAGCTCCAGCTTGCCCCCGTCCTTCTCGCCCACCTGCGCGTTTGCCGGCGTATCACAAAACCTCTCGAGACGCAGGCTCCGGCCACAGACAGAATCGCCGCGCGAGTCCGAAATGCTGCCACACCTGCTTCACCGCAAACTGCGCGACCTCTTTGACGTGCGCATCGTTCTCGTGGTCGTCGTGCTGCTTGTACCCTCCTGCAAGCGCACACGCGATAGAGTCTCAGCGCAAAAGCCAGTGCCCTTCAGCAGCTGTGCACCTACGCACGCAGGCACAGCCGCAACAGGCACGCGTGCTAGTCAAAGTTTCCAGTCCAGCTTCTTTCAGGCCGTGAGGCCAGTACTCCTATGTTTGGGGGTTTGCCATGGCTGACCCGCGCGCGGAAGCTGACCAGCACAAAAGCCAACCTAAAGCCAGACCGGCTCACACATCCCTGCACAGTGCGGCCGTGGGCGCACCCAGCATTTGAGCAGATGCCACGCACAACACTAAGCTAAGGGCGATGACCACTGTTCCGCAGCGCATACAGGTCTCGTGACTGCTCAGCTAGTGAGAGGTGTGTAGTTGGGTGGGTGGAGGCTTGATAGCAGCTGCTGCAGCCGCTCCCTCAAGAGCTGTTTCCAGGAGCACCTGTTTAGGATCCACCGGCGTGGCTATGAGGCCTCCTCGCACCAGCAGGAGGACTTGTGTCGAAGCCGCTCATTTGCCACAGCAGCTCACAGCGTTTTTGAACCTGTTTGATAGGCTGCTGTGCACCACCACACCAAGCATGGCGCTCGCTTGCTCGTGCAGCACTTCTGCGCCAAGGCCTGTTACACACACAGCATTGAGTGGACGGAGGTGCGTTGTGCTTGCTGGAAGGCGCTGGGTTTAGCCTACTAGGAGCTGGGGGCTGAATTAAGGCAAACGCGACGTGCTCGCGCAGGATTGCACCTGCAAACCATGCCGTCAGGCAAGTGTCGCGCCGGTTGTGCGCAGTCACACGCGCAGAGGTTAGCTTTCCAACGCCAAAGGCGCCGGAGGTGTGTGCCCTCTGCATTGGCTCTGTGCTATGCTGCCTTTGATGCCGCCGGGCCCAGGTTTCGACGCCAAAGATGCCGTCCGTGCAGGGGGTGACTGTGCCGCAGAGGCAGCCGGAGGTTGCGCCGGCGCGTTTTGGCTTCGTGGACAACGCAGAGCGCATCAACAGCCGCGCGTGCATGGTGAGCAGCTACAGCACAGTGCTATCAGCACTGCTACGCCAATGCTGAGGCTATCACGTGTCACGCTTGTTTATGAGGTTTAGAAAGTGCTCCGGACACATATGAGCAGGCGCTGCCTGTATGCATGCTTTCTCTCAGACTGTGGCTTGCTGGTGTGCAGATTGGCTTCTTCGCGCTGCTGGCCGTGGAGTTTGCGGCGCACAGAGGGCTGCTGGAGCTGGTGGGCATCAGGACTGGCTCTGGTCTTGGGTTTGAGTTCTGACATCCGCCGTCGAGGGTGGCGCACGTAGCTGCGCGAGTCGCGCTGCTCTCAGAGAGTGCTGCCAGGGCGCGTGTGCGTGCAGCGCAGGCGTAGCCTGTCTCTTGCGTGACTGTTTGAGCCTGTGTGACAAACGGGGAGCACGCTGGCTGGTTACACAACGTCGCAAGAGACTGCTGAAGGACCACTCATGCTAGAATACAGTCCTCTGCAACGAAAAAAAGCAGTGGCGGGTCGGCGCACGCAGCAGGCAGCGAGTTCGGCGCGCAACCAGCTGGGAGGCTGTCCCAGCTTTAGGCAGCGCGCGTCATATCTGCACCACTGCATATCACCAAAACCGCCACGGTCACAACGTTGGGCGCGGCTACTCCAGGTGGACGTCCTGCAGGCTGCCCCTGAAGTTGGTGCGCAGCGCGTCCAACACAGCGTCAGCGCTCGGCGCCGGGCCGCCCTCGCCGCCGAGCACCACGTCGTCGCAGCACACGGTGATGGCCGCGCCCTTGTCCGGCACCTCTGTGCCCTCCACCATCAGCTGCGGGAAGGCCTCCTCGACCGCGTCCGCGATCTCTATGAAAGTGTCCACGCTCTCCGGGCCGTACTCCACCACCACCTGCCCCCAGGGCGCGCGTGCTTGGATCGCTGAGATGTGCCAAGGCGGGAAGGAGGGCAGGCTGTGAGCCGCAGGAAAGTGTACGCCGCGCCACCGCCGAGCCAGGGGTTTCCAGTGTGCAGGCGGCGCACCAGCTTTGGCGGCGGTCGGAGCAGGTTGGACGCTCAGGCGAAGCGCCGCAGCTGGTCCATGCGCAGCCCCGGCATGCCTGTGCTCCGCCCCGTGCCCGCTCACCACCCCCGCCCGTGCTCACTCTCACGCGAAGTGCTGGAGCGAGGGCGCTGCGCAGCTCACCTGGAACACAAGGTGCTGCAGCAGAGCTGCCGACCACGCCCTTGGGAGGCTGCCACCCCTGGCAGCAGGCGGCCAGGCGCAGCCCCGCCACGCGCCTTGCTCCGCGCATGCTAGCCCGTACAGCCAGCATTGTGCACCGCAGCGGGCAGCTCAAGCAGTCGGTTCTGCCCGGAGCCTTGCTCAGCCCCTTGGTTACCAGCAGCTGCAGGCGCGGGAAAGAAAAGCCAACCACCTACCCGGGTCAGCCGAGAGTTTACACCAACATGTGCACAAGCACAGCTGTGTGTCTGACGCAAGTCCCCATAGCGAGAGTGGAAGTGTGGATGATCGGCTACAGACGCGCGGACGCGAGGTGCTGGAGAGGCTATGCGGCAGGCTGCCTGGATGTGAGGGCCCTGCGCTCGGTCTGGAAAGCCCACAGCGCAGCAGGACCTGCCCGGGCTGCAGGCGCGCTGAGCCCGAGCTGGTGCCCGTGCTCTCTGTCGCTGCAAGCCTTTCTTTGTGCCTGCGGTCACCGCGGCTGCTGTCAATGCAGTCGCCCGCGGCGCGTCTGCCTCTGCGCCACCCTGCCGGCGAGCCCGCTCTGCACAGCGGGGCGCGTGATAGTGCTTCAGCACCCGCTGGAGCTCAAGTGCGCCGCACGGGCTTGCAGCACAGAGTGGCTCGCTGCAGAAACTCAGCTCGCTGCTACCACTGCCTTTCTGTTTGCCGGGCTCCCACCTTACGCCGGGGTCGCTGCAGGAAGCCCTTGGCGACCGTGCCGCTCCTGCAGCAGTGCCTGCAGCGCTGCACGGTCCTGACCGGCAGGCAGTTCTGGGTGAGCAGCGCGCCCGCGCTCGTGGCAGTGCTCGCCCGTGTGTGCAGTCTGCAGTCATGCTGCAAGCTGCATAAACGCCCGCCCAGGAGGGCCGGCACCCGGAGCTCGACGCGGCGCTCGTCGCGGCGTCCGCGACGGGCGCGCCCGTGTATGTGCTGTTCCCCGGCGCGGGCGCTGCGGATGTTGGCGCGGTCGCGCTCGAGCGCCGCCGCCGCCTGGCAGCCGCGCGCCCTGAGGCATCGCTCAGTGCGGCAGGCGCCCTCCTACTTGCCAGTTATATCGAGCTGAGCTATTTTGACACTCCTGTGGGCAGTGCTTGCGTGGCTCGTCAAGGCATGAAGTTTTCAAACACACAGAGACCACTCGGGCTCATACACTGCATGCAGACCAGGCGCTTGCGTACGCTGTGACCAATCACCTTCTCAGCGTTCTTGTCGCAGGGGGTGCAGCGGCCTTGGCGAGCGCCGGTGTGGAGCAGCCGGGCGCCTACCTGCTCATAGCCGTGGACGGGACCTGGCAGCAGGCGAACGAGATGTTCAAGGTGCGGGCCCTGCGTTCCAGGGCCTCAGAGATGCAAGTGGGATGTCAGGCAAGACGTCGCCGCCACTCTTTGCCTCCGCCGCCTCTCCTCCAGAGGCGGGTTGTGAGTTTCACGGTTCGCCTTCGAGGGTCGTGGAAAGCACAGTTGCTACAGTATGCTTTTCACTCTCCGGTTTCAACTCTGCAATACGCGACGCCCAGGATGTGTGCAGGTGAATGATGGCAAGAGGAAGGAAGCATGCTTGCTGTGCAAAGCAGCTCCTGCACACCCGCAGGACCACGGAATGCAAGCGCGGCTGCGGCGCTCCGCGCAGGCAGCCGCGCCGTGGCTCCTGGCGCACGGCGTGCGCATCGAGCTCCCGCACGAGCGCAGCGCCGTGCCCCTGCCAGCGCTTGACGCTGCCCGTGGCGCTGCGTTGTGGACGCCTCTCCGGGAGGCAAGCGCGGCGCCGGCAGCCACTGTGCCGCCGGATGCAGTCCCTGCTGCCGCGCGTGCAGCGGCGCATGCCGGCGCCTGCAGCCCTGGCGCGGCCGCTGCGGAGGCGTACAGGGATACGCGCCGCGCTGCAGGGGTGCAAGCCGACCCCGCCGCCGGCCCTGTGCGCACGGTCGGCGCCACAGCGCCCGATGCGCCGCTCCGGTCCGAGCCAATGATGGGGTGCATGACCACCCTGGAGGCCATCGCGCGGTGCGCGCCACAGCCGCCCCTGTAGGCGCTCGCACGCTTGGCGCGCTTTGCCAATGAGTTGCCCCGTGCATGGACGACTGGCGCAGAGGACGCCTGCTGCGCTGGACGGCAGATGGCACTGGAGGGCAGATGGCACTCAGGTCACCGGCTACAAGGGCGTGCTGACCGGGCGCTCCGTGTGGGGACCAGGGCGTTGGCGGCGCTGGAGGGCAGCCCGGCGTTGCAGGAGGCGCTGCTAGCGCCGCTGCGGTGCATGACCGAGCTGCAGGCGCGCCCCGCCGACCCTGGCTGGCCTCGCTTTAGAGGCACTTTTTATAGAAGCAAAATGGAATGATGCTCTGTCTCACCTTTCACTACACTGGCTCGTGTTGCATTGTGCTTGCGTGTCTGAAAAGAGGCACGCAGGGTGTCTGTGCACATATTCTACATCTTGATGCTGCAATACATAGCTGTTGACACAGCCTGCAAGCGGACGAGCAGGCAGCAGCCAGTGCCTCTTGCGCAAGCCTTGCAGCAGCTCGTGCCTTATGCTGAAAGGGCGGTCAGCAGCCAGTGTCTCAGGCCCCTACCGCACTGCAACCTCTGCAGACCTTGGGCCGCTCTCACGACCATGGCGCGCTGGCCTGCGCAGGCGCAGTTTGACCCCGCGGTGCGCGCGCGGCTGGCCGGCAAGGTGGCCGCCAGGAAGGTGGGCAAGCGCTGCCTGGGCTTCATGCGCGCCTAGCACTATAGGGTATATAGTGTTAGGGTTAGCGTGCGGCAGGGCTGCCCGTGCCGATGGCCTCCTGGGCTGTGAGGGCGAGGCCGAAGTGTAGTGCCCTGTAACATGGGGCGCTCACCATGGCCCTGCACTCCCGTCCACTGCACTCGCTGGCGCGTCCGTGCTGACACCCCAACACACGCAAGCCGACAAAGGCCGTCGTGCCTTCAGGCCAGAGCCGCTGCCCGCACGAATGGTAGCTATGACGGAGCGACGTGCCACTCCCTCGCCGCTCACTGCGTTTTGTCCAGCGCGGCCGGCGCCGCCGGCGCCGCGGCCGCCTTGGTCGGCTTGACTGCCAGCGCGACGTGCTGCGCGCCGGGCGGCTCGTCCCTGCAGGCACAGAGGCCCGTGATTCTCCACGACAAGAACACGCTGCATGCAGCCGGCGCGAAGCGTGCCCATGTGAACCTGCAAACGTGCATGCTCATGATGTACGGCAGCCAGCGCAGAGGACCTTGGTTGTTGGCAGTGGCACCCCTTCCAGCTCGTGCATGCCCTGCCGCACACAGCGTGACGAGGTGCCGAGACCGTCCTGCAGCTGGCATCGCGAGCGTGCCGCAGGCCGCCGCCGCGCACGATGGCAGGCCGGCAGTGCATCAGGCGCATGATCCCGCGGCGTCCTTGACATGCACTTTGCTCCGAGGGCGGCTGGGGTCGACGTGCATGCTGGGGACATGTGGCCAGGCTCCCAGGCCACGTCCCACATGGCACGGTCACCCTAACCTAAACCTAACCCGATGGCCCCAGGTATCCTGCACAGGCGGGCCCCAGGGGGCCGCGGGCGCGCACGCGATGGGCTCGTCCAGCTCCATCGGCTCGGCGAACAGCCGCGCCAGCAGCGGCTTGCCCAGCAGCAGGAACAGGAAGGTCGCCTGGAAGCAGCCGGCCAGCAGCCAGGCCATCCAGTAGCACGCGCGGAAGTGCTGCGTCTTGGCGGCCGTCCAGTTCACGTCCAGCAGCTCCCACGAGCTCACCTGCGCGGCCCGCAGAGCGCTTCTGAAAGCTGGGTGGGGCGGCCGCGCGCTGCGGGCCCGCGTTCGCCACCGTACGCCGCAACAGCGGCGGCCCGGCGAGCGCACGGATGCGCCGGCGCTTTAAGCGTGCTGCTCGGGCGCGGGCTGAGCAAGTGCAGCATGCGCAGGATGCACAGCAGCACTGCACATGGCTGAGCGTGGCGGCTGCCAGGTGTGCCCCAAAAAACAAACATACGCACATAAGCATGTCATCATATGAGCGCATTGTATGGACAGCGCGGCGCCGCAGCGCCGCGCCAGAAAAGCTGGGCAGACTGGCTGTGGATGCCGGCCGCAGAGGCAGGTTGACAGGGCGCACCAAGGGGTAGCTGCCGCTGAGGACCATGCCCACGAAGAGCAGGAAGATTAACATCTGCATGGAGTAGCAGGTCACCACGCCGTACCTGGGCTTGTCGCGCACACCCGTCAGAGGCGCGCGTCCTTGGCAGAGCAGTGCGAGGCAGCTTCGTCAGCTGCGCAGGCGAGCAGGCGCACCCGAAGAGCTGCTTTTTGAAGCCCTTGAAATTGCCGCGCCTGCAAGGCGGGCGCCGCCAGCCTCAGCGCTCGCTTGCCTCACAAACCAGGCGCGGCGGGGAGCGGCGGGTGCGGGCGGTGCTGCGCGCGGCCCTGGGCGCACTTTGTGAGCATCATCCACAGGAAGAGCACCAGGTTGGGCGGCATGGAAAAGCTCATGCTCAGCGCGGTCGCCAGGCCCTTGGTGGCGTCGCGCCCGTATGAGGGCACCTTCACCAGGTTCACCTGGGCGGGCGGCGCGGCGGTCAGGCCGGGTGCGCCCGGAAGCGGCACCAGCAGCTGCCGCGGCCGCCTGGCGCAGCGAGCTGCGGCGCGCACCTTGAACAGCTCGACAAACGTGAATATGGCTAGGACGGTGTAGGCCAGCGTGAGGCCCTGCGTCCATCAGTGGACGCTTAGAGCTGCAAGACGGTGCAGTGTTACAAGTGAGCAAGTAGGTTGTGCTCAGTAGGAGAGGCTCAGACGAGGCGCGCACTGCGAGTACGCTCCACAGCGTCCACACCGTGCGCCGCCAGGACCACCAGATACGGGTGGCGCAGCCCATCAGGCCTGGCCGTGTCTACCTTGTTCTCTGCCGGCAGTGCGCATATCTGCTAGTACACTGCCTGTGCACCTTTTGGCTACCATGTGAGCTTAAGCTCGACACACACAAAAAGCAGCGCAGGTATACTTGGAGAAGGCTTAAAGGTTCGGATCGTACACGGCGTGCAGACTGGTTGAGATCGACCCGCGTTGAAGTTCGTGTCGAACCTAGGTTCAGGGTAGGTGATACATATACGAACGAACTGACTCGCCCTGGTGTACATGAGCAGCCACCGCCTAGTATACTCATCTAGTCACCGCATGCCCGGCTGTGCGGGCGATCGGTACTCCTCCAGTGTGACTGCCTGCACGCGCCGGTCGCCGGAGTACCGCACGCGGCAGCGCAGCAGCAGGTCGCCGGCCACCACCGCGCCCGCCTCCAGCTCCAGCGGCTTGCCGGCGGGCGGCAGGCGCGCAGGGTACAGCGCAAATATGCCGCCGGGGTACCTGGGCCAAAGCCGCCCCGCTCAGGGGCCAGCTCTTATTCACGGCGACCTGGACACAAAACAAGGACAGGCTCTTTAGACAAGCAAGCAAAGAATACTCAAAGGCGACCTGAATGGACACAGTCCTCGAGGTTTACGACTGCAGTGTGTGACGCTGTGAAACAGGAGCCCACATGCGCATCATCACCAGCGAACAGGCACGCGCGCGCGCCTGTACAGCGCGCTGCCCTGCGCCTCAGCATAGCCACCTTACCCTCCCCTACCCTAGACATCATCATCAGCGGGCAGGCACGCGCGCGCGCCTGTACAGCGTGCTGCCCTCGACCTCAACGGGCGGCGTCCACGACACGGGCGTCGGCGGGCCGCGCTCCCAGGCGCGCGCCGACGCGTCGTACGCCAGCTGCGTGGCCTCGCCCTGCCAGTTGCCGTGCAGCCACTCGGCCGTGTCCGCCGGCAGCTCCGGGCCCGGCTGGGCGTCCTGGGCGCGCGGCGCCACCTAGCGGTCAGTCAACCACCCCTGACGTGACATATTCCAACCCCGGTTCGTCACTTGGCGCCGCAAGGCTTTGTGGAACTACTCAAGATGAGAGTGCTGCAGCATATGCAAAACCTGCCCTGGAGTACGCAGAAATACTGTTGCATCGAACGTGCTAGCACAAGTTGCCTGAGCAGACATATATGTTTCTGCCCCTTGTAGACAGGGCATCAGTCAGGCACCACGCTCAATCAGATGCGTGACATGCAGTGCCAAGCCCATTATGCTTCAGCAGCTGCAGCTCAAGCCCACATCAGAGCAGTGGATAATGACAGATGTGGCATGCGCCGGCAGACCTTCAGCAGTGCATCGATGTCCAAGGGCTCACTAGGATCCACGTCCTCAACAAACACCTGCGCATCGGTGCGCGGGGAGCTTGCGTGGATGACTAGTGCTGACACTCCAGATGCACATTGACCTAGGACCGGGGATCAAGCCTGCATGTGCTTGTAGGAGCGTGGCTGCTCAATGATGCTTGCTGAGTGTGTCTGCAACAGGGCACTGTGCCACATGGTCAGCATGACTTAATTGCTGCACACCTTACTTGCCCCGCCCAACACTCAGTGAATAGCCAATGAGTCTTGCTTCAGCGTCATTAGGAGTACCTGAAGTACAAGGTGCACTCAAGCCACAATCAGTAGGGAGACAGAAAAACAACAAGGTTAGGAGTACAAGAACGTTCACGCGCACCGGGTCCCAGCCGGTCTGGTGGAAGAGCATCGCGCTGTTGCCGCCGGCGCGGTACGCCACGCCCAGCGTGACGCGCAGGCGGCCGTGGAACAGCGTGACCTCGCCCCCGCCCAGGAAGTCAAAGTCCTGCGCGCCGCGCCGCGGGTTAGGTATAGGGTATACCCTAACCTAACGCTTGCGGACGCCATGAGCCTTCCCCGTCTGGATGCACGTTTTTTGTTGCACCGTGGGCGCTCCATCACCATATTATTATCTACCGCACAAAGCCGGACTTGGGCGCCGCGCATTTGCGTCGCTGGCCTCGCTCACATGCGTCCTGCCGGTCTCCGCTGCGAAAGCGCAGGTGCTGACCAGACCATAGGCGCATGCTGTGGATGCCTGCCGATTGACCAGCCTATACAGTCCGCCGGAGCGGCGTGGCGCGCTCTGCGGCAGGCGCACCTGCTTCGACCTGGCCTCCACCTCGCTGGGCATCTGCAGGGTCACCTGGGCGCACACAGTGGGCGCGGACTGCTTGCAGGCCATGCATCCCTGCACGAGGTTCCTTGGCATTGCGCAAGGCTATGCTCAGGATGTGACAGGGATGAAAGTGCTAGGCGACAGGGCGCTGCGCGCACACAACTGGCTAACGTGACACGTCACAGAGTGGCAGCGCCATGTGGCCATTCCTTACTGGAGACCGGCGGAGTATTTATCAAACTCATTGGTGATCGCCTTACTATGCATGTGCATGGATGCTCAATGCCATGCATATGATCAGCCAAGCAGAGACAGGCATCTCCACATGTGCAACGAGGGCAGCAGCTGGGTCGGCGATCGCTCTTCCATCAGTAACGACAAAGGCTTCATGCAGGGCCGCACCTGCTAGGGCTTCATGCAGGGCGGCACCTGCTATACGCGTCATGCAGGGCGGCACCTGCTAGGGCTACATGCAGGGCGGCACCTGCGCGAGCGCGTCAGGGCCGAGCGCCACGACGCGCGCAGGCGGCACGCTGCCGCGGCCGTACGGGTGCTCGAACCCGGCCGCGTCCAGCGAGTCGCCCTTCTCGCCCTCCAGCACCGTCTCGTCGTAGCCGTCCGCCTCCCGCCGCTCGCCTGGGCAGAGCAATAGGGCGCATCGGCGCATGCGCGCAAGATGGGGAGCGGCGCGCAGCAGGGAGGGAATGGATGGGCGTGGCGCGTGCGGAATGCCCATGTGTGGTCAAGCTTCGTCCTGGTTTTGGAGACGATGCTGCAGCAGAGCCGGCGCTGGCATGCGTTGCTGGGGGTGGATGCAGGGACGGGCTGTGGCTGACTGGAGGGCTCGCACTGTCAGCCAACCCCGCAGGGTGTGGCAACACCGGGGCCCCGCACTTCATGGCACACTTACGAACGGCATGTGCGTTTAGGTGCGTTACGCCCAATGCATTGCAGCACAGCTGTACTTAACATGCATGGAGGCTGCACAATTATGAGTGACATTTGTAAGTGGTGAGGGTAAGAAGTCAACGCTTCAGATTTTTGCACCCGCGCGCGGCCAGCTACGGTCCGCCTGGTCGGCCTTCCGGATCATCTTCATGACGAAGCGGCCGCGCGGGTCGCGCTCCTGGAACAGGCGCAGCCAGGCGTCCTGGACGCGGATGTCCGCGTCGGCCGCGCCCTCCACGCCGTAGCTCACAAACTTGCCGGCCCAGCCGCTCATGCGCTCCGGCCTGCGGCGCGCGCGCCACTGTTCAGGTACAATCCTTACCCGCTCCCTGCAAGGCGCACCCCGCTGACGGACTGCACCTCCGACGCGCCCCCATGAGGGGTTTTAGGGTTCATTGTATTATGAACCCCATGCCTGTGGCGCGTGCCCCACTGACAGCTTGTCATAACCACTCTGCGCCATACATGCGTGTCAAAGTCACCCAACCAGCCTGTCCGGTCCTCTCCGCCTGTGTGCTTATCAAGCCCTTTTTGGACAGTGCAGTAGGCATGGGTGGTGAGTGCTTTAACCGTCCTTGCGCAGCAGACCTACACTATTGAGGGCTCTGGAATCGGGGTGCGGGCACAGGCACAGTCAGAACATGGGTTCTAGGCCCCCAGCATGGGTGAGCGCACCTGCTCGTCTTGTAGCGGCCCCAGAACGTATTGTAGTGCTCCTCAGCGGGCACCGGGCCGAGTTCCGCCCTGCCACAGGCACAACAGCACTATGCTCGTTTACGGTAGACATCCTATCACGAGTCCGTCACGCTTGCTGCTTGTCGCAGCGGCGCAGCAAGAGCTTTGCTATCTGCTGAGATGCTATGTACATAACAAAATACTTACGACTCAGGCAGCGCAGCACACCTGACAAGCTGCCGCCGAGTCACGCGCTCATGCCTGCAGGGCGCCGCCCAGCTCGTGCGGCCAGGCAAGCATGCACTGCCCAGCGTTGCAATGGACATTGGATGTGCTTTGAAATACACCAAGCTTGCACCGCAGGCGGCACCGTGCTCACACCGCAGGCTGGAGTGTAGAAGAGCCTCAACCGCAAGCACATTTGCAGTCTGCTTCGGCTGAAATGCAGGTGCACCTCGGGGAGGCAGCCCTACTTGCTTGTTGGAGCTGCACCAACTTTCACAAAACAGTGCATTCCACAACTGGACAACAGCACGCCAATGTGACTGTGTGCGCGTGCAGTCTGCCATGCGCGCTGTAACTTGGGTAGTTCTGTAGGATCAGTCGAACAGTTACTGCACTATCACCATGATGACACGCTACGGCCAGCGCTGCGCCGCTGCTGGTGCCTTTGCGCTCACGTGCCTGACAACGCTCGTGTGCTCAAGCTCCTCTGGAGGTCACTTGGGAGATGCTTCTCTGCCCGCGTGGCGCCCCGCACCTGGCGACAAAATACCATACGGTGGACCACAGTTTATATGTATCTGCATGGCCCCTTGCGTGGTGCACCTCTTAAGCTGACAAGACAGCTGGTGCCATGAACATGAAACATGACAAGCAATGTCTTGAGTAACTGATCAGGGCTGCTTATCTGCTCCTGTCCAGTTCCTGCCGTGCTTTTGAACCGCACCCACTTGTACATACTAATAACTATTAACCAGTTCACGGGTGTGCGCTGATGCAGACTTCACTGTGCCAACGCTGGGTGGGCAGTGGACACTGACGGAGCACCTGCCCGTGCTCATCTTGGCGCACGACAATTCTGGTGAGGCTCGGGCACGCTTGATAAATTCTGCGCACTGTCCCGGCCTTGCCTGCCCTCAGAGTTTCATGGCCTGCCTCCTTGCCGCTTCGGCAAACAACTATGGAGAGGCGACGCTCACTTGCAGCCATTAATGCTATCACTCTCCTGCACATGAGTCAGCAGTGTGCTTGTGCTCTTGGCGCAGACGCGTTCAGCCGCTCGCTGTGGACGAGCGACCAGTCGGTGCTCGACTTTGTCAGCAAGGCGCCGAACTCGACCAACTTCCTGTTCCTCGCGTATGACTGTGCGCCCCGCGCTGCGCTTGCCCCCGTGCACAGGCGCGCCTGTAGCGCGCCTGCGCGCGCCTGATAGCGCGTCTGCGCGCGCCTGATAGCGCGTCTGTGCTGAAGCACTGAGCCCACGTCAACCAGCGGCCGTGGGCGCGTGCCGTACCGCCGCCGCTGCTCCCTGCATGCTTTCCGACCTGGCACTGCCCTAAACCTGCATGTAATTCTGCACCTGTCCTGAGCCTGCTACAGCTCTCTGCGGTCATGCCCCTATCACCGGCGCCCCCCGCCTGGCAGGCCAGGGTCAGGACAAGGCCCTCCCAGGACTAAACCCTAACCCTGACCCCAAGAAGACGCGCATGCGCGCAGTCGATGCGAAGGCCCGCGCGGAGGAGATGCGCGACCGCCTGGCGTGGGCGGCCGACCGGCTGCGCCTGGGCGCGGCGCAGGCCGCCGCGCGCATGGCGCGCCTCGCGTTCGCGACGCTGCCGATGTCGGGCCTGAGCGACGTGGGCGCCAACTTCCTGCCCTACCTGCTCGACCACTGGCGCTCGCCGCGCAAGGTGCTCGCGGCGGCGGGCGGCGCGGGTGCGCCTCCTTGCCCCCTCCGTGACAGGCCGCGAGCCTGTCAGCGCCTGCCGGTATCGCGTGAGGTGGCACGTTGCCGCCTGCGTGGCAGACGCCCTGCCTTGAAGCGCTTGCGGTTGCAAGGATGCTCTCCTGGTGCTGGATAGCAAGAGGGCATGGGCATGCACTGTGTGCGGCGTCTGCGCCTGGGCGCGGAAATAGGCGCAGGGAGCGGCACCGCTGAGGCATGACACTGCATTCCCTGCAGCGTCTCTGTCATGCACTCCTGGACCGCAAGGTGTGCCTCTGGTTCACAACGGTACGCATCAGCAAGCATGTGTGTCTGTGCACCCTATCCTGAACTCTATGACACTATTTGATGAGGGTGCGCAAGCGCAGGGGAGGCGGAGCTGCTGGCGTGCGAGCGCGCGGATGCTGCGCCGGGCTGGCTGCCCCCGCCGCCTGCCGGCCCGCTGCCGCTCGTGTTCATGGGAGACGGGTGCGGCGCCTGCCCGCGCTCCGTGGCGCGTGCGGCGCGAGCCATGACGCCAGCTCGACTGCGCACGTTGACCTGCATAAGGCACGGCGGCAGTTGTGACACGTGCACACGTGGAGCACGCGAGGCAACAGTGTGTCGGGCCGCCAGAGCCGCCACAGCCGCCACCCGCTGCTGCCGCCATGTGCGTGTCAGGTGAGCACGGCGCGGCTCGGCGTGCAGCCGAGGCGCGCGCCCCCGATGGCGCACACGCGGCGCAGGTGCACCGACCCCGTTCCCTTCAACCTGAGCGGCCGCGCGGCCCTGGTGGTGCGCAACAGCAGCCACTCGGGCTGCTCCTACGCCGCCACGGTCAGGCGCGCGGATCTGACCAGCTGCGCGGCGGGTGTGCGATGCCATGATCCGGACCATGGAGTCCGCCAACACAAGTGTCCATGCTGGACGGCGCTGCGCAGCTCCTGCTGTGCCTGTGCATCCGAGCCTCCCTGCAAGCTGGGCACCCGCCGCATGCAGCACACTCGCGGCTCGCGCTCGCAGACCTCGGCAGGCCCGCGCCTGACGCGCGCGCGCCAGCGGCGCAGCCGCGCGCAAGCTGCGGACGCGGCGGCCGTGCTCGTGTCGTCGGAGCCGGGGCGCGCCGTGGAGGTGATGAGCTGCGAGGGCGACGAGTGCGGCCTGCCGCTCAGCATCCCCGCGGCCATGATCCCCCTGCCGGCCGCGCTGGAGCTGCAGGCGAGTGCGCAAGCATTTCCCCCAATCCCTAAACCCAGGTCGCCCTGCCGCCTCAGACCCCCACAAGCATCATCGCATCTGGACGCTGCTGCGCCTAGGCTGGAGGAGCGACCAGCCTCGCTCAGTCGCTGAGCAACGCTTCTCTGGTCATGCAGCAACGTGACGTGGCGCATGTGTGCCACAGCAAAAGCATGCCTCTCGGGCGCCTTTGCCACTCCTGCCCCCGGAGCGATGCACCGCGAGAGGATGCGCATGCTGCTCGCGCGCTGATATGTAACCACCCTTCCCTGCCGCCGCAGGGGGCGCTCGCGGCGGCCGCGGCGGGCGAGACGCCCACGGTGCGCGTGTCATTTGCCGAGCGGACGGGCGGCGGCCTGTTTGCTGCCGTCGACGAGCGCGGGCGCCTGGCGGAGACCGGCTGGCAGGCCTTCCCAACGCTCATGTGCGCACCCGCTCACTCTGATAGGGTGTACTCACCTTGCGCCCTCTCTCTGTGTTCCACCTGCCGTGCGTTGCATGTCGTTCAAGGCGCCGCACGAGGGCGTGCCTGCATCAGCTACCTATGTTGCCTGCTCGTGGCGCACAGCCCGTCACTGGGGAGCGCGGCCGCGCGGCCGGCGCGCCCTGCGGCGGTGCGCGCATACTGTCAGCACACCGGCGCGGCGCGCGGCTGCGCGCAGGCACCTGGGCTGGGCGGCGCAGTGGCTGGAGTACGAGGCGGAGCTGCGCGCCAACCTGAGCGAGCCCGCGCTGACCGTGCCGGTGTTTGACGATGCGGCGCGCCCCTGCCTGGTCCAGGCTCCGACCCTAGCAGTGAATCAGCCTGGCGCTGTGGCCGCTCCAGCGTGCGCAAGCAAGCGGGTGTCCTCACGTAACAGTTGGCATCCGTCAGGTAGCCAGACTGGCAGAGAGCTACAGGCCATAGGGGTGTTGCCAATGCAGCCGCCAATGACCATGGGCAGTCCGCTCAACCGCTGACGCGCCGCCGCTTCCTGTGCGGGCATGCGCCCATGCACGCGAAGTCTCAAAAAGCGCCCTGCCCGACGGCGCCCCGATGCCGCAGGTGCTGGCCGGCGAGCACGGCATCGTCGCGGAGGTGTGGCTGCCGGAGGCCGCAACGCAGGCGACGCATGACCGGCTGCACCTCGACTTTGCGCTCGGCTGCCCGGGTCCGCCCCGCCCGCGCCAGCGCTCCAGCCGAGCGACAATTGCGGGACAGGGCGCCTGCGCCATGTGGACGTAGCCATGAGCAGCGGCCTCGCGTGCTCCTCAGCGCTGCAGCGGCAGTTGGCATGGGCGACTGTGGTATTGCTGCTGTACTGCGCACTGCCGCCGCTGTGTGAGTCGGCATGCACCGAAGGTGGGAGCTCTTCAATGAACATGGGCTCTTCTCTGGCATGGGCTCATGTCTTGCTGTGAGCTGTACATGCATTGCGGTGCTGTCACGAAGAAGGCAGGGCTTCCTAAAGGGTTAGGGCTGTTGCGCAGGGCGCATGGATGCGGACTGCGCTATCTGGGACCACGTTGTGCAGCTCTTTGTGTGCTGCGACGATGGCGAGCGTGGCAGCGGCGCGGCCGCGCCCTGCGACAAGTGCGACAGCACCGTGTGGCTGGCCGCTCACCACCCAGGTACATCACCCCGTGCCAGTGTTTCTCCTCCCTCACCGAATGCTCCATCGAGACACCTGCGCACTCTGGCAACAAATTGACATTCACTGCCGCACTGCTCTGCTCAACTTGATGTCCCTGGGCTTCTGCGCCATGTGCTCTGCGCGCAGAGGACCCCGCCGAGCGGGAGTGGCAGCTGGCGGCGCGCAACGCGAGCGCGCCCGCCAACGCCGACGTCGAGTGCGGGCACGAGCTGGGGCGCTGGATCACGCCGTTCCGGCGGCGCGTGGGGCGCTGGCTCACGGACGTGCGCCCACATCCCTCGACCTCTCTTCTTTACACACGCTTTGGCGCACTGTGGAGTGTGGATGCGTGCTTGGTATACGTGTGCAGATTCTCAGTCCTGGCTTGCTTCATCCACGCCTGCAGAGCCTTGCGTTTGCCACTGTCGCGCTGCTGTGGCTGCTGCCGGGACGCCAGGCGCTCGCTGCGCAGGCGCCTGGCGCATGGCAGCCAGCAGCCTGCAGCCCCTGTGCAGGCTTCCCGCTGTGACCCAGCCTAACGGCTGCCAGGTGACGCCGCTGCGGCCGCTGCTGGCGGGCGGCCGGCGCTGCCGCTTCCGGCTGCAGACCGCGCCCTGGGCGCTGCCGTGGCGGCCGTCGCTGGCACTGCGCTTCTCCAACGCCAGCCGCGCCGGTGCGGCTGCCCGGAGGGCGCGCTGCCGTGAGCATCGGCGTCGCGGCGGTGTGTGGTCGCTCTGCGTCTGCGGCATGGATGCGCGTCACACGCCCACCATGGCGCACCGCATGCGCAGGCGCCCGCCGCCGCTGCCTTGCCCCGCGCTCGGGGACGCTGCCCGGCCTGCTCCTCACCAGCCACGCTCGCCAGGACCTCTTGCTCCACAGTCCAGGATGTAGGGTTAGAGTTAGGTCGGCATAACCCTAACAAAGCAGCGTGCGCCTGGCGGTGCGGCAGAGGCGCAGCCGGCGGAGGTCATCCCGCTGTTCAGCGGCGACACGTTCGACGCGGCGTACAACGCGCGCCGGCCCACGCTGCGCGTGCGCACGCCCGAGGGCACCGCGCGCGCGCTGCTCGTAGCCGTCATTACAGGCGCGCCCCTCCCAGCGTGCCCGCAGGCTGGAACGTCTGTTTCGACAACTCCCGTGCCCGGCGCGCGGCCCTTTGCTACCATCTGACATATCACGTCTGAGAAAGCAAAGCATGGCTGAAAGTGACGCGTGCTGTTGGTGCTGTGCGGCCGGCCCTGGGCACGCAGAGCGCGCACCTCTGCTGTCCTTGGCAGCGCCGCCGCTCCCAAGTCCTCGGCTGCGGCCCGCAAGCGGCGGTCTGCGAGCGTGCGCTCGGCCCATCATGTCCGCGCGCGCGGCGCAGGCCACGGCAGCGACGACCAGAACTGTGCGGAGTTCTGCGTGACCAGCCACACGTTCTTGGTCAACGGCGCCGCGCATACGGTCACCTTCCGGGAGGCCGGCACCGAGTGGGGCTGCGCCGACAGGGTGCGCCTGTGCCAGGCTTGGGGTCGGAGCTGCGCCAAATGGGCCCGCCTGAGCGGTCGCCCAGCGGCGCTGCGCCGGCCGGGCGCGCCCGCGCCCGTGCGCTGGGCACCGGCTGGCTGCGCATGGCCGCCGCTCGCGGCGCTGCGGCGAGGCAGGGTGGAGCGGGCTCGCTGACCGGCTGGGAAACAACCTCCGCGCGCCAAAAGATGGCATCAGTGCGCAGCGCAGGCAGGAGCGGGGCGCGCAGTGGATGTGCAGCACATGGATCGCAGGCAGCTTCAATTTTTGCAGCTCAGGCATGTTTGGCCAGCACAGGCGCGGGTGCTGCATGCACACTACCCACTTGAACCATTTCTGGCCTGCAGGTGCGCGAGGGCTTTGTACCGAACGAGCATGGCACCTGGCAGTATGGGCGCGACGGTTGGTGCGACGGGGCAAAGGTACCCGGCTCCCTCCATCCTCCCTGGCTGCACTTGACAGTGACCACTTGGCCCAGCCACATTCTGTGCATATGAGCGGCATGCGTTGCCGTGCTCCGCCCTGCTGTATGGAAAGCCTTGAGCAAAGCAAATGGATGCAACAACTGTCTCCGTGCGTATCTGTATGCAGCACATGTTGCCGCTGTCAGCTGCTGGTGCACTATGCTGATGCAACTTGATGCAGAGCTGGCTACCGCGCAGGTGCGGCCTTGGGTGGCGGACGTCACAGCAGACCTGCACCCCTCGGACGGGCCGCCAAACCAGATCGAGTACTATGGCTTGTACAAGGGGCGCTCGCCGCAGCCGCAGCGCACCCCGGGCTATATCATGATGCAGTCCAACCTTGTTGTGTACAACGGTGAGGATGTGGAACGAGCGGCAAGCAGCTAGAGCCACTACATGTGCCACGTATGCTCAGTGCCAAGGTTGTGTAGCACTCACCTTGTATCGTTGTCATCCATGGATGAACGCCTGCACTTTGTACGCTCGCAGAATGTGTGTGGGCTGCCGTTGGAAGCTGCTACCTGACCAGTGCGTGGCGCGCTGCGGGGCTCATCACTTGTATGTGCTGCTCTGGCTGTCTGCCATGCACTGAACAGCACGGATTTTTTGAAAGACCTTGCAAGCATGGCTGGCCGTCTATGCTTGATATTGGTGAAGCGGTGCACTTGCCATGTGAATGAAACACCCGAGCATGTCGCTACAGAGAGAGTGCGCGAGATAAGCAGAGCATGAGACCTCAGCAACATGTTCCTAGCGTTTGACAACGCGCTACGCATGCGGAGGATGACAACTTCGGTGCAAACAACTTCACATCCTAAGCCTACGCATGCACAAACCAACAATGTACAGAAGCTAGCTCTTACACTGTTGTACACGTCAGCTGCTGCTGCTGAAGCGCGTGAAAGTTGGCGGCCAGCTGAGGCGTCAAGCGTCCGAAGACACCAAGCAACGGTCCACCATGGCCAGCAGGTTGGGGTTCTCAAGCGCGGCCGCGACCCGCTCCTTGTCCGCCAGCTGCTTGTTCACCGCAGCCTCAGTGGCGTGCGCGCCTGGCGCCACACTGATGTCCACCTGCTCGGACGACAGAACTAGTGGTACACAAAGGTTCGGCGCCGCAAGGTTCCAGCAGCTTGCATAGCTTGCAAAGCTCTTTGAGCTGCAAGGCTCGCTCGGCAACCTCTTTCAGGCTCTGTCAGACACGCGTTTGCAGTGCAGTGAGTGATCAGCAGGTACCTCCCAACGCATGACGCACCTTGAAGCGTGGTGGCAGGGCGCGCATGAGCTTGACGCGCAGGCAGAGCCCTATCAGCGTGGCCAAGCTGCAGTGCTGCACGGTCGGCGTAAATTGCACCCTGCTGACCCAGGCCCAGCAGTTAGCACAGCAGTGTGCGAAGGGCTAAAGAAATGGTTGCAAGGACTGTGGCTATCTTGCAGGCAAGCACAAGGACCAAGTAGCTGATGACGGAGCGCAAGCGCAACACCCACAATCGCAAGGCGTTGCTAGACCGTGTTGTATCTCACGGTTGCAGTGAATAAGTCAGGGAGTCAACCGCCCAGAGCAGCCTCTGCTCAGCACGAGTGCGTCTAGCGCACACAACGTGAAAGATCGCACCGCACGTAGCTATCTGCATCGCTGACGTCTATGAGTTCCTCTGTCACCACACTAAGCTGCTCCAGCGTGTACGGGTGCTCAGGGTCAGTCACGTCCCGCAGGTGCTGTAAGCCCGCCACACACGCAATTCTAGAGTCAGCTGGCATAGACTGCGCCTCTGTATTGCGGCACAGTTTCAGCAACAGTAACAGCTCCAAGTAAATCACTGAGTGAACGCTCACCTCAAACACTTCCAGTCTGTCAATCGGCTCACGCGCGCTCTCGTCAGCTGCGTCACAGGGCTCCTGTGATAGCGCGTAGCGTGTCTGTCCCTGTTACCACCTTCAAGCACAAGTGCTACTGTGATGCTTCCATCTCTGCCTCTGAACTGCACTGCACCAGGGCACACCAGCCGCCTCCGTGCAGCTTTGCGCGTGTGGAGCACGGGGTCGGGGTTGATAAGCTCCATGCCAGGCTCCTTGGCGTCCTGCCACCGAGCACGCTGTCTGGCACTAACAGCGCACTGTCCACTGACTCACTTACACACCACGGAACAATATTGGAAAGGTGTAACTTCAGCTTGTGTTTAACACACAAGAAAGCTGTCTTTGTTGAGCAAAGGATGCTTGGCAAGCATTGCTTGTACAGCTCCTCAAAGCTGGAAGGAGGAATGTGGCATTGGACCCATTACATGCCGTAATGGGGTCACCAAGAATGTCAGTGCCATCACTGGCTCATAGTGAGCATGCATGCACGACTTGTAAGATAATTCCTCTACTCCACACCAAGGTCATTTGGCCCTACTCCCAGCTGTTGAGACAAGGGATGCGCTCATGCACCCCTGGGTTTCTTAACTTCAGACCTGATAATTCTGATTTATTGCAGCCCCTGTTCATCCTGCTCCAGCAACACTCACTCTGTACACTGCTGCTGATTTGCCGCTGCTGAACAGCTGCTCGGTGGCACGCATGCCGCCAGGCATCCTGCTGACCGCCTCCTCATGACGCACAGGCGAAGCGGGCATAGGCAGCTCCGCGGCAGCGCCCAGGCTCTCAGCAGCTCGCGCTCCCTGCTGCATGTGCAGGGTCGGCAGCTATTACAGGCGCCGCCACGTGCTCATCGGCGGCGCTTGGGGCGGCCCATGCGGTCATGCCCGCCGCCGCGCTCATGGCGGTCCTCCTCCATGTACTCCAGGCCGGTCGTCTCGTCCAGCTGCATCGCGTCCTGCCGCGCCACAGCAACAGGATGAGCTGCAGCAAGCAGCTCGGCACAGACGGGCACGGGCAGTCCCTGTCGAGCAGCTGCCCACCGCTCATTCATGCTTGTCGCTCAAGCTTGTTGTGAGGCGCATTCAAGCGAAGAAGAGCGTCGCAGTCGCTCCGGCGCCATCAGCGCCGCGCCATCCGCATCACATGCGAGGCTGCCTGCCTCCGGTGACGAGGCTGGCTCTTTTCTTTGCAGCTCGCAGCTCGGGAGGTGCTCACCTCTTCCCTGGAGCTCGACGCCGGGCAGGGCGAGCAAGCGGTGGAAAGGGCGAGCGGGCGGGACCCCGCGCCTGCATCGCGCCGCCGGCCAGGCTGCCGCCCGGGCCGCCCGCCTCGGCGCGCAGCGCCTTCTTCACCTCCTCCACGCGCGCGTCGGCCTCGGCCGCGCCGCGCGCAGCGGCCTCCGCGGCCGCGGTCGCCGCGCGCGCGCGCTCCTCCAGCTCGCGCGCCACGTCCGTGGCCGCCGCGCTCCTGCTCACACGAAGTCGTGTGAGTGCAAAAGCACCGTATAGGTAGGTTGCCACATGACTGTGGAGCGCGCAGGGGTCAGTACAAGTGCGGCGGGGCAAAGGACGGCTGGCACAGGGCGAGCAGCGGGCAGGTGCAAGCAGTAGGCACCAAGCCACGCTGGGGGGCCTGGCTGGGAGGCGCGCCTGAAAGCAAGGGAGGGCGAAGCAACAGCAGCGCATGCACAAAATGCATGCATGTGCAAGCGCAGCCGCACCAGGCGGCGAGGCCGTCGAGGACAGGCGCCACGTCTGCGGCGCGCACGTCGCGGCTGGCGGCGTCCGCGACGCGCAGGCACTGCCGCGCCTGGTCCAGCTTGCCCGTGACCAGGCCGCTGTAGAAGCACTCGGTGATCAGCAGGTCTTCCAGCTCGCGTATGTTGGCGATGTCCAGCGCCGCCATGAGCTCCGCATACGGTATGACCTGCTCCACGCCAGCACACCTAATAAAAATGCTGGTGAACACGGCAGAGACTCGTTGATGGCTCTCACCCAGGAGGCAGCAGCTGACAAGCTTACGCAGGTATATGGCAGGCTGCACAGCGTGCGCGTGCTCAGGACGCAGCTCGCAGCGCACCTTGCTGCTCTCCGCCGCGGATACTACAGACAGCTGCTTCAGCTTCACGCGCTGGCTGTCTGAGAGGGCCGGTAGCGCGCTCGCCGAGGCTGTCACAACACACAGCCCAGGTAGGTGACAAAAGCAACTAGCATACCAATGTGTTGACGGAACAGGCAGCAGAGCGGCCAAGCGTTGCGAAGCATGATCGAGGTGCGCGCCTTTGAAGTCTGCCCAGGTGCCATATGCAAAGAGAAGCAGCAGCTGGTACGCCTGCGTGTAGTCGGAGCTCTCCAGCTGCCGGGCGGTCGGGGCATTAAATCTCGATGCACTTGACGGGAAACATAGGATCAAGTGCAGCAGCTGATAGCTATGCTGCAGCGGGTGCTGTCCAAGCAAGACACGCACGATTGCACTGAGGCCTCACCTCCTTCACGCTCGGCACGTCCAGCAGCTCGCCAAAGCTGAACACGCCTGGCTCTGCTGTCACCTTCTCTATGAGCTTGGCCAGCGCCGGCCCGCGCGCACTCCTGGCAAGCAGCACAAACTGCTCCAGCTTGGACTCGCTGTCCATCAGCGCCTACTCGGCGCTGAAACACGCGCGCTCGCCTAGAACGAACCGCTTTGGTTGTATTGTAACCGCAGGTAGTCAGCAAACGAGTGCAAAGCTGTGAGAACAAGGCTTTTGCAGCCTTGTTCCCCAGTGTGCTGTGGCGCCAGATCCCTACCCTGGGCAGGCCCTGAGCGGCAGATATCTTCAAGATCCAAGGCAGGCTGGGACCGCGCACAAGGGAGGGGCAGGGCGGCACGGTTGCGCTTGCGCCTACAACGGGTCAAGCCATAAGTGGTGTGCAGCGCCGGCTCCGCTCCGTGCTGGCCTTGCTTGTAGCTTGTGTTGGAGAGTGCCGTCTGTGACCGGTGTGTGCTGTCATGCTCACGCACGGCTAGAAATCCACTGACTTTGAGGCACACCGCGCCTCGTAGGTGAAGCCAGTAGCTGCTCACAGCGGCGCGCCGCCCCCCTGTCCGCCGTCGCCACCCAAGCACGCGCTCTGCGCAGGTGTGCGCAGGTTGAGCTACGCCGCTTGGCTGTCCCCAGCTTGTGGTCGTCAGCGGTCCTTGCGCAGACACCTGCTGTGGGTCAGTTGAGTTTTTGAGGCGGCCCTGCCAACCTTGCAGGGGCGCTGGGTCACCTTGCTGCCGCGCCGCAGGCTGTGTGAGGCGTGCAGCGCGATGAGCGTTGGCAAGTTCCTCGTGGAGAAGCACTCCAAGATCGTGGCGGTGGTGTTTCCTGCCAGCATCGCGTTTGGCTGCCTGTACACCGTCCACCAAGGCACCAACCCCTTCGCCGACCTGCGCAGCTGGGCAACAGGTGCGCCGTGCTGCTGCAGGAGCTCAACGCCTGAACTGTTGAGCAACCTTTCCAGGTGCCCTGGTGTCCTAGCGCTTCACTTTGAAAAGAGTGAAAGTGTCCTTGTGTCATAGAGATTGACTTGGCAAGCAACAGTTTGCGCGTCAAAGCTATGTCCTTGAGGTGGTGTTTTAGTTTCAGAAATCAATACGCATGATCAAGCTTTCACAGCAAAACTGCTTATCACAGTGTCCGCAAGCTGCACAGGTGTTATGCTCCTTGAACCTTCCGTGTCTGCTCCTTGTGTCGAACAAGCGCAACATATGACTGTAAGCGCTATTTTTCCAGCTGCAGGCACCGTCTGCTGCGTGCAGGGGCTGAGGCGCCCCAGGGCGCATACTCTTACCAGTTCAAGCTGGGCAGCGCTAGCACAAAGTAGCGTGCTCGCATGGGCCCGCCGTGTCCTACCAGGCAAGGCGTGGCGTTGCCCAGCCAGCAAACGCGCAACCGGCTCCCGCTTGAGCGTTGTGGGCGGTCCAAAGCTACCACGGTGCCGTTGATATGAGCCCGGCGCCTGAGGAACAGCTCGAGCATCCTGTGCAGTGCGCTGCTGTGCTGCGGCACTGTGCTGCTGAGCCTGCAGTGCCTGGACGGGTCAGATTTTGCGCCAGTACTTGTCTGTGTACATGAAGAGCTGCCGCGGATGCAGCAGCAGTACGCGAGCTGCTCGATGCCCCGGATCCTGTGGGGCCCGCCTTTTTTGGTTTGTGTGAGGGAGAGTGCACGGCTTTGTGATGTGCATGCAGTGAAGAGAGAGCATTTTCAGGGCGTGGCATGCGTGCCGACGCCCTCGGCTGTACATGATCGGGTAGAGAGTTGATGCGTGCGAGTCGATGCGAGCAGAAGCGGTTTTGACAATTCGGCGATTTTCCGAGGCGAGCCGAGGCGCGGCAGAGCCGCAAACTGTTTTCATGGGCGCTCATCCACATGTGTTTATGGACTGTTCGATTTTGGAGGTGGCATACTGCAGATGCGGCCTGAGTGCGACCAGGCCCGCGAGAGCTTGTGCAAAGTGTTTTCTGAGGGGCGTGTGCGAGCTCGGTGTACGGACTGTGGACGACATATGTGTGGCTGAGAGAAACGGTGTGGGCTTTGCGGACGACTGTGAACTGTGCGGCGTGCCTGCGCACGCTGTGGAAACATGTCCTTGTGGGCGGGACAGTCGGCAGGGTCTCTTCGCCGCGGTGCCAGCCATGCTACAGGTATTTGGCTGGCACCAATAACTTCTCTAGTCATGTCTTGAAGCTCATGCATGATCTGTTTGTTTTGTAAATTGCTAGCTAGAGACGTTTTCCGCCGTCCTTTGTAAGGCGCTCTGCTTACCAGCACTTATGTGTGTGCACATGTGCTGCCATACTCGAGAACAAGCTGTACGTCTGGAAAGGTGCATGTCCGCACGCGGTGCTGCATGTCATGCACTAGGGGAACATGCGGCAGGCTACCCTACCCCACTATGGTTTCCTTGCACCCAAAAGACAAATGAATTAGCCTTTGATGTAGCCTGTAGCCTGCTAAGCTTGTGTGCAAGCAGAAGATTAGCCATCCTCTGCCTCAACGCTGAGATGTGAGGTAGGTTCCACAGGTTTGCGCACCAAGGGCCATACCACCTTGGGAAGATATCACTCGAGCACAGACGCTGTTTCAAGCTTCTCAGAGCAATAGGTAAGTTACATCTGTATTGCCTCTCTCGAGAGATTAGGAGACGTTCAAGGCGGAGGCAACCTTGTACAGTGCTACAGTCCACGCAGCTTTCACCGGAGTCGTGTAGGTGTCCCACATTGTTTCCAAAGCGAAAGCCAGAGACTTTTCTGAAACGGAGGTCAGGCCGGATGTATTTTCAGCACGGCAGCACGCGTTATGTTTCTAGGCAAACGTATAGTACTGGGTTGTGCTAAGCACCAGTTCCTGCGTGGTAGCTGGAAGCAGCATGAGAGGCCTTGACAGTCCTCGAGCTGGTAGGCTTTGATACCTCAGCTTCGTGCTGCACGACGCACCTCAATGCGTCAGGGCTGCAAACACAATCATGTGGGGCCCCGCTGACACGCGCCTCCTGGCCGCGCAGGCACCCTCCTTTGTGCCTGCTGCGCCAGCCGGCCAGGTGAGAGGCTATGCTCAGCTCGTGTCCTTAACTATGCATATTCATGCCCGTCAGTGAGCAGCGTGTTGTTACGCATGGAGGAGAGCCATGTAGCCTGCCATATTTCCTCCAGTGGCATGTCATGATGATGAATTGGCTGTCTCAAAGACGAGTGTAGTATTTTGCTGGCTTACCAGCGGACATCAACTGCAGAGCTGCTCTGTTTATTAGCCCTGCATGCAAGCAAATAGGTGTCATGTACCATGCAAAGGCGGCCATGGCCCTGGGCATGCCGGCTACACGCCTCCAGTCTGCCTGTGCAGGTGGCTGCCTCGGCAGCAGTGGCCGCAAGTGGCTGCGAGCCACTGGCTGCCGCACCCGCTCGATGGTGGCGCGTGATGGCCCCCAACGTACAATCGGCCACCTTGCGCTTGCCAGCGAGCGGTGTGGCTGCGCAGGCAGGGCCTGGCATGGAGGGCATGCCCATCGCGGCTCCACTGCACGATCCTCGGGCCGCGCCCGCTGCGGCGGCCTTCGCGCAGGAGGTCGTCGCGGCGCTGGTCATCGCATGCGAGGCGCCCGCCCAGGCAGCAAATCGGTAGGCCACCCTACCCTATTCCTACGGCCCGCCCAGGCAGCAAATCGGTAGGCCACCCTACCCTATCCCTATGCTCCGCCCAGGCAGCAAAGCGGTGGCGCCCACACCATGGACTTGCATGGCTGGCAGCATGCACCTCATGTACCATGCAGCGCATTGTGATCTCACTTTTCACCACATGTCCGTCCGCTCAGCGGGGCCTGCAGCGCTTCTGCTTGGACAGCCCTGGACAGCCCTTATGAGATCCTTTGTGCCACCGCCAGCAAGCGTGACTCATCCTCGCTGCCGGTGGACCTCGGGACACGCGCAACAGGCATGGCTGCCCGTGCAGCACCAACCTGCGCCATGCACTGCTAATTGTCTTTGTGTTCACGGAAGGTACACATGGATCGACGAGAATGCTGAGGAGGCAGCGGCGGTGCGAAAGCGCCGGCGCGCGCAGCACATGCCGGAGCTGCTGGGGCGCGGGCCGCCGGTGCGGGAACTTCATGGACTCGTTCACCTGCAGCAGTACTCATGGGACCTCGTCTGGTTGCCCCGCCATCTGCGCGCTTGAGCGAAGCAGCCACGCCGCAGCTCCATCACTGCTGAATGGGTGGCCACAGCATGCATGCCATGAGCACTGCCTTCTTTGGAGTAATGAGGAGGTGGGAGCAAATACTTGGGACAGCGCTATACAGGTTATGCCGCCCGAGGTGGAGGCGCCCGCCGGCGCAGCGCCCGCCGCAGCCGCAATCATCGTCCCGACCGCGCCGCGCGCCGCCGCGCTGCCGGCGGAGATTGTTGTCCCGGCCGCGCTGCAGGCCGCCGAGCTGCAAGCGGAGATCGAGGCTGCACCACAGCCGGGCGCGCGCAGCAGCCCGGTCATGCTGCTGTCGCTGCCCTTGCCTCGTCGCCGTGCGCGTGTATGCGAGCGCCGCGCACGCTGCAGTGCTCGCGCACGCGGCGGCTTCCCTGGTTGCGCGGCGGCCCGCTTCTCCATGCGCTCAAGGTCCTGCAGGCACCCAACGTCTGCAGAATACCTTACTTGTTTCAATCGCATGGACGCTTTACGGGCACTTGAGGGATGCAAGCCATAACTGTCTGCACTCACGGCCGGTCACGTCCTCTGTAAGCAGCATTCGCTTGTGGCCACGAGCAGCCTTGTTTCTTCCAGCCGCTCAATTGCCTGCATGCGCTCTGAGAGTCTGCACACAATATCGCATGCACTCCGCATGCAGCTGGCGCACTGCGCGCGCGCGGAGGGCCCGGCAAGCTGCACGCAGGATAGGCCCTGATCCTGGCCTAGCAGCCTTCAGCTGCAATTTTTATCCCAGGTCCCATGTCGCAAGCCTGCTGAGACGTGTGCACAAGCACGCCGCGCAGCCGCGCGGCGCGTGGCGCTGACCCCTTCCCCAGGCATGGCGGACCGTACGCGCGCGGACTCCCACCCAATGCACGCGCGCCGCGCGCGCCCGCCGCGCTTCGGGCTGCCGTTCGTGGAGGCGCCCACTGCGCCGGCGCCGACACCCGCAGGTATGCCTGCATGTCTCAGTCCAGGCAGCCAAAGAACGACTGCCACTTTGCATTACAAGTCCATCATTGCACAGATGCTTGGGGGGGCTGGGGGAGCTGTTCGTCAGCGGGGCATGGGCCGCGTCTGATTCAGCGCAGCTCCACATTGCGACAGGCCGCCTGCTGCAGGCGCGTTGAGGCACTGCGATGTTGAGCCCCTGGGGCGCGCGCCGTGCAGGGGGTGCCATGCGCACGCTGCGCTCGCTGCTGGGCCGCCTGCTGGGCCGCCGCCCGAAGCCGCGCGCCCCCGCGCCGCCGCCCGCCCCGCCGCCGTCCCCGCCGACGCCAGCAGCCGCCGCTGCCACGACCACACCGGCCGCTCTGCAGGCCGGTGCAGCGGCTGCGATGCCCCCGGCCGCTGCCAGGGAGGCCGCGCTGCCGGCTGCCGCGGCCCTGGCGGACGCTCCCCCAGCGGCTGCCCCAGCGCCCGCTACCCCGCTGCTGGGCCTCATGGCCGCGGACGCGAGCGGGCTGCCGGTGCACCTGCAGGCGACAACCACAGAGCTGCCGGCGGCTGCAGCACCTGTGAGTGGGCCGGCGCCTGCGCGGCCAGCCGCGGCGGCGCTTGCGGACGCGCCCGACTCCACTCTGCTGGGCGCGGGCCAGCCCGCAGCGGCGGCGGTCGTGCATGAAGCGCTGCTGGCCGCAGAAATGGTGATCGCGGAAGCGGCTGGGGCTACTGTGCCGGCTGCGCAGTGGGCGCCGCCCACGCCGGAACGGCCCGCGGCCGCGCCCGCAGGGAAGCATGCCGGGGGGCCTGCCGCAGCATTGCCGGGGCTGCCCGCGGGAGCGCCTGATTCGGAGGCGGGGCAGGGCGGTCCGCGCGAGTGGCCTCCGACGGCTGTGCCCAAGCCCACGGACTGTGTGCGGCCGCCGCGGGCACAGTGGGCAGCTGCCCCGGAGGCGTGGCCCGGCTCGGTTGAGCGGGAGCTGAAGTCGGGCGGGCCGCCGCCGGCGCAGGCGCCCGAAGCGCCCGAGCGTAGCCTGTCGCCAACAGGGCCGGTTCCCTGGCCCGCTGCTGCCCGCGTGGGCTCGCCTGAGCGTGGCGGCAAGCGCATGCATGGCGGGGAGGAGGCGCCTGAGCCCCGCGCTAACGACGGAGGCTGGACCGACCGCGGTCTGTGGCCGGGCAGGGGCAGCTCGCCTGCGGACTGGCCGGGTGAATCAGTGCTGAACCTGGGGCTCGCGGGCGCGCCGCGCGGCCGCCCAGGGTACACTGCGGGCGCTGCGGGCCCCGAGGATGAGTGGGCGGTGGGGGAGGGCGCCGGCGCCACCAGCCCGCTGCTGGACCTGCTGGGGAGCGCGCGCGCGCGCTCCCCAGAGCGGGCCCTGCCATCTTCCTTGGTGCATGAGGAATCGCCTGCGGGCGGCGCACCCGCTGAGACCGAGCTCGAGCTGCCCCGGCCGTGCAGCCTGCCAGGTGCGGTGGTGCTGCTGACCGAAGGCACGGCAGGTGGGGGCTGGGGGGACGAGGCCGGCGTGGCGCTGCCGGAGGGCAGCCGGTGGGGCGCCCGCCCTGTCGGCGGCTCGCCCAGGTCTAGGCCCCGCGCGTCCAGCCCGCCACCGCCGCCGCGCGGCTGGGACGAGCGCGCGGCGCATGCGCCCAGAGGCGCTGAGCGTGCCGGGGAGGGCTCCCAGGTGGCTGCCATTGGGGGCGCCAGCGGCAAGGCGGATGCAGGCGCCATGGGCAGTGCATGAGAACGATGGGTAGGCTGAGGGCGCCATGCAGGAGCTCGGCGCCATGAGCTTGGCAGCGGGCGCGGGCGCGCGTGCAGTTGTCCAGGGCGGCACCATGCCCTCGGGGGTTGTGGGCCTTCCTGCTGTTCCCGGCGGCCCTCGCTGCGCCCTGTGCACTGGGTGCTGCGGGCATCGCAAGAGCCCGGGGTTGAAGAGCAGAGGAACGTACAGGCGACGCCCAGGCAACCGCGAGACACACCCTGCAGCTGCGCACCGGGGCGACGTTGTCCGCGATGGCAGCGCGAGCGCATTAGCGGCTGCAGTGGTCGACGCGGCCGTCGCGGCCGCCATGCATGTGCGGGGTCAAGAGGAACTTGGTTGAGAGTGTGGGAGCGGTTATGTCACATAGCCTGTGTGGTCGCTGAGGAGGGGCCCTGCAGGGGCGGGGGCCTGTCAGCAAGCGTGCGACAGTGCCACGAGTCGGGCGGCCGGCGGCCGGCGGCGGCGAGGGCTGCACCTTGAAGCCTCTAGAGGAGTATCACCATGTGGAGTACATGGAAGTGTTTGCGTGTGACGTGCCATACCAGCCCATGTATAGCTCTCGCCTACACTGGACCTTGCCATGCGTTGCGCTGGGTGTTCAGTGGCGTGTTATGGCCAGAACCAGGGGAGCATACGCATCAGCACCAGTGCCCCATGCTGGCTTGCCAGGCACGGGCTTGCTGTGAGCCTGAACATGACAGTGTGCTTTGAGAACAGGGAGGTCTGCATGGCCTCGCATTTGAACGTTTGAGGAAGCGTGCCATTGTAGGCGAGCCTGCATGAGTGTCTGTTGTCCTTGTAACATGCATGGTGCACAATTGAGGAAGCTCGCCGCCCGGCGCGCATCCGTCACACCAGGTGGTACCTGATGCGCTACATCCTACATGAGCAAGGCGTCAGCGCGTCAGCGCATCAGCGCTGCAGCCTGGCAGGCACGCATGGCATGCAGGTGCCCCACAGGCAGCCACGGAGCACCCGGGTGTCAGCTGTGGCTGCGCTCTAAGGGACGGGCACTGCAGACCCCCACTGCTAGAGCATCGTCCTTGAACAGGCAGGGACGCCTGAGGTACGCGAGATACCAGACCCCACTCTCCACAGGGCCTTGCCAGCAGAGCCACCTGCAATCGCACAAAAAGTAAAGAACAGAACCGTAAAAGCGCCCTCAACCATGCCAAGCACTTCTGGTGCGGTGCCGCCCTTAGACCCTGTTTAAAAAAATTCGAAGACCCCAAACGCACCTGCGCGACAGCCCTGCTTCAACCTCAGCAGGCATAGCTAGGTGCGGCCGGCGTGGCTCAGCTAAGCAGACCCGCCCGATCACGATAGGCGCCTAAGAGCAAAAACCTGGCCCCTGCGCTCACTGCACCCTCTCCACAGCCACTACCTGGCCTCCCGTGCACAGCCATGCGCAGGCCCGAGCGCCTCAGCGCGCTCTGCTCTGCAGCCCTAGCCAATAGCTAATGATGACTGCCGCCCAAAGCTGGGCTGGCCGTCCCCAGACGGCTGCCCGCTGCACCATGGGTTGGCGCTGCGGAGCGGCACTCCGAGCAGGCCATGGAAGCTGACATTGGGCCCGTCCTAGCAGCGCTGCGCGCGCATGCTCGGAAACCAAACCTTGGAGCAGGGTATAAATAGGGTTTTCCCCCTCCACCCTACTGCTCCAGGTCCAGGCCGTCCATGAAGTCGTCCAGGTCGCCGAGCGAGCAGCCGTTGCCCGACGCGGCGGGCGGCCGCAGGTCCGCGCCCGCGCACGCCTCCTGGATCACGCGGTCGATGATCTGGATGCTGTCCGGGTTGAGCTTGGACTGCGCCATGTCCACGTACGCCGCGTTGACCTTGCCCAGGTCCAGATTCTCCGGGAAGTCCTTCCGGAACCAGGGGTGCTCCTGCGCGCCCCGCCAGCAGGCATGAGCTCGGTGGCGCCGTCAGCAGGAGCGCACGCGGCACATCTGGCTCACCGCGGTGCTGTGGATGCACCACCGCGCCGCCCCGGGCTAGCACACTGCCTTCAACAGACTCGGCCGCGCGGGCTTTGTCTGAACGGCGTTGCTGCACGCACAAGAGGCCACACCAGCATTACAACAGCGGCCCACTCGCCCGCACGCGCCAGCAGGCCCGCCTGCAAACCGGCCTCGCCCGCGCCAGACACGCACCGCTCCCCGGGAGCAGCCCATAGCCCAACCCTATGCTCGGGCGCACCTGGATCTCCGGGATGGTGATGCGCTC
>JAABUY010000954.1_pt1 | contig 43278 bp, 56 predicted proteins | sample 5560271 | NCBI WGS metagenome assembly JAABUY01 (sample SAMN10711886, study PRJNA513374) | rock metagenome | isolation source: Antarctica rocks | place: Antarctica: Victoria Land, University Valley
GTCGCGGCAGCGACGGGCGTGTTGACGTCGGGTTTTCGTTCCCGTCGCCGCAAGTTGTACCGATCGGTCGGAGTCATCGAGAGGATAAGAATGAGCCCATCCCCAACCCGTTAGGGGGTTAGGGGGTGAAGTAGTAGCATGCGTATACACTACCACGATGCTACTACATCATCCTCGTACCGCGGGTCCGTCATCCTCCTTCCCCTCATCGGACCCCAGTAATACGAGCTGGTGTCCCGTTGCTGGCTCAGTCCCGCAAGTTCGGCCATATTCAAACTGTGTTCACAATGAGTAAAACATCGGGTCAGACGAGATGTACTACTCACTACCCAAGACTGTTCACGCCCGTTCCGCTCGAACTGCTCCTCACCTTCGCAGGCCTTGGGTTGGGCCATGGCGTCCTGCACCACACGCAACTGACAGGATTACCAGCCTTGATCTGGGAAAAGGGCTTCAGCATTTGGACCAGATCAAGTCCGATGATCGACTGACCACAGTGTTCATCCACTGCCCGAAGCAATCCTTATGCACCGCTGAAGCAGCACAGTCAGCGGTGCGTGTAATGATGCGGCATCACTCACGTCTACCGCATCCCGCAAAGGCCTCGTCAAACACCAATCTGCTCGCAGATTGGTCCGCTTCCGTCATCTCGTCGTAGCACCTGCGCGACGATGATCAGCGCGATCTCCAAGTACGCTGATGTTCACGTACACCGGGCAGTCCTCCCCGATCGCAGAAAGCCTCTTTCCCCCGGGTCCCACATCTACCTCCTTCTCGATCTCTTCCACTATCTCCTCGACATCTCCTCCAAGACCTGATGCCTTGAGGAAGGCCCTCTTGATCTTGGTCGAGACCAGGACAGATCCTGCGGCGATCGGAGGCGCAGCGTTGTAGATCTCTTTGAGCTCGAATCGCTTTAACAAGATACTCAGTACGCTAGTGACGATAAGGACATGGGACACACTGTGAGACTCTTTTGGTACCATACTGAGGACGCTTCCGATACCTTCAAGACTTTCAAACTGGAAAAGATTCATGGTAAGCGCAATAGAGGGAGTATGGGGAGTAGGTTGCGTAGAACTGACAAGATGAAGATGATGTGCTTGCACGGCACGTTCCCCTTGCGACAGTCAGGGCAGTCGCACCGGGGCTGAAGCCCGATGTCGATGGTCTGTGTATTTTTGAGTCAGCCTGTTTCCGGGAATGAGTGGTGATGAGCTCACGTAGACGTTACCGGTCGAGCCGAGCTTTCCTACTGTGTCAGCTTCAAAAGCCACAACAGCTTGGCGTAAGGGACACCCACCACCTTGAATGTCTCCAATGGCCCACTGCCAATCTTCTGGCGCTCGACAAGAAACTGTAGAATCAAACAAGTCGGTGTGTGATGCGAAGCGGGGAGAGGAGGTACGGACCATACGCTGAGACCGAACGCGGTTGGCTATGTAACTGTCAGATATCGCGGGGTGACGCCATCCACCAACGCACCTCGATCCATGGTAGTCTTCGGAGGTCTACGAAATCAGCTTGAGGAACGCAAGCTGATGTATGGAAGCTCACTTGGCTCGGACCCTAGAAAGCGAAGCAGAAAGATCAGCTCAAATCGGCGCTTCAGGTGTCCACCCAGAGCTCACCTGCCAGACCTGTACTCCTCAGGCTGGACCATGAGTTTCGCCTTCGCCTTGCCCTTCCCCTTCGCAGCTTCAAGCTTCGCGATGGCTGTCTTCGGTGCCACGGGTATGGCCATCTTGGAGGTTGAGGCGCTATTGGGCAACAAATCGTCTGGCTTCGAGACCGACGGTCCGGCTGCAAATGCACTCGTCGAAGCGTCCATCCTCTCCTCCTTCACTGTTATCTCTACCGCACTATCCTCCACCTTCAATTTCATAGCCTGCTTGTTCTTCTTCGGGCCAAGGTGTTTCTTTTTGACAGGCGGAGGAGCTTGACTGCCGGTCGCCTCTGTCTCCATTATCTCCTGCTTGACCATGATCTCGCCATCCTCGGGTTTCACGGTCAGGTGCTCGGCTCTGACTACCTCGTTCCTTGTACGGCCCCGCTTCCTTTGTACAATGCGTAAGTCGATTGGAGTACCGCGTTCGGTAGACATGGTCGAGACGGTCGACAAGCGGGTTGAGCGTCGTAGGCGGGGTGTACGAGTTGGGTTGATGGAATGGGAAGATATGTCAAGGGGTTGGGACGGAAGGTTCAGGATCCAGTAAGCCGAAGTATGAACTGAAGGTAAAGCACCAGGCTCCGAAGGGTTGGAAGCAGTGCTGAGGTCCCAAGAGAGGGATTGATCGCGTCGTCAAGGAAGGGATTGTTCGGGTTGACCGAGGATGTATGGTGAAGGGCTTCGATATTTGAGCTAGCTACGGGCAATGAGGGCAATATTTTGGTTCAGGTGATCAGAAGGTCTAAAGGGCCATCGCTAGGGAAACAATGGACTCTGTGATCAGACGAATTTGATGGACAAAAGTGGGTGGCGGAGGTGCCTCAACTTTCCCGTTGTCAGGCTGGTTGAACCTCCTATATCAGGCACACGTAATTTCCGTGAAGAGGATGTAGCTTTACTGATCATGCAATCGACTTGACAGATTTCCTCCTGGCGATTTCTCGGAAGACGAGAAGCTCGAGAAAATTCAGCGCATCCCGACAGCAGGACGAAGAAAGGGCTAAAGGAAATCACCCACCTATTTCACCCTACATCTGACTGAGGGCACTTCGAGCTGAGGGATAGTACCTTGTACTCATGATATCACCAGACTACAGAGATAATGTCCCTCAGATTAAGATTTCTATATCCTTTTCCGCGGAATTTCGGCGTTTCTGGGCACCGATGGGCTTGCGCATTGCAACCGAGGTTGTCTTTTTCCTCTTTCCACTTCTTTTTCCTTCCGGCATTCAGTTCTCTAAAATAGTTACTTTCTTTCCCCATGTCGGCTCAGTCCCCCTTGCCTCAGGCTGTCAACACCGCTTGGACTCGGTTCGATCATTCCGATGCCACCCAGCCGACTGCCCCCCAGTTCTGAAGGCTTACACCCAATCTAGCGCTTAGGGCCTCGCACTTCAAGCTCCGAACTCCGAAACAAGCACTGAATCCCATTCAGCCGTCCCAGTAGGCTCCGAGGACGTCACGTCACGCGTCAATACCAACCCATTCCTCACAACGGGACAGGTCTTGCCCATTGATCGTGTCCAATACGATTCTCAGCGGCAAGCTTATCAACGCGACTGCCGGGATGCCAACGGAGGGCAAGGATTAGCTTTGTCTACCGGTGCTCCTGACGTCCCGGCGACGATGTACGACAAGCAGGGCCGAGTCTTCCTCTCCAGACCCGATGACGAGAACCGCATAATGGCGGAGTGTTTCAAAGCGATGCTTATCAACAATTCCACCAGCCCTCCGGATAAGTCAGAGCACATCAAATATGACCATCCCACCTTTCAGCCGCCATCTCCGATCGAGGTGACCGCTCCCAGTACACTCCAGGTTACGCGACAGGAAACCGCTGTGCCTTACGATAAGAGCGATCTATTGGCCGAAGCCTTCCGCCGGGACTATTCTCAGCCCGAAGAGCGCACTCATAACTTGTCCTATGGTGGCGGCCCTGATCAGACCAATATTTGGCGAGCACAGCACAATCACCTCCTGATCGGCGACGCGCCCCCATCGATGTCGCAGGACACCAGCCTAGTCTTCAGAGCTCCACCCCAATCTGGCTCGACTGGAGCGCGAGTGCTCAGTGCCTCAGGTCCTTTCGTCGCGTCCCGTCACACTGAAGACAGGTCGTTCTCCTCCGGCACCTCCGCACTCCCTACTCAGGCAGAGGAACGAATACGGCAAGAGCATCAGCGGCGGGCAGGAGCTCGGCATCGGGGCGATCGGGGGCTCCGAGGTGGTGAGACGGCAATAAATAGGCCATACGGGTACGCATCCGGCAGCGAAGTCCCAACAGAAGCCCCTCAACATGCTGTTTCGCTGGCGGCTGACCTTCCCCCGCTCGCCGTTGAGCACCCAGCGAGGGTATGGAACTCAATGATCCACTCACTCAACTCGAACCTCCAGCCGATCGTCAAGTGGGACTATGACAGGTTAAGGGGTTGCCGGGTCGACTAAAGGTGATATCTTCGCATCACTCACCAATTCTCGACATACTGATGGCACTGTTCAGAGCCGTTCTACTTGGCGCATTTGACCCTCATCCTCCCTTCAACCCATCCAGCCATTGAGCAGCACCCACTCTTCAAGATATTGCCAAGACTTAGGTAGACGAGGGAGTACATGGCATCTGTCGAGGCGCTTGGCGGGATGAAAAATGGTCTGGCGAGCCGAGGAAGCTAAAGGTGAGTCAGTCTATCTGTCATGTATAGATCAGCTAACGTGTCTCCACGTCCACTTCAGACCGACGCGCAGAGTATCACTCTGGTGAGATGCATCACCGAAGACGCGCTTGCCTGGATTTACACGCCTACGATGAGTGCTCTACCGGATGACGGAGAGGACGACAATCCTGGACGCGACAGCGACGTAAGAGGGCGTCACACCTCGCCGGGAGAGCAGGACGGTCCAGGAACTACGATGTACAGCTCGACAGGTGTCCACTTGTATCAAAGCAAGCCCGAGAACACGCAAACTCAGCGTCAACACTGCTTCGAGACTCTCAACAGGGGCCTCTCTATCGGCAAACCTGCGAAGCTTCCCAACCGACTGAGAAGCAACTTCCCACGCAAAGAGGCGAACTTGCTATCGATGCTTCCCTGGAAAACGAGTTTTCACTTACCCATCAAGGCAACCACACTTACTACTCGCTTCGTCGCCGTCAAGGAATGCCGGGGCTGAAGGATGCCGAGCAGTCCATCCTCGCACCGAAGAACAGGTATGAACCGGTGCCGGAATGGGCGAAGCAGCTTCTCGAAGGCGGTCAAAGCAACCACGAGCGATACGACTCATTCCGGCGCCAGTCTCGTCCTTCAAGTCAGCAGGGCTCATCGGGGGTGCTACTCCAGTAGTAATTCACAACAATGAAGACGAAATTAAGGTGGATGATGTCGAGACGCCAATGCAACCCATCCAAGGCGACCTTCACTCGTGAACACCGCCAAATAGCCAACCTGCTTCTCGTCATCAAGCTCAGCCCCTAAAATCCGCTCGTCAGGTGTATCAGCCCGCAGCCCCCTCGCTCCATACATTCCTCGCTGCGTTGAAGCAGACTCTCGGGCCGGAAGGCATAAATCTGCCCAAATCAGCTTCGCTCAGCACGTCGTGGGATCCCTATTACCTCGCGTGCGTTTTTCCGCCAAATCGTACCGGTCTGTCGGTACTGACGCAAAGATAGGACTCGGTTGTACTCTTCAAGTCGGCACAGCAGATGAGCTTCAGGCATACGAAGAGGAATGCACCCACCCGACGGCTGAGGCTGCGCAAGAGGCTGTCTGCAAGCGCGCTCTCGAACTCAACGTAGAGGGCTTCATGACGTACATTAAGGATACCCTCTCACCTGCACAGCAAGCCTCTTCGATCACTCACGAACAGCTAAACAATTACGCCAACCAATAGCCAGCCAGCTCCGGCCCAGTATTTAGAATCACAGAAACTCCCGTCCGTTCAAAATGACGTCGACTGGAAAGCCCAGCTCGCCCGTATGTAATCCAATGATCTGAGTATTTGTCCCAGATTTCTGCCGTACTTCCGGTCTTCAGCAACCCAAGTATTCCCAGACCGTCGAGCGACTCCCGAACGACCGCGTTGCCTTCCCTGGAAAGCTCACCCTGGAGGACGAGCATTTCACCGCCTCGTCCGTCACTATTCCTGCTAGCTATCAGATTCGCTCATAAATGTAGGACAACGCAGCTCTTGATCCCGGAAGCTAGGCAGGCGGTCGCGTCGAAGGTGTTCTGCGAGCATTTCGGACAAGTTCCTCAGGCTCTACCGGCACCTCTGAGAATCCAATGGCGGTGGCGGTAGATGCGGCGACTGGAAAAGGCGCAGGAGGTGATGATGTCTGATGGTCTGATGTCAACGAGATGATGGGTAATCATGACGCTCATGTCTATTACTGCTCATTTCGTATGTAATGCTTATGTAATATTGCTCGTGTATGTATTGTATCAAGTGAGATTTAACTATGAAGCCGACGTCATGAAAGCATTCCGGAACCTATGATGATTGCGAGAATATGTGTTTCGTGCGGCGAGCGATCGTTTTTGTCAAGGTTCTGATTGCGCGGTGTGAGAGCTGAGTATTTGGTGTTTGCTATTCGATTCGTCGTGACTTTTGTAGTCGAGGGTGATAGTGTGCTGGTCATGTATGCCGTGGAAAGCTAGGCGATGGAGATCATCCGAGATATGTGTATCGATGTGAGCGGTATACCTGTCCATGCAGCGTGTGTAGCGTGGGGATCTCCGAATCAGAGCGGTCATCTTCCTTAACCTCATGAAGAGAGTCTTGATTCTTCCGTCCGCTCTTGGCTCCACAGCATCTTCCTCCAAGTCCCGAAGGTAATTCACCTCATTTTTGACTTCTTCAAGGTGTAGCGCCTCAAGTTCCTGCAGATGAATCGCCTCGATGGCAATGTTCTGCTCGCGGATCTCACCGTTACGCTCCTGACGATATTGCTGGTCGGCTCTGACTTGCTCGATCACATTTTCCCAAGGCTCAACTCGATCAGGATCGCTCAAGCGTCGAATCGAGATTGGCGAGGATCGACTCCCTGGAGGGCCGTTTCGATGTCGGACCAGGATGGACTGGAGGATTCCACTGGCGTCTCGTAGGTCGAGTCGCAGCTGCATGGTCGAAGAGGGGTCGTAGGTGAGACGGTCGAGTCGTAGTTGAGGAAGCTCGGCATCGGAATGGACGGAATGACGGGTGAAGAGGAGGGGAATGTGAAGGTGCTGCTAGATGCTGGTGTGATATTGACGCTAAGAGGCGAGGTCGTAAAGCTAGCGCTCGTCTCCTCTATGCGTCGATCGAAATATAAGTCGAGATTGGATGGTTGAGTATTGAACGATGATGTGTCTCAGCTCCAAAAGTTGGCCCATGCTCCTAGTAGTCCGTCGAGGGACTCGTTGTAGTCGATAGGAGGAGACGGGTCGGACTCAAGTACTGAAGGGGGATAAGCTGTGATCGAGATGTTGATCGCCTTATGGTTCTCAAGGTGATCGATCGAGATGTAAATAGGGGGCTCAGCCAAAGTGGGGGATGCGGTTTCGGGCGATGCGGTGTCGATGGTCGGCACGGGCCAAGCTCCGGCCATGTCGCGAAAGAACTCCTCGTCCTCAAAAGCGGGCGAGGCGCGAGAGCTGACGGGGAGTAGGATATACTTGCCAAGAGCTCCAATCGGACTCGGAGTGGGGTATTGACCGAGCTGTCAGCGCGAGCCTTCCAAGAGATACCCGGTGGCTGAACGCCGAAGGGCGTTGCGAGAGGGATATTGAAATCACTGTACGCTCGCGATCGCCTGTGTCGCTGCCAGGAATTTTTGGAGCTCTTCGAAAGGTCTGGCGAGCCAGTCGTCTTGCTTGTCGAACCGCCTATACCCACAAGCTGCTGAAATCGCTTCTGCAACTGCCAATGTGGTCAGCTTGGCGCGCTCTTGGTAACACGGGGACTGACCGCCTCGTCCTTCCTCTCGTTGACATCGGATCTGGAAAGGAAGATCTTCCGCTCATCCTCCACGTATTCCGCATCTTGTACGATCGGAAGCTCTTGGTGGACCCCGGTGTCCAGACCGAGGAGCGGTTGACAAGCTTTGGCGGGATGCGTCCGCAGCGAAAGTTGATATCCTTCGGATCGAAGGGCATGATCCACCGTCGGTTCCGCGAGTTGATCGGCGTTGAAGTCGAGCAAGATCTTGAATAGGACTGATCTATAGAACGAGAGAAGCCGACCAGCAGGTCTTCCTATCTGTCAAATGATATACCTTTTCAGGACCATACACGGCAAATGTCGATGATTCCAGCAAGAATTGCGATTCCAGCGAGAATGACGATTCTAAGTCAGAGCGATTCCAGCAAAGGTTGCTGACACCAGCGATGTACTCCCTGGAAATGGCGAGTCGAACAAAGGAAGCAGATCCAGGGGGGAACGACTAGACCTGGACTTGGGAAGGGGCGAGGACGAGCTGGTTGTGGTTGCAATCGATCGGTCTTCCGCGTTTGGAGGAGCATCGGTGAGGCCTCGGATCGTTAGTAAAAAGGTATCGATAGTCGAAACATGGGATCACAGGTGGAAACAGTCCGTGATCGGGTTAGAGCCAGATATGGCGTCATCGGGAAGGAGCGCTGAATTTGGTGCTGTCCAGATACCCGCTGTTGGGTCAGCCTCTCAAGTCATGATGAGAAGACCGCAGAGGCTTGGCTGCCCCTCAGATCACCAAAGTACAGCTTCCCGTCCGATGGCTTGAGCAGACTCCCTGCCGTATCCGTCAGACAGTAGGCGCGTCAGAAACGTCGATCAAAGTATGGGTTTGGTTATCATCGTTGCTGTTGCTCTGGACCGCGGAAACTATCTCGAGAATGCGGAGTCCATCCCGTGTCCGCGTCACGATGTCAAACATTATTATTCGGTTACCAACTTCGGCGACGCGGAGGCGGATTTAGGCTGTGCCTGAACACAACGACCCCGTCAAGAGGCATCTTTCCTTTCATATTTACATCTCCACTTGATTCTTGAGTGTCCTCGATCCCCATCTTCCACACCGGGATGGATTCCAATACATCCATCGCCAACTCGTCCACACTCCTTGCCACCGTCACTCGCACCGCCCTCACCGCCCTAAGCACCTCTCTCGGGGATTCGTGGTCCGATTGGGACGGGGGAGACATCATCTCAAACGGGACGACGGTGATTCCTGATCCCGAGGATATAGGCGAGGGGAGCTATATCCTGGTGTGTCGACCGCTGGGAGCCAAAGAGCCTTTATTCATGGAGTATAGAACACCTTACTTGGACTGATCATCGTCCTCTTCGCTTCGCTCCTGAATGCGCTTGGACTGAATCTGACAAAGCTCGACCATGTCAGACAGCAGAGTATACCGAAGCAGGAGCGGAGAAAGGAGTGGATGAGGCTATTATGGCTCGCCGGGATGGGGACCTATATGTGGGCAGCCTTTTCGACGTCTGGACCACAGCTTACACAACGGGTGAAGCGCTTCTCAAGTTTGTGAGTGTCCGAGTCATGATCAAGTCTGCGATAGAGCTCATGCTGTGTATCGCAGTCGGATCGCCTCTCGCTCTGAAATATCTTCGACCCGACTGGGTCGCTCCCCTCGGATCATCCTCCCTTGTCTTCAATTTCCTCTTCGCCCGCTGGCTAGTCGGAACTCGCGCGTGTCTCCCTATTCTCTTGGTCGTAGCTGACTCGTCTCAGCCGTCACCGCCACCGATATCCGAGGAACCGCCGTCATCGTCCTCGGCGTCATCCTCATCCTCATCTTCTCCAGCATCAACCACGGTCTCTCCCAATCCATCTCCATCCGCGCACTCGATACCTTCTGGACCCGCGGATCCTGGCTCGCCTACTTCGTCTTCCTCATCCTGTTCACCGCTGCCACCTATTTCGTATCCAATCTCCTTCATTCCCTCGTCTCCTCTCGCGGGTCCTTCTCGCCATTACCATCCCCGACCCTCGAATTGCCCACATCACGCCCGAAGGCGAGTCACCCGGTCATAGCGTTCTTCGCAAGATGGTGGAAAGTATGGAAATCAGTGCAGAAAGTGATCCTGACGAGGATGGAGAAGATGTTTCAACGGGCGGATGACGCGAGGATCACCTGGCTGGAGGGGATCGGATGGGCCGTAGCTGGAGGCAGCTTGGCGGGGCTATGCCTGGTGTTTACAAAGGCTACGGTCAAGATCGTCGTATTGCCAGGACATCCAGTAAGTCATGATTCGATCTGAAAAGCACCACTTATGCTCGCAGCTCCTTCACGCATCGTCACTCCTCACCTTGTTGCTGGTCATCTTCACGGCAGTACTGCAGATTGTGTGCTTGAACAGGGCACTCAAATGCGCTGATACCGTCGTCGTGGTTCCACTCTTTTATGCAGGTGAGCAGAAGACTTGTTGATCTCTGACTATGCTGATATCTCTCGCCATAGGATACACCGTGTTCGGGTGCGCTCTCAACCAGACGTGATCTGGAAATTTGCTGATGTTCCCCAAGATTCATCAACTCGCTCATCTTCTACGACCAGGCGGGCCAGTACGCTCGATGGGTGTGTAGCGCTCCTTGAAACTCAAATCAGACCAGCTCATATGTGTACAGGTGCTTGTCGCGACGTTCATCTCCATTGCCGTTCTCATCTCCGGTGTTGTAACTGCATCCACTGTCAGAAATGATCCGTTCTTATTTTGACGATAGGTCCTGCTGTCCCTGAAATCGTCCTCGAACACCGCGTCTGATCCGTACACCGTCACTACCCAGCCGAACGCCTCGATGCGTCTCCGTCCGCAACACGCTCGAACAACATCCATGAGTGAGGGGAAAGGCGGGTCGTCCAAGCTCGATGACGAGGACGACGAGGAACCTGTCAAACCGGATGATGGAACGCAAGATGTGCTTTGGGAGGTGGGGAGTCTGAGCGATGCTTCGGATGCGGAGGAGAAAGAGCGGAGAGGGGTTGGTGGAGGGAAGACAAGTAAAGGGGAGAGAAGAGGGTTGCTCGTCGATGAGGAGGAAGTCGAGGAGGGAGATCGGGCGGGTTCCTCGAAGCGGGAAGGGGAGAAGGAAGGGGATCCGTTCGGGGATGACCAGGGGTTCGGAGAGTACGAGGGTGTGGGACAGGAAGATCTCCCGCCTGAAACGGAAGACAAGAAGTAGAGTCTCTTCTCGGATGTTTCGGGGCTGTATTATCCATGCATTGGGATCTCATGCTGTCTGCAACCTCTTCTTACTCGACTTCTTCGCGTCCTTGATCGCTTTCTTCGCCTCATTCTCCATCCTCGTGGCGTTGTTCATCCCGAATACCGCACGCATGCTTTTCGCGCCGGTATCATGTCTCCACTTCCTCAAATGCCACTGCTTGGGCAACTTCGTCCGGCCGCCACCCTCCTTCCCCACCTCCGTAACCGACCTCACCTCCTCAAATGTTGTCCCTTCCTCGCGGACCCCCAGGTCGAGCTCTGGGACGGGCGCCTGCCCTTTCTGGCGTAAGATCGCATCCACCGCCGAACCCTCCATGACCAACCACTTGAATTTCAGCACGTGATACACCTGGACCTCGTTCGTCGACATGATCTCCACGCCTGGGATGTTGCGGATCACACGGGCGAAGGGCCAGAGCGAATCGGCGGACTTTTCGGGTGGGTGGACGAAGAGAATCGAAAGCTCGGAGTCACGGCCGAAACGGGTGATCCATTCCCATTTCCCGGACGAGCTGGGGGTAGGTTCCGCAGCGATCTCCTGAACTTCTTCTGCTTGAGGGTCCTGGACCGTGTCCGTCTCAATCACTCGCTCCGGCTGATCCACCCCGGTTGTCTCGTACGTAACGTCCTTTGCCGGAACAGCTTCCGCCTCTTCCACCACCGCCTCCGACGCATCCACCACGTCAGCCTGTCGCCTTGCCTCCACCACGGCCCGAGCTACAGCCGGCCCGCCAACCTCATCACCCCTCCACACCCAATCATTCCGCAACGCTCGGTTCGCCTCCGTCGTCTTTCCCCACTGCCCCTCATTCAAATCCTGCACCATCCTCAACAACCCCATCTCGAGCTTGGAAGAGAGGGCGATCCGCATCCCGAGCGCCCTGACTTTCCGATTGAGCAGCTGTGCATAATCGCGTGGTCGGATGGCATGGGCGTGGGCTCCTCCTCGGACTGAAATAACACCCTTCAGCAAATGATGGGTCATGGGGGACGAGACGGGACGTACGGATAGGACTGCTACGATCACCGACTCGGGCTTGACCCGTACCTTTCTGTGGATGTAGCTTCTTGCCAGAGTAGGAGACTTCCCCTCGGGACAGAGTTCTCTTGGTACCCTACACACCTCGATCAGCTTGTTATACCTGCCTCTGTGATGGGGCGACGTACTTGACGCATCGTAGAGCGGTACCAGATGACACAGCGATGAAGGATATCCTTCCGTATAGGCAGAGCGAAGACTTCGGGTGGTAAAGATACAGCCAGACCCTTGTCTGGTATGAGCGGCGATCGGACTGGATGAGAGTGCACCGTACAGATGCTGCTGCGAGAAGAGGGCTATCCGAGGCAAGCGATGAGAGGGGGAGGATGATAGGGTCGGTCAACCGAGATGGTTTCTCATGCAACCGAGCTGCGTCAATCGGCCCTCTGGACGACGGGTAGATGTACTCCGACTCACGACCTGACGTATTGGATGCATTCTCGACCTGTTGCCGAACTTCCTCCTCCTCCTCGAAACTCACGTTCTCGGGCATCACATCCTCGTCAAGTACTTCTTCCGCTGAGTCGACAGCTGGGGGTGGAAGGTCGGTCGGAAGGGTAGCAGCGGACTCGGCTGTTGTAGCTAGGTACCGGTGGTATCTGAGAGTGATGGGTCCCGCATGACGTGCGAAAGAAGCGAGTACAGGTCGGAACATGGAGGACGAGCGGGATGGATGTAAGGACTGTGGAACATCAATATGATCGCTTCATGAACCAAAATGGGGTACAAGTACAGTGTACGTACTTGTCTGAGGGTAGGGACGAGTCGCGTAGCTCGACTCATAGCGTATTTTGACGATTCCCTCAAGCAAGGTGTGGATCTCATGAAATTAAGCTAGATGAGGTGAATGCCCAACGCAATCAACCGTGAGGGAAGTTTGCGAGCGTCGTAGTGGCAGGTGGCACAAATTGCGAGCAAAGGTCATCCGTCGTTGCCCTGCAGCGTCTTCTCCGAGCTATACCTGCGACAAACGATAGTGAGATCGTCCTGCAGACCGATAAGTTCCCGAGTTGCCGAGTGGAGTGGATACTTGATCACCGATGAAGAGTAGCAGCCGAACGAAATTCTTGACTCGCTGCTCGTTTCACCGTTTCATTAGATTCAACCCGGCGTTGACACTTCATGGTTCGCGCACGTCACACTGGGCATACACAAAGCATTCCACTAAACCGGTCGGTCTCGCAATCCGGCATCTCCCGCCCGGTCCCCACTCCCGCCCCAAATGAGATATCCTGCTCCCGTCGCCATGCCCACATAGCGCATATAAGCCCGGCATCCCCCGTCTCGTACATTCCTCATCCAAGCTCACAGCTCAATACTTCACTTCGTTCCTTCATTTCAGCTTCAATATCTTTCAGTTGCTTCTGCACTTTTACACCTTCTCCAACTACCTTGTTCATTTCGTTTTTTCGATCCACACTTCGATCCCCACATCAGCACCTCAGGGATCCACACGAAAGATGCGCTGCACCATCGCCACCCTCGTTCTCCTCTCGTTTGCCTCGGTCGTCCTCGCCGCGCCTCTCCCCGACGGCGGTTCCGCATACACCGGTGCCGGTGGCTCCGCGATTGGCGGGAGTAACAGCCAGACCAACAACGCGGGCGGGCTGGCGAACGGTCTGTCGACGCTGGACGTGGCGAGCGGGAATACTGGACAAGGAGGCAAGGCGACGAGCGGGAACGCGTTCGGTGGGAGTGCGCACAAGTGAGCGCGAACTTCATCAGACCAGGTCAATACTGATGGACGAAGAGCGGCGGGAACGGCGGTAGCGCGTACTCCGGCGTCGGCGGGAACTCGAACGGCGGTGGCGTGTGAGTATCATCAGCGAGACTTATATCAGCTGAGAAATTTGGCAGGAACACCAACAACGCCGCCGGGACGGACACTCGACGACCTCAAAGCCCTGGGCGTTGCTAGCGGCAATGCAGGTGCTGACATTGTGTTCACTTTTGATACCCTCGGACTGGGCGTGTACTGATGACAGTACAGGAGTCTCGTCATCCGGCAACGCTTATGGCGGTTCCGCATAAGCTATCTTCATCTCCTTTGATTGGACGCCGTGTTCTGTTGTTGCACCTGTACAGCAGTGTCGCGCCTCGTTGCGAGGTGGAGCAGACGGTGGAGACGGTACATTGGCGAGTCGAGATGATAGTTGCTGAGGGATTGCTTGGTGTGGATCTCGACAATGCGATGAATACCTTTTCTTCATCGCTACGGAACAGATGCAAAACCCGATAAATTGGGGAATCAATTGCCTGTGGGAAGCCGAGCACGTCGGAGATAATAATTCAGCTTCAAGGAGTTTGAAGTTTGAAGCCTACTTGAATGCCACAACTTCGCAATCCGCATTCACCATCGGACTTAGTCCGGTTGCTGCTTAAGTTTGTCCTGTTTTGAGGAGAGCCTTTCTTGTATCCAAAGTCGTGAGTCGTATTCCGAGTAAAGGCCAGCAGGTACCGTTGGGAAGACAACGCTGACCGTGTCTGTTCATCCCTCTTGCCCCATTCCCACCATCCACGACCTCGAACGACCCTCCTCTCCCCATTCACGCAACTCCATCCCACCGTTACTTATCAACGAAAACGATACTGTATCCTCCTGGTCGCCTTCAATCGCCCTCGTCCTCCATCCCATCTGGGGGTATAGCAGAATATGACCGCCGTACAGTGCTTCGGCAAGAAGAAGGTGTGTCTTACCCAAGCCCTGCTTGAATGAAGCTCATATAGCAGACCGCTACCTCGGTGGCCCACGTTACCGCTGGTCGAGGTCTCGTCCGCCTCAACGGGTCTCCTATCTCCCTTGTCGAGCCGTGAGTCGTCTGTTCTCGATCCGCAAGCGCAAACGTGTGCGGTGTCTGGGGTGCGGCTGCATGGCGGGTAAAATCCCAATCCAACATCGAGGCTCTTGCCTCTCTTGCTGGGAGATGACACCCGCCCTCAATCCCATGCAAACCTGGCAGCTACTCTCAAGGAGACCTGCTGATCAACTTTGCGCTCGCAGAGCTCTCCTACGGTACAAGGTGTACGAACCCATCCTCATTGTCGGTCCCGACAAGCTCTCAAACATCGACATCCGTCTCCGCGTCAAGGGTGGTGGTCACGTTTCCCAGCTCTACGCGCTTCGTCAGGCTATCGCGAAGGGCATCGTCGCGTGAGTGCCTTAGTTCCGTTACGACCCTCCGAGTCCGGCCAAAAGGCTCGGCAGCAGATGCTATCTGCGCTCCGAGAGGCCGGGGCCGGACATGTGAGGGGAGAGGGATATAGCATATCAACGGAGAGGCATCCTTGACACTACCTTAGATTTTATGCCAAGAACGAGGACGCCGCCTCCGCCCTCGAGTTGAAGAAGATCCTCATCGCATACGACCGTTCCCTCCTCGTTGCCGACCCTAGGCGGATGGAGCCGAAGAAGTTTGGTGGTCGTGGTGCGCGTGCTAGGAGGCAAAAGGTTCGTCTCTGCTTACGATACCAAGGGTATATCTGATGACATTGCTCTGTATAGTCATACCGATAAGCTACTCGTTGTTGGTCTCGTCTCTACTGGGAGGTGGACACGATGGCCAGACTGGGCTTCGGGATGCGTCGAAGCCAGGCGAGATGTATACCGTGATCCTCACGAATCGTCCCGGCAATTCTGCATGCATCTTACATTCGCAGATCGGAGGAATTGGGTTCGGACTGGGCGTCATGCATGCAGCGAAGCGGACGAGGGATATGACGGAGATGAGACGTACCCCTGACAAAGTTGAAACACACGCGCTTTTGAGTTTTTTGTTTTCATATCATTCGTAGGCCGCAGTAGTAGTGACCATGATGGGAGGTCCCAACAACCCTTTTCCCTTCACATCTTCTTTCCTCTCCATATACCTAGGCATCCCCAGTTGTCGCCACTAGCCATCTGCATCGTATCTTTCGGGCCAAAGGGGGCGATATCGGAAGCCATATCCCATCAAAACAAGACATTTCACACCTCCGAGCCAAACCAGATCCTTCATCCGCCAATCTCTCTGCGTCCTCTTCGCTTCCTTCCCCTGATCTTCGTCGAGGCCTGTTCACCGTCCTCGAGAGTATCATCATGTCGCCTCGCGGAGGGCCGACCACCAATGGGTCATCGGGCAGGACCGTTGCACCTTCCCCAGCGAGGAGTACCAGGAGCACAACGAAGACGAGGGGTAGGGAGGACGATGAGTGGGAGAGGGAGAGTGTCCAGAGGTGAGTGTTCAGCCCCTCCGTTGCCTTATTGGCCGTGCACAGGAAATGAGGCGAGATTGCTGATTGAGCCATTACTCTCACTCCCTACCCCCCTTCGTCTTCACATAATCAATCACCCAAACATGCCTGCGACTGCAATCGTCAACCTCAGCTCGTTCAAGGTACCTGGTACACGGCATAAAGCAAACGGTAATACTGGTCTGGTCGCGCTAAAGGACACCAGCGTCAAGTTAGTAGACGCTCCTCAAACACCTCATCCTGAGCTGTCCTGGGCGAGACTCAGGCTGATGAAACTATTTCACCACAGTATAGCCGCCGCCTTCCACGCCGCTCAGACTGGGAACTACCCACCACCCTCCTCCGAAAGCGCTTACCTCACCAAGCCCAAAGCTCCGACTTCCAAGACTCAAACGGTCCAACGAGCACAATCTCCGTCCGAACAGCTAGCCTCCGCCGCCCGAGCTCTATCACCTGTCCGCTACTTCCTCCGTCCGACCGAAGTTGGTGACCTCGACGGGTCTGGCGAGTTCAATAGCTTTGCCTCGCTCGGGTCGGGCGAGACGAGCTATGACTACCGCCAAGAAGAGGAATTCGTCCGCGCCGCTCAAGCAGCGGCTAAGAAGGGCCCCAGGGGATCGGATCCGAAGAGGAGGAGGCTGAAGGCTGCGGCGGAGGATCTACCGTACCGACCGGCCGAGGATGATCATCAGTCGCAATCTGAGGAGTCGGATGGGGAGGGCGAAGGCATTGTGCGAAATGGCGCGCTGGAGGGACGAGCGGATACGAGGGGGAAAAGGGCGGAGAAGGGGGAGGGATATCTGGGTATGGGTTTAGGGCTGCAGCCGAGGACCAGGCGGAAAGGACGGAAGAGTGGAGATGTAGGTGGTGATTCCGAAAGTGAGGATGGGATGGAGGAGCGTTACGCCCGAGGACACAGCCCGTTTGCCGACATCCAGCAGGCGAACGGGCACCGGCGATCACCAATTCCCGCTCAACTGCTTCGCGCTCTCACGCCGAGGTCCGACAGGTTCTCATCTGCGCCCGGATATAACGCTCGGAAACGTCAGCCGTCATCCCTCCGGACTGGTGTCACCAATCTCCTCCATGGTGTGGCCACAGCTCTGAGGTCCATCGTCGAGCTCATCACCGGCCTTCTGAACGCGTTCGTCATCCGACCCGCTCGAGCAGCATTCGGGTCTGGCAAGCAGATCCTCCGCCGGCTGCGACAGGACTGGTGGAAGTGGATCGGCGGACTTATCGCTCTCAGTCTCGCATTGCGCATACTCCACCGGCCATTGCAACCAGCTTCACGATATCGAGCACCAGATGTTCCGCCAGGTTCGACGGCCGAATTGGTTTTCCGTCTAACCCACCTCGAGAAGGCCCTGTCAGCTCTATCAGAATCATCAAAAGCCCATGAGAAAGCAGAGAAGGAAGGCAAGCGATCAAGCGAGTCGATTCTCAGCCGAGTTGGCGCGATTGAAAGCTCTATCGGTCAGGAGCGGAAACGGCTTGACAGCCTGCGACAGGACAGTCAAGGGGTATCAAAAGGCGTACAAGGCTCGTTTGACAGCTTGCACGACGAAGTTTCCAGCCTAACATCTCGCATCGACACCCAAGAGAAAGGCCTTGCCTCAGTTCAAGGCGGTCTCAAGCCCCTGGACGCGGTGGATCGCGACGTCCAGTCCCTAAAGATAAGGGTTGACGAGGTTGAGCGTAGTGTCAAGGATGCCCTCGATGACGGCCGCCTGCGAAAGGCTCTTTCACGGATTCTGCCAGATAATATGCTTGTCACAATCAATTCTGGCGGGACCATCGATATCGACCCGATCTTCTGGACCGAGATGAAGAAGATGCTGGTGGGCAAGGGCGAGGTCGAAGAGCTTGTACGCAAGATGATGAGAGATGGCGCAAAGCCACAATCGTCGAGCGCAGTAAGCGTCAAGAGCGAGAAGGAACTGGACGATTGGGCAGAACGGCTATTCGAGCGGAAAGCTGCATCTGGAGTGATCATTTCGCGATCCGACTTCATCCGAGTCCTCGAAGGGGAAGTCTTGACTCTCCGCCAACTCATGGACGACATGCCTCGAAGAACACAACCTGCTCCACCATCTCGCTCGTCTGTCACAATCAAATCCTCGAAAGGGGAAGACCTCAATGCGCTGTTCACCGACCTTATCGATGCCGCTCTGCTCCGCTACTCCAAAGACACCATTGCCAGACCAGACTATGGGCTCTTCAGTGCCGGAGGTCGGGTCGTCCCCTCCATCACCTCGGATACGCTAGTCATGCACTCGCCATCAACCTTCGGACGCTGGGTCCTTGGTCGAAAAGACGTCGAGGGACGGAGTCCTGCGACGGCGTTACATCCGGACAATTCGGTGGGCAGCTGTTGGCCATTCAACGGCGATCAGGGCCAGCTTGGAGTGCTGCTGAATCGGCGGGTGGTCGTGACAGATCTGACGGTGGAGCATGCTGCCAGTGAGGTGGCGCTGGACGTGTCGACCGCGCCGAAGAACATCGAGGTGGTAAGTCAACCGCGCTCCGAAATATCTCGCTCATACTGACTAAATTTGATGACAGTGGGGTCTGGTCGAAGGCGACGAGAACAAGGCCAAAGTCGCTGCATATCTGGAGAAGCAATCTTCCTCAGAGTCAGCGAATTGTTTACATCGGTCTCTTCGCGCTGACACCCCGAAGCTCGTCGCTCTCCACAACCGATCATCTCAAGCTGGCGTCTTTCAGCTACGACCCGTCTTTACCATCACACATTCAGACCTTTCCTGTCTCGCCCGAGATCGAGGACCTGGGGATTGACATCGGCATCATCATCTTTCGTGTGGAGAGCAACTGGGGAGGGGAGTTTACCTGCCTGTACAGGGTGAGTCCCGGTCGTCCATCGACAATGACGTCCTAACACAAACAGGTACGTGTACATGGCGAGGCGCTAGAGGTGGCTGCGTGACCCAGCTAAAGTAGGACAATCTGTGATTGTCCAGGACATCATCATGCATGAACGCCTGGGCGACGGCACGTCATCTATGAGGACGTTTGTTTCGAGATTCTAGATCTGTAGAATCGTCCTTCTCGACGCTCTCCCCAACCGTACCTTCCACCTTGGATTGCGATTCAATCGAAGAGCTCGTCTCATCCTTCACCCCTCCCTCCTCGTCAGCTCCCTCATCTTTCACCGCCAGTTCCGCCCCATTCACCTGCTTCCTCTTACGCCGATTTCTCTGTTTCGTCAGCTCATCCCCCTGCATCCCAGCTGGCACATTGACATCCCCACTCCCCTGCTGCTGCCTCCACTCCTCCCACTTCTCCACATATACCCCATCCCCCCAAACCTTCCTCAAGTACTCTTCGAATACTCCAGCACCTTTCAACTTCTCCTCATCGTGCACCTCCCCCGTCCGAGGGATCTCCACTTTGACTTTGCCTGTCCCATTCCCGTTGGACTCTTCCTGCCCCTCGTCGGTCGATGGGTTCGGCGGGTTGGCCGCGTATTTGCGCCCTCCCGGTCGGAGAGCGTACCGGAGTGATCGAGTCCGGCCCATTTGGAGGAACTTCCTCGCCATGTCCATCCTACCACCATCAACGTCATTCAGCCCAACAGGATGGCCAAGGCACACCCAATGAAATCTCCCTCATCACTATCCACCTATCAGCTCCCAGCTTGGAGCATTCGAAAGGGTGACTAACCGATACCTCCCGAAAGCGGCATAGGCGCCCCCAGCGCTCGCCCGTGCTTTTGCCACATCCTTGAACCCCCACATCCCCTTGAGCTCGGCCGAGTAAGGAGGGGTTGTGAAGACGCCTTGTTCGGTGTGGAGGGCTCGGTAGGGGGACGGGTCGAGGCGGTAATCGTGGTGGGGGGTGGTGACGGTTGAGGGGGACATCCCGGAGTGGAGTTGGCTGGGATAGCACCGTACAAGCTCGAAAGGGTCTAAGAAATTGGCCGGTCAAAGTGTGGATGCTGTTCTTGGGCATGAGTTTAGGTTTGAAGTGAAGAATCTGGACTTCAAGCTGTAGCCGGCGGCATCGTTTCAGGTACCTGGTTTCATATTTGACGACTGGAAAGAGAAAAGTATGTACGGATGCATGCGAGGGATGAACAACGAGACCATGGATATGAACAGCATACTAGCAATCTATCGTCCTCCCGCAGTGTCCTTGTCGATATCCACGATGCGAGGCCAGTCAGATACCCGCCGAGACCAGCTCAAGCGACCACCAAGAACGCCGCTGCTGCCAAGCCGGCAAGCGCGACGACCGCGCGCGACAGCTCGCGGGTGCTCATGGCAGCTCCTGTGGACGCGCTAGCCGATACCGAGGCGGACGACTTGGAGACGGAGGCGGAGGCGGAAGCGGAGGCGGAAGCGGAGGCGGAAGCGGAGGCGGATGCGGAGGCTGTAGCGGAAGCTGAGGCTGAAGCTAGGACGGAGGAACCGGCGGAACTGCGAGATAAGTCAGCACGTATACTGGGTGAGGGAAAATGGCGAGGGGTTTATGCAAGCGGTAATGGTCTGAGGAAGACGGGACGTACGCGGCGGAGGCGGAGGCTAGACACGAGGTGGAGGACCCGTTTTGGACGACGACGGAGTCCGTGTAGGCGATCGCGCCGGACTTATCGGTGAGCTTTAGGGTACTGCGGTTATCGAAGCCAGAGTTCATCAGGATGCCAAGAGATGAGCGAGAGGATGGTTGAGAAGAAGGGCAGACAGAGGACCAGGGAGGGAAGAAAACGCCCGAACGATGCGAGATCAGCAACATTCGTGGACCGAGATTGCGCGCTCACATGTTTGTCCCAGCTGCGAGGTCGACGGTCCAAGTCGCCGGCGAAGAGTCTGCAGCGGGGAGATTCGCGAGCTACAAGTTTCTCCGCATCAGCGTCAAATGTCGGACACAGCGTAAAACAAGCACCGCTGTCGCCGACGCATCGCCACCTGGAAGCACGGCGATATAGTATGGTCCGCCAGATCCACTATTCCAGTTGATCGAGACGGGTTGACAGGTGATCAAGGATGCCTGGCGCCATCAGCGAGTGGTCAGTGATTTGATGATGGGACTTACAGGAGTGGAGATTTGTAGGGCTTGGGCGGTCGCGATGCAAGCGGCGATGTGGAGGAGCTTGGTCCGGAAGAACATGTCGATGAGGTTGACCTGTGATGAATGCAAATTGATCAGAAAAGCAGAGACGATGTTGGGTGAATGATTTGATGGAAAAAGGAATCCTTTGAAGGAAAGAGCAGTGTTTATTGGCTGCGCCTGATTTTGGGGTGACAAAAGACACGTCCCGGTCCGGCCCGGAGAGGCGATGTGTATCGCAAAAACACACGCGTTTTTAATTCACGCGGAATCACCGGAGGTATCGGTGATGGATTCCCTCATCATCATCTTTGAGAGAGGGGATTGCTGCCCAAAGCAAGCGCTGCCGAGATCACTCAACATCCATAATCGAGTGTCATTGCTTCCAGGCTGTACCGAACAGCCCTGGATCCTCTTGTAATTAGTCATCTGCGTTTCAAAAGTACCGAGGCCGCTGCAAAACGCTGGACGAATGAGCGTGCAGGACATTGATACTGCATTGTGATGATCCGTGATTGGAGTATGCGATATTGGTAAGGAATATCAATGTCCGGGTAACCACCTTTCTCATGCTCGAAACCACCAAAGCCCAGAAAGACCTCCAGACTCCGTCTTGCTCATGCCTGCGCTGTTTGAGGGAAGCCATCCCACGCATTGTCTGCCAGGTAAGGGCTTCCGTAGTCGTAGTTCTGTGAATGACCATGCGAGTGTAGGTAGTCCACCTGCTGTTGTTGCATGTAGCTCTGTCCATTCCGCGAGTAGTAGGCTGAAGAGTCGGATGGTTGGAGCGTGGCGGACTGAGGGAATGCTGGCGAGTCGACCGGAGAGTGTGAGTGGGAGTTGGTGTGATTGAGGATCGGTGCAAGATGGTTCGTGTGATAGCTTCTCTCCGCTTCTGGGTTGGGTGATCGCGAGTAGTCTGATCCAAATGCCATCTCTGAGCCGGAGTGGGGGTACGGGGAGAGGTGCGGAGGGGGAACGTCGCGCCAGGCGGGTTGAGGGGCGTAAGTGAAGGGTTGGCCGTAATTGGGGTCGTAATTGGCATGAGTGGACTTGACGAGCGGGGCGAGACGGTGAGTGTGCTTCAGGCGCTTCTGACTGTGCGTGGCGTAGACGGAATCCGAGAGGTTTTCCTTGTCGGATGCGTCATACTGTGCGTGAGAGCGTTTTTCGGATGCATCGGGCGACACAGCGGAGGGAGAAACAGGCATGTTCGGGAGATGTACGATGAGATCGGATGAAAGGTCTGAGTAGGGTCAGCGATGATCAGGTCCAGGAAAGATAGAGAATCACCACCCTCGCGGCGCTTCTCCTCCTCCTTGGCAACGAGGTAGACCTCGCGCAGGATAGTGAGGCGTGGTCGTGAGATGAATGCGGCAGCTTCGGCGGTGGACAGCTCAAGGCGGGACACCGAGATCAGGGGACTTCGGACGATGCTTGAGAGCAATGTGAGGCGTTCTGCGGCTTCGTCAGCTTTGACCTCCGTTCATCTCCAGGTAACTTACCAGTCTTGCTAAGGTGGTCCGGCTCGCGATGCCTCACGCCTTCAGGCCACCATGCTGGCTTGAGATGCTCTCCTTTGTTGTAAGGGAACTTCATCTGCTTCTTCGGTTCAATGACCTTGATCCACGCCTTGACGACCAGTTTACATGTCGCTTGTTGTAGGGCAGCGAAGCGGGACGTGTAGTAGTCTTCGATGGCGTGCGGAGCGAGGGTGAGGGTGTGCATTGGTGGCAAAGGCGTGGTGGAGCGTGCGGCTGAGAAGGTGGACATCATGTTGGTAGGCGAGGGCTGTTTTAATGATGACATGCCAGACAAGCCGTCGAAGATCCCTCTTGCGGGGGTATCGGAAGATGCGTCCTCGACGTAAGTACGGTCGGGGTCGGCCTCATCGACATCCTCGTCCTCCTCAACATCAGCAGCCTCGTCGGCTTGGTCACCCTCCATGACCGAGGCTTCGCCGCTCTCCTCAAGTCGCCTCACCTCCTCCCAACGGCGGTTCATCTCACCTCGGACACGAGCCGCTTCGCGATCGAGCTCTTGGCGACCGAGTACGCCGCCATCTTTGACAGACACCGCGGCTTGAAGGAGTTCAGAGGCGTAGACATCGACCTCGCCCTTGGGTGAGATCCAGGCGATGACGAATTGAGATCCGTTGATGAAGGATGCTTTGCCGAGTGCGCGAAGGATCAAGTCCCGCTTCGATTTGTAGTGACGGGTACATCGCGGGAGTGTGTGGTAGGGTGTGGTACGGACAGGGATACGAGGCATTGTCTGTTTGACGGTCAGTGAGTGAAGCGATAAGATAAGACTGCAGGCTACTTACGAACGGACGCGTCGATCCGGAGAGTAGTCGTTGATTGTGTGAAGTCAAGTTGTTCTTTGGACGGTAGCGAGTGTCGACGGACGGTAAGGCGAGACGATCAACCAGCGATGACTCTATTGACGATCCGCAGCCAAATGCAGATCGTAATGTTGGTAAAATAACAGGATGGGTGTGATGAAGTGGGAACGAGGGGGGTTATGTCAAGTTGGATCGACGAGTTATCAACGGTTGAACCGAATCGACCAAACAACTCCTGACCGGGCGTTGTTGATTTCTTTTGCCCACCAAGCGCTCCACCCTGGAACGGTGGAGTGTCGCGGCCCATCGGATAAGCCTATGTAACGCATTGCTCGGCGAAGAGCAAAGTTTGGCCCTGAGAGTCGGCGATTAGCGCGTGAGAAGTCAGTCGCGGCGCGGGCTGTCGAACTTCGGGGGGGAATCAGGGTTGAACGCCACTCTGGGCAGTCGGAAGTTTTAGCGACAAGGGAGCACAAGAGTTTGGATAGGAGTAGTCCCTTAGAAGGCTTTGGACCTGACATAGGCGTGCGACCCCAGTCTGGCGTTGAACGAGTAGCCCCGCCTAAATGGGAGAACATTGCTCACGTGGTGCGCTATACCTCTGAATGGCCCACTTTTCGGCTCTTGCAGTGAGACAGCTTGATATATAAAGTATAGTGTACTGAGGCTGCGTGCTGTGGCATTGGCTAGCGAAGGGTTGAACAGATGGCATTCGTAAACTACGGGCGCTCGTCGAGCCGTCGAGTATCCGAACCCTTCTCCGAGGCGGAGATGGACTACTCACCGGAAGGCGGCGAAGATGGCGATATCTCCGACATTAAGCGAGAGAGGGGGAGGAAGGATGATGGCAAAAGAGAGAAGAGAGGTGTGATAAATCGAGTGAATCGTACGTGGGATGCGTCGTCATTGCTTTTGAGGTCTACCCAGCTGATCTGCGACGTCCTTCACCTATCGTTCCGATTGACTTACCAGGCGCATGTGTAAGTCCTCCTGTGGCGACCGGGTTCGCCTCTCTACCCGAAGGTCACAGACTTGCTAACGGTACTGTTCACCAGAACAATTGCCGCCGAATGAAGATGCGATGTGTTGGCGCTGAAGAGCCGCCTTGCAAGCGGTGTCGAAACGGAGGCTTGGAATGTGTGATGGAGAAGCCTGGTAGAGGTGGTGAAGGAAGTGTCGGAGAAGAGTATGCCGTATCTCATCTCTGTCTTGTTGTGGCTAATTGGTGAAACGGTAGTCGCATTCGGTCTCTGGAGAGTCAAGTCTCGGCTATGCAGAACACCCTTACGGACCTCGTCTCAACCCTCCGCGAGGGCATACCGTCAACGACATCGAATGGCTCGGCGCTCATGTCTTCAGCCATAGCTACGACGCCCGACTATGGACCGATCGGGCATATGACTCATCCGATTGGGCACCTTTCGAGCATGGGAATGATACCATCCTCTTCGCCGACAGCCAATATGGGCGCTTTCGATCAATCTGGTTTCAGAAGAGTTTCAGGTAGCTCGGCAGATATGTCACTTCCATTCTGGACAGGTGCTCCCTCTCCCTCGGGCCTGATGGGTCAACGAGAATTTACCGCCAATGACTATACCTCGTTGCCCGTCGGCCCGAACTTCGGCTTTCCACCGCGACAGGAGATGCTGCCCCCTCAGCCATCACGCTTAGATGGCTCCGAACAGGGGAATTCATCGGGGTATAATCGAACCCAAACCAGCCCGTACATGCCCATACCCGACGTCATGCGTCCGAGTTTAAAAGGTGGACAATCCGGCCGCCGGATGGTCCCCACCGGACCCTCTCATCCGTTCCCGTGGTCAACGCAGAATCACCTGGTTCAGCAGTCAGCACAGAATCGTCATATGTCCCTGCCGCCTTCGCGAGTGGGCTCTGTCGGTCCAGACGACATTTTGGCTCCGGAAGAGATAATAAACCCGCTCGGAGCTATGTCTAATATGGCCGGTTTGGTCGAAGCTGCCGTCGAGCGGGCGAGGGAGGAACAGCAAGGCAACGCGCCGCAGAATCCTGGGTCCACACCAAGTAAGCGGAGTGCAAATGAAGCGGAAACGGTCAGCGGGGAAGATGCTCCCCCGTCAAAACCGGCAAAGAAGGCACGTTTCAGTCCTCCACCGCCCAGCGGTCCTGCTGTGATCGAGTCGCAGAATCTGCCTCCTACTTCGGGACCAGCGAAGGGCAAGGCGAAGAGTAAGACGACTCATATCCACGCATATCCCGATGCGGTGGCGGAGGGTTACGTGACGGAGGAAGAGGGAAGAGAAATGATGCAGATGTGAGTTTCACATCCCCGATGATTAGCGCGACTGACCCTAGCAGCTATTATGACGGTTCGAACAATTTTGTTCCCTGTTACGACCCGAACGTTGATACTTGGGACGCGTGAGTAAGCTTCTTTGCTATCGGAGGCGTGGACCTTATGCTCTCGGCAGTCTTCGAGTGCGCTCGCCGTTCTCCATCACGACCATCATCATGATTGGCGCTCGTGTGCGAGACGGCGGAGGTACGATCCGCATTTAATCTCAAGCGTGTTGATACTTACTTCTTTATTAGGACCGACGAGTGAAGTTCAGAAAGCTTGTCGCGCTCATGCCCAGCGGATAGGTGGGTACGTTTCGCCCAAGCGTCTTGGCCTGTCCTGATCTGCGATGCCCAGGCGTAGGGACCCTCTTCAATCCAGTTGCGCGTATAGAAGCGGTCCAAGCGATGAGTACGTTATAGTATCCGCTTATTAGCCTATCTGACGCGTCGCGCAGTGCTGCTCGCTGCATTCGACGAAGGAGGTTGGCTTCCAGGAGGTAGGTGTTCTGTCTCTTACAAGGAGTATGCAGCTCATGATTGGAGCAGGACATGCCGTCCGAATGGCCATCGACATGGGTGTCAATCGCTCATTCCTCCACCTCTTGCGAAGCGGTATGGGTAAGGGCAAGACGGTGGAAGAGCTCGAGGAGGAGCGACATCTCGTTGTCCAATCTCGAGTGTGGTTCTGCGTCAGTCAACAACTGCGGACCTGAGTTTCGAGCTGACAACATGTTCTCAGCTGTACCTGGTGGAGCATCAGTCAGTCTGGACCCTATGGGATTGCTCTAACTGACACTAATCATCGATAGGATGGCATATGGTATGGGCCGACCTGCGATTCTTCGAGAGGACGAGACGATCCATCAGTGTCGACGACTCCTCGAGCACCCGCTGGCTATCACCACCGACGCGCGCCTTGTCTCGACAGTCGAACTCACAGCGCTGCGAGGTGAGTGGCATTACTTTGTGCTTTCACTCCACTGACGGAAACCACAGCTCCATTGCATATTGAGCTTACCGCATCGCCCGACATACCGATCGCGGAAAATACCTTGAGGCGACTCAAGCAAGCCAATGGCGACTTCGACGCCTGGGAGCGTTATTGGGACCGCGTACTGTGTGAGCCGTTCACAAATGCACGAAGACCTGAATAACATATGATTAGCCGACCGATTCGGCAAGGGTCAAGGGGACTTTTTCAGGGAGTCTCGTGAGTTTCCATTGATCTATACTCTCGGCTCCCAGCTGATGGGGAACCAGTCATTATTCAGCGGCAGTATGCAGAGTCAGCCACAAAGTCTACCTTCTTGCTTGAAACACCGTATTGACTAGCTGCAGGCTTTTCGTCAACTCGCAGCTTTTACGCGGCATCCACGAGTCCCCCGACGCCTTCAACATGCCGGAAGAGAAGCGGGCCCTGGCCATCAGGGCGATGCGTAACGCTCAGCGATGCATCGATATCTGCCTCAGAGGGGAAAATGTGAGTCCACCCGGGTACCGGCGGGTGCGAAGTTGATTGTTGGTGCTAGTACCGCAATGGATTGCGGTATGCTGTGCATTACACTCGTAGGTGAAAGATAGAGCTTCGGGAATGGTCTAACTAGACCTAGACGTCTGCGCCGCATTCGCTGCTTCCTTCCTTATTCGCATCGCCCGGCTGTTTCCGCGCGATCTCAACCTCAAGAAGACCGCCAAGGACGTGGGGGAGCTTGCCAATGTACTCTCCGATAGTGAGCCATCTTTTTTCTTCACCTTTCCAAACCAGTTGACATCCCCAGTTCCGGCCGGTCGCTATGCTCGATCTCTCCGGCTCATTCTCCGCCGCGCTCGACGAGCCAAAGTCATACCGGCACCAACGGAGCCCTCGTCCCCAAAGCAGGTCCCACCCCTGTCTGGCGAAATTACGTCCCAGAATACTACAAACCCTGCTTTCTCCCCATCAAATCTCGTCAATTCGGCTTACTATCCTACTCCAACTTCGGTTAATACAGCCATGTCGCCTAATTCGATCCTTCGGAACCCTGGACAGTTGATTGGCGATTCTCCTTCTTCAGCGACAGACTTGTTCGAGTTTGACAGTCTCTTCGCACAAGAAACGCTGGAGCGTGCGGGATTAAAGCTGGGCGAGGGAGATCAATTACCTCTGTAAGTACCAGATCGGACCAGAGTGTGACACCCAGACTGACGGTCTCAGATTCCTCGACGGTCAATCTCTGGGTGGCTCGATAGCGCCAACAGAGATGACTCCTTTCGTAGGGATCGAGCACTTCTTCCTCCCGGCCGAGGTGGACAATCGCCTGGGAGGACCGAGTACAGGCGGAGACGAAGGTGGACCGTTTGAGACGGAGCACAATCCGCTGGGTGGGGACGTGTGGTGGTGACATGGGATGGGGCGGAAGGGTGGATCCTGTCTCATACTTTTGGATGAGAGTAAAGCAAAGCAAATTGATATTTGCCGTGATAGAGGTGACTATTGGCACCAGTTTTGGGTGGAAAGGAAAGCGCGCAAAGAAATCAGTCACCTAGTCGACGGTCTAATGTCTATGACTCTGTTGCCCAGACTTCTGCCGGGCATACAGTCGCCCTTTGTTCGAGCCAATCCATTCAAGCTGTCAACAATGCCATCACGAAGATAGCCAAGAATGCCAGGCCATGGCCTGTTCCCTGGCTGTCTACCTCCCTCCCGAGAGCTCCTCTTCCGCTGGCTGGATGAGCACGATGTCACCCACTCGGACGGGCTCGAGGCGATCGACGTCCCTGAAGCCGGCTGGGGCGTCAAGGCAACACGGCCTATGGAAGTGGGTGAGATCCGTCAGCTCTCATCCACCAAGACTCGCTCGAGCTCATGTGAACCCGCTCAGTATGCCAGATCCCCAAGACCGCTCTCTTATCCGCCAGGAGGACGGATCTCCCTCAACTCATCCCGCTCAAAGGCAGCTCCATGACCTCACATACGATCCTTCACCTCGCTCTCGTTGTCCTGCACGAGCTCAGGCTGGGACGAGACTCGACGTTCTGGGGGTATATCCAGAGTCTACCGAGGGAGACGGTGATGTTGCCTGTCCTGTGGGAGATGGAGGATTTAGGCGGGCAGGATGGACGATCGGCGTTGGCTTGGCTCAAGGGCACGGGAGCTGAGCGGGATCTGAGGAGGAAGGATACGGAGGGGATGTCTCTTGTGTGTCCACCTAGCTTTCGAGACTTGGCTGAAGGAACTAGGCAGATTTGAAGACGTTCTACCAAGCTACCTGTCCTCACCTCCCCCCCACCACGACGCATCCCGAGCCATCACCTTTCTCAGCCTACCTCCATGCATATGCTTTAGTATGTACCCGCGCCTTCCTCATCGATCTCTACCTCACCGTCGCCCTCTGCCCCTTCGCCGACCTCTTCAACCACTCCTCCCTGACCCCGCACTCCTCACTCCAATCCGATGACTTTGTCTGCCACCTCTGCGGATCCCTCGCTCCTTGTTCTCACGATATCATGTCGACCTCCGGTGTGGTGCGGAGACTCGAGCATCTGCCCGGGGCGGAACGGACGAGGTTGGAGAGGGAGGTGGATAGTGTGGAGATGCGGGTGGAGAGGGAACTGGGGAGAGGGGAGGAGGTCATGAATTGTTATGGGGAGGGGATGGGGGATGGGAGATTGCTTGTGGAGTGGGGGTTTGTGGGGGAGGAGTTTGCGGGGGAGGGACTGGGCTGGGATGTGGAGCAGCTGGGAGGGGATGAGGGGGTTAAGGAGGTGTGGAGCAAGGTGGTAGAGAGGGAGTTGATCGCATCGGCCATTATTAGGGAGGCTGGGCAGGAGGATGGACCTCAACACGAAACCGGAGAAGGCGGAGTTGACAGACTGATACGTCCGCCTGCCAAAGGGAGTAGCGGGTCGATGAATCTCAACCAATCTGGGGAGATTTCCATCAACCTATTTGGGTACCTCTACCTCTCCGCCCTGGACATGTCGGAGTTGGAGGTCGCAGAGGTGGAAGGACAAATTGTCGAGGCGGTCCGAGAGGTTGAGACGGCTTGGACCCGATTGCGGAGCGAAGATTCCGACGACGAGTCCGGCGATCATCAGCTCTCACCGAGCACGAAACGCGCTGGGATCGCCGTAATCAATCTGCTCGATTCGCGGCTCGCCAGTATGCATCGCCCGCGCCTGAGCCTCGATGAGATCTTCGAGATGCGAGATGTACGTCCTTGCCCTTCATGCCCGGGCTTTGATCGGAACTGATGAGTACAACAGGCGTTGCCGAACGATGTCAAGCTGCAGAAGATGGCGATGACGCTCGCCATCAATGAAAGGGTGTTGGTGAGCTCGGCGAAAGAAAACTGGGCGGAGCTCTTGAACGCATGTGGAAAACTCAGGATAGGAAGATTCCCTGCACTCTGTACACCCGATAAGGTGATGCTGAAAGATAAGAATCGATCGCTGCCTTACAGATCACGTTCGTCAGGGCTGACTTTCCTTCTCCCCCGCGGCCTTCGGGAGTGAGTGACTGTGGTCAGCATGGGCGGAACGCATTATACTTCTACAACGTCTTCAAACACCCACACAAAGGTGGCTGAACTCCAACAAAGATGCTCACCTGACCATTCCGTCGCTTTCGAGTAAACATGACCGGATTTTGGCGCTTTTACTTTCCAATCGACCGAGGCTGGTGCCAAGACGTGCTGTCTGCCTTGCAATTTCAAGGCAAATTTCGCCCCGCCGACGTCTCTGGTCCTCACCACTCTTATTCTACATTGCCACCCGGGCTGCAACGGATCTCATCGGCAGAGGTAAGGTCGAGAGAGCTCTTGCTTTCGCCGAGAATGGACAGACGCGGAGCTTATCGGTTTTTGACGCGTGTGAGGAACCCGGTCTTAGCACATTGGATGAGTAGCGCCACGCGTAACGGCGCTTTTTGGGCTTTCCCGTGCTATCGCGCCTGGGGGGAGAGGTCGTAAGCCCACCATGGAAATAGATCTACGTCGTGTCGGTATGCCCGGAAAGGAACCCGGGTTAAAGGTTGGCGTGCATCGGTCCATGAGAATTGCAACTACTTGAAACCTAGTGCAAGATTTCTACAGGTCTCTTTCCTCACTCGAAATCCCGCGACGTTAGGATATCGAACGATCGTTGAGCTCGCCTTGACGGTGCTCATTTTCGTCTGTCTGTGACAACACCTTTGAAGATTCATGCCGATTTACGACTCGCGACCGTGTCCCACCTTCTTATCGCAGAGCGACCACAAATTCATCGTTTCGATCCCCCAACATCGTTCCCACTCGAGAAAACCCTCGCACTTTGCTGGATCCCACGTCTCGTAAAGACAAGGCTGAGACGCGAAAGCCATCAGTCCGGAATCAAGTTCAGATGCCGAGTGAGTCAGTTTCCTTCTCACCAGCCTGCTCTCTTAGAATCACCATCATCCTCGCTCCTCCACGTTCAATCTCGATGAGACAGAGGCTAAATCCAGATGAAGATCCTCAGCCTAGCCTACTTTGGGTCCCAGTCTGGTGTTTCGCTACCTTTCGACGTCGATCCCCGAAACTCTCCCTGAAACTTCATCCGCATTTCGCTGGTCAAAGTCGAAATGGTGAGTCTCATCTTCTCCATTCCTCTATATCACGCTTCGGTGCATCTTGAACGCTTTCTCCATCGTGCAACCCTTCACGCGGTCAATCCCCTCCCCATCCTTGACACGTGTATTGATCCGTGCCTTCCGAGTCACGCTATCCCTTGATTCTTCATCCTTTGCCGTGTCTCTCTCCTTGATCGTCAATCTCAATCCAGCCACACAATAAACCGATCGATCGCCCATGTCATTTTCCCTCCCTTATTGTCCTACTTTCCCCCTTCTCATCAACGGAAAATCGTCTCCAATTTTTCCATCACCTTGCCCGAAACTCCACCTCTGACACCTCCAAGCGGGATGAGCTCGCGCAAATCTTCCTCCAATCCTCAGCACATCTCCCACGATCACTCCGTCGATACTAGAAGTCATTTTTACTCCAGCGGAACCCCTTCAGGCGGCATGTCCCCTCAATCCCCTTCGTCACCACTCTCCCTCCCCCCACTGCTTCCCGATGACGCAGACGATGGTCTCTCTCCTGCTGGCTCCTTCATCGTCTTCACTCCCGTCTCGACGAGTCCTGTCGGCCCTAGAAATCAGATCGCGTCCGATCACTGCGTCCTCGCTTCCATGGCGCAGATGCCTACGCCGACTTTCGGTAGCCCTGGCGACGAGTACGGTCAACGGCACAGCTTCCCTCTACTCCCACCGCACCATCCTTTGAGGAAGAAGTTGTCCGCTGTATTCGATCGGGAAGGCGCGTCTCCGCCTCACACAACCAAGGGGCATCCTTTGGAATCGAAAACGCACTTTCCTTTCAGCGCCAAGGTGGGTCTCTTGGTTTTCAAACTGTACGCTGCTGACATCCCCAGGCGAGGATGCTCACCATCACCAATCCTTACCACGGCTCCAAGCAGTCATACCCCAACACCCTCGCTTACCTCCTCCGTGTCCCTCGTCGACTCCGCCCCGTCTTCCTCATCGGTTTCTGCTTCATTTCCTTCGCTCTCGTCCTCGTCAACAACTCCATGTCCAGGTCGAGCCAAATGGACTCCATCCTCAAGCAGCAGCGTCAGATGCACTCGCGTCGCTTCATCCCCATCGACGGTCTTCTCGGTATCAATGACCGAAGAAATCAGGCCCTGATGGGATCTGGTGCTAAGGCTCGTGAGGCCGAATCCGCCGTCCAATCTGCCTGGTCCCCGCCTTCAAACGTTGAGACACTCGCTTTTGCCAGTACTCAAGATGAGTTCGCCGCGCTCATCTCTGTGCGTGGACCTCTTCTCACTAGGAGCGATTGCTGACATGCGCAGTTCATCACCTCCACCACCGCCAACGTGCTCCCTTCCCTCGACCCCTCTGTCCCTCTCGAACCATCCCTCGTTCTCGACTTTGACCCTTCTCGCCCGTCCGCTCGGGATGATCTTGACCTGCTCGTCACTGAGATCAGCACGATCTTCCCCGTCGTCCTCATGGGCAAGATGCGCGACCCTTGGCTCCGAGAGGTCAAGAAGATGCTCGCCGAGTTCAAGATTACGCCTCCTCCCCTTGTCATCGACGTCGACCAACGGCGCGATCACGCTACGTTCATCCCACTCATCGCTCGCCTCCTCGGCACCACGGAGCTGCCTCAGCTGCTGCTCCAAGGAAAGTCGCTAGGCTCCTACCACGACGTTCTCGCTCTCCGCGACGCAGGCACGGCCCGCTCAACCATCGAAGCGTCGGGCGTTGTATCGATGCGCGATGCGAAGAAGAAGAAGAAGGGTGTCAAGGAGAGGGAGAGGATCGAGAACGAGCGTATCCTCGGGCCGGCGCCGATCGTAGATGCGACCTAGGGACTTTTTTTGGGGCTGTGATGACTTTCGTTGCGGAGCTATGGTAGCGGCGATAGTTTATGCATGGCCAATTTCATAACTCTAGGCTACGTCATGCCGTAAGTCACGATGCACTTGTGCGACCCTTCACTGATCCTGGGAGCTGATGGCAACTGACGGTATCGTGGCTCTCAAGCTGTCAAGTCGACCAAGATGATCTAGGGGCTGGCTGCATTTGCATGCTCCGCCGACACTTGCCAATATGCCGTTCTGTACTTCTTTCTACCAAGCCGCCTCGACCACGAGATCAGGGCTCTCGATTCGCAGCGAGAGAGGGCAACTAGCAGAAGCATGCTGAACTGGACCTGACCGCCCACCTCGCTTGGACGTCCCGGGTTCAATGGGTAGCTGGAGCACTTACCATATCAGTGGGTGATGTTGGCTGATGACTCTTTGGCTCCACCCTGGACCCGCACTCTCTCAAATAGATGTTGGGCAGGCCTGAGGCCTTTGGCTAATGCTGATGCTCGAGGTTCTGTCAACGACAACGATCGAGGTTATTGAGAAGTGCGAGACAGTGCGAAATGGTAATATGCTGCCGCGCTTTACCGCTTGAAGAGCAGGGTGCAGGACACTCAGGACCGGATCACCAGCTTGCACGAGCCTGACAAAGAAATTTAAGCCATCTGCACTGGCTCGTGAAACTCTAAAGCGGCGCACGGAGACACCTCGAGCGTTCGCACCAACAGAATTCACACGGTTGCCTTGCCGCCATTACCATATTCTAGGTCGCCACGATCTTTGCCCATTCTGCGTTGGGAACCATTTTCTACTCCAGTTCCCCTTCTCAAGCAAAGTATCGACCTCTCCCCTGATCGTCTTCCACCTACTTGTTTTCTCTTCCTCCGTCATCTCCCAGATTGGTTTGGTTTCGGTTCTCCCTACCACGTCGTTTCTGTCAACGGCATAAGCGGTCAGAGCAAATATCGTATCCTCGTCACTTTGGTTGTCTTTTCGCCACCACCCATAGAAGCTCGATGGTCTTTTGCATTGCCCTAAACGAGGCGGTCATTAGCGGATGAACCCATTCGATCGGACCTCGACCACGTACAAGTGTTGGTGAGATCAGTGTACAGAGCTTTCCCCATCACTTTGCGATTCTGTATCTCAGTCGGATCCTTCAGCCAACCACCGAGGCATGCAAAGGTGTCCCACTTGCTGTCATCGTTCGCCTTGCCTGATGGTCGGGTGTTCCCGATCGTCATGGGAATCATGTCCGGGTTTTGATGATAGTACTCGTCGATCGCCATTCCTGGTCTTGTCCGACAGAAACTGCTTGCTGTCACCTCTGGTCGTGACGTAAACCTACGGGAATCAAAAAAGGGGTAAGCGTCGGGTCTGGAGAGTCAGAGTCTGCCCTCACCTGGAAGTCAGCTGGCTCAAGAAGTTGCGCGACATCTTATCGCCATCATGTCCAAGATCCTCAAAGTCAATCACAAGTCTTGCTTCCTCATTGAGAAACTCTACCGGGACTAGAGACCAGTCAGCTGGCGATACGCAAGACATGAAAGCCTCCAACCTTGGCCGTTTGTCGTCTCCTTCATCTGCCGAGCCCTGTCAATACATCGGTTGAAACGATTGATCTTGTCAGGCCCTTTCAATCTCCCATCCACAGAAGCCCACTCTGACGGTAACTTCGTCCTGATCTCCTCGGCCGCCAGATGGTCTAGAGAAAACCGAGAGCCGAAATGCTGGCCGTAGTAGTCTGCGACCGCTTGCCTACAGACCCAGTGAGACTGTCAGCAATCTCTAAGGTCATTGCCGCTCGCTCACCGTCTCCGAGTCGCAGCTTCGCCAAATCGCCGCTCTTCATCTGCCGTCGTATCCGTGGCTTGATCTGGATTGGTATCCAATCGAACGGTACCAACACTCGAACGGGTGGGATTGAATTCATTCTGGTCAGGGAAGGATTGGGACAAGTCTAACGGGTCCTGGGTGGTACGGATTTGGTCCGGATCGGTGTCCACCTCATCGGAAGTGACACTTTCAAGGCCTGGGCTGGAGTTTCGTTGGTCGGGCAAGGATTGGAAGGATTCCACCGGGTTTTGGTCCGGCCGCGTTTCATATGGATCGGTCTCCATTTGACTGAAGTTAGGCTCCGAAAGATTGGGGCTGGAGTCCTTCTGGCCAAACAAGGAAGGGAAGGATTCCTCCATGTCCCGTGCAGTCTGTTTCTGGGATGGAGAGGGGCGAGCCTGATTTGAGGAAGTTGGGTTTGTGTCATACTGAGAGGGAGAAGAGGGCCGTGTTGGATCCATATACCTCCGGTCATCTTTTGCTGGATCAGAAAAGTCAGGACTGGAAAGTACTGGAAGGGTGTCTTGCAACTCACCGAGTGGGTATCCGTTCCGTGTCACAGTGATCTTCAACCCGATATTCCCTTCCCCAGCTTCCCCGTCTCTTGGGGAGAAGTCATAGACATGCCCCGCTTGGAGCGCTGCAACGCCTCGGACAGTGATCTGGGCTTTGTTATCATTCTCACCATACTGGACAGAAACGTCTCCACTCCATCCCCCATGGCTGGAGTTGGTCCTGTCTGTGTCTTTTGAGAATCCTGGTCTGAGAAATGAGGGACCTCCCTGAGCACTGTATAAGGGAGGCTGTGAATCCATTCTTGAGCAATCTTGCATATTTGCACCATTATTTGAGGGATAGTAAGAAGCTATACCCTAAGGTCAACAGTGTTGATATCTTGGACTTACCTGGACGGTTGCTGTATGGGTTGCTCTGCGTGGGAAGGGTCATGTTTGGGTGGTACCCACTGTAGGAGGGATAGCAAATAGGCCCAAAATTTGTTGCTGCTGACTGAGGCAGAGTTGTTGTGTATGGTGATTGTTGTTGTCCTCTATGGCCAAATGGACCTGGCATTGAGGGTGAAGACACATTTCCACCCGTCCTTGCTATATTGGTGTCATTTGTAAATCTGACACTCTTTGCTACCATGCTTGGTTCTATACAAAGCAGAAGTCCTGGCAAGCAATGAGCTGTAAAACAAGGAAGGGGTGGATTTTGGAGATAGTATTTCAAAGATACAGAATCAATATATGGTGTTGATTGAAGGACATTGGATCTATCAGGAAGAAAGCTGATGAGGTACAAGTAGCAAACCTGCTCATGGTATGCTGCTTGACCATTCTGAGGGTTCGAAGTTGTGAAAGGAAGTGTACATGAAGGAGAATCAAGGTCAGACATGTGGCAGCTGCAGAGCAACTTCTCTGGCAGGTTCTGGAGTCTTCCACAGGATACAGTCAGGATGTCAGATTATGGCAGTTCCAGACCCTGGTCTTGTATGAAACATGGTGACAATGTGATGAAATGGATAGAACAAGCAAGATAAGGCAAAATTGATGTGGTGGAGCTGTTCATCTCCTTGACAGGAAACCTACCAGAATAGACTCCAGTATGACTGAGCTCCCTTCAAAATCCAGGTAGATTCACCCCAAACTGTGAGGTCTGGCTGGACCTGTTGAAGGGATATTGGTGAGCTCTGCTCAGACTTCAAGATGTTGAAGAAAGGTCATATCATGCAGAGAAACATAAATAGAAGAGACTTTATCACGTAAATTGTGGCAACCTTGAACCTGTCTTGAACCATTTCTTCCGTATGCTCTTCTCTCTCAAGGATGTGCCCAGCTGCGAGGTGACATCTGTCTCCCGCATATTCCTTTGATCCTCACTTATTAGCCTTGTCCCCTGCCTTTCTTCCCAGATATCATCCTGGTCAAGATAGTATGTGCTCAAGGCAAATGCAATGGGTGCATTGCTGGGTTTGATGTCATCTGCAACACATAGTCAGCCAAAGAGTGTTGGGGCCCTGCATGACTCACATGCGGCAGTGAGCTCTTCCCATTTGTCCAAGGCATTGGTTTTCCGGGATTCAATAAGGTCTGAATCTAAAATATTCCCATCAAGGGTTGCCCAGTTTTGCAACGCTTCCTCAGATATATTGCATTGACCATCTGTGACATTCCTAGCTGGCCGGAGAGTGCTTGCCCTAGGTTGAAGGAGATCGGGGTATCGATCAAAGAATTTGCTGACTGTCATTGGGGAGCCTTTCCTGGTACATCATATAGATAAGCCTCTTGAGTTGTATAAGACTACAGAGAAAGACTCACTCGGATTTGATAGCTGTAGAAATTTGTTGGGAGATGAAATTTCTGCTCATACCGTAATCCTCCATATCAACGGCAGGCCTTGTCCACTTCTCAAAAGTGTCATCATCCACTGCAAAACAAAATCAGCAAGAGCAAAACTTGCCATTATTAAAAATCTGTTACCTAATTTGCTGTTTATCTCATCTCTCATATCTTTCATCCAGGTGTCCTGGCGGTTCAGGCGGTCATTTGCCAGACTGGCATCCAGATTATCAGCAAGACTTGCCCACTGCATTTGTGTCAGGTCATTCCGCAAACTTTGGGCAGGTTGTGATTGTATGTCGTATGTTTGGCCCATGACCGGGATCAGGTGCTGTTTGACAATCTGGCTGCAAGCACAAACAAATCAGCACTGAAGGAAGACAACCACGGAACTGACCTTCTAATCTCAGGTGGCATTGTACTGGTAAGAGGTTGAGTATTGGTCTGCTGGGACATCTGGTATGGATTTTGCTGAGGACCATGGTGAGTGGTCTGTTGTGACCAATTATAAGGATCTTGCTTGGACAAGGGGTATGGGTATCCCTGGGTCATGTAGCTGGGATATGCCATGGAGTAGGGTGTACTTGCAGTACAAGGTGGTGGCTCATTGACAAATATGTTAGTTCCCGCTGGATCGAAGATTTAGCCTCTGACAGTTGAATCTTATCTACCATTTGGATCTGGGTCTCTTGTCACATGAACTTTCAATTTGGGCTTCCCGGATGTCCCATCAAAAGGTTCGACTTCATATGTTGTACCTGGGTCAAGCTCATGGAACTTTTCGATCACAATGGTGCCATCACCGGTGTATTTGATGACACCGCCTGTACCACGGGGCTCTGTCCCCTGAGCTGCATTGCTTCCATGCTGATATACTGTGCTTGTAGGCTGTGAATACGATCGGGACAAGCCTGGAGGAGGCGCAATGACCGGTGGTAATGTTGAAAGGTATGGCTCAGTGTGGAAAGCCGTTTGTGATTCAGGATAACCTTGCACGTCAGTTTGATTATGATAAGCAATGCTGTTTGAGAAGGGAATTACCTGATGGTACAGCTTCTGCAAAATACTCTCCAACTCCCTTTGCAAGGTTGGTCAAGTCTTTGTCATTCCAAAAGCAGACCGTGTCCCCAGTGATTGCTGTATCTTTAGGCTTGCGCCTGAGGCGATTCCATGCTCGTTTCCACCTTGCTGATTTGGGACCTGCAGCCATCAAATCAGCCTGATGTGGTTCCTATTGCCTTACCGTTAGTATAGGTCAGATGCTCCGTAGGAACCGTCTGCATGATGCTCTGGTAATCATGGTCCTCCCCATATCTGGATCCTGTGTACATACGGGCCAATTTCTTGCCTGTGTCTTCCCAATCCCGGTCTCTCTTGGTGGGAGCATTGTGACCAAAAGTGCCTGCAGTTGGTTTCATTGGGGTCTGCCGCAGCACTTTTGGGCCAGTAGTAGGGTAAGACCATCCTATATCTGGATGGTAGGGTTGATAGACAGGATATTGACTGGAAGGCAACGGGCCATATGGGCATCCTGAGGTAAAGGTATGTTGAAAACCATTTGCATTGGGATTCAGCTGCCCAGTTGAATTGAATACAGAGGCAAACGACTGCTGATCTGGAGTGTCCAGATTGGAGATGATTCTCCTTGGTTGCTGTGAAGGCATTGGGCCATATTGATACCCTGAGGCAAAGGTGTTTTGGTAGCCATTTGCATTGGGATTCCACTGCCCGGTCCGGCCGAGTACAGAAGCAAAAGACTGCTGATCTGGATTGCCCATGCCGCAGGTGCTTCTCCCGGATTGCTGTGAAATATTGTCAAAGCTTCTACTGGATCTGTTTCTGCTGGTATTGTCATCAGTCGCTAAGGCAAGTCTGGTTGATTTGCCTTGTCCTGTTGTTCTGCCTGCCCCACCCGACCTCAGTATACTGCGGGGGTACACCTCTGTATGTACCATAATGAAGTGAGGAGATGGGGATGCTCTAGCAAAGGAGGAGCCTGAACGGACGGTCAGGTGTTATGCTGGATATTGACTTGATCCAGAAAGATAGGTGCTGTGCTGTTGGAAGAGGACTTCCTCAGCTAGCGGTGAAATATCCTATAGCAAGGAGAATACTGAATCTCCACCCAAAGGAGGTAAACAAAGGATGTTTGCATCATAACATGTCACAGCAGGATCATCCCTGGGGTGGCAGGTCCTATAATATGCTAGATGATTCTACAGTTGCATAGAAGCCATGCATGAGCTTTTGGCATCCCCTATGCATGGACTCTGGCTTGTTTGATGGAAGAAGCGAAGCAGCAAGCCAAGCAGGACTTATGGTAGAAAGGTGTGCTTGATGACACATGCTTACGGTGCTAGAAGGGATCGGTTGAGTGGCACTGACATCTGTCCCGACGCTATGACGAAGACTCGGCGGCGTTTGCCCGCAACGCGCCTTTCTTCCGTTATCACAAGGAAGTCGCCGAGGCTCACCGCGTTTCAGCCACTACTTACAACCTGTTGTGCCAAGACAATGTGCCAGTAGGACGTGACGAGGAATACAGAGCCAGAGATGTATATAGGCCAAGTAGATTGCTGAGGGATAGCCTCAGCGGTTCGAGATCAAAGTCACCTTGTAGTACTGTAGATTTACCTTTGCATCGATTTCGCTACCTGACCAGTGGCTACCTCGGCTGCGTTCGCATACGTCCCCAATAGGTTCCACCACGCTGTCCTTCTTGAGCCGTTCATTCGCTCAAGGTCGCAGACCTTCGCCAAACGTTGGAGTTGAGCGTCGGGATCATTCACTGGTCGGTGTAGCAACCTGACAACATCCTTGGGGGTTCATTGAATCCTCGTTGTGACAGCTTGTGTCAACCGCACGGGAAGCGGCAATCAACTTATTGTGCTGTATTGATTGCCCTTCAGGGAAGTAAGCAGGCATTCCCCTTATCTATATCATTGTGTTTCTACTGCCAAAAGGTGTCATAACCTTCTTTTGGATATGACCTACTGTCACGATGCTATATCAATGAGAGCCCAACAGATACCAAACTGTCCCACCATTGGCGATGTTCGGCGAATTGCCCTTCAATTGAAACTGACGGGACGCGCCTTTCCTCTACCACAAAAAAGCTGCCAAGGCTCGCCACATTCCAGCCACTTACAGCTTGTTGGGCCGAGACAATGTGCCAGTAGGACGTGACAAAGGATACAAAGCCAGAGAGGTATATAGACGGAGTAGATCGCTGAGGGGCAGCCCCAGCGATTCGCGATTGACGGCGCATTGTGGTATCTAGACATGCCTCTGCACTGATTTCACCACCCAACCAGTGGCTACTTCGTCTACGTTTGCATACATCCTCAACAGTTTTGAGAAGCTTGACCGCCTTCATCGCTCAAGATTGCCAACACTTGCCCACTATTTGAGTAGAGCGTTGGGCCCCTGTCAGAGTGCCACACCGACCAGTGAATGATCCCAACGCTCAATCCAAATGTTTGGCGATGTCGGCAAACCTGGAGCAAGTAAATGGCTGAATACGAGCAGCTAGGAGGAAAATATCGGAGACGTATGCGAACGTAGCCGAGGTAGCTGTGGTCGGGTAGCGAAATCGATGTGAAGGCAAGTGTAGAGTACTACAAGGTGACTTCAATCTTAAATCGCTGAGGCTATGCCTCAGCAATCAACATGGTCTTTATACGTCTCTGGCTTTGTATCCTTTGTTGGGTCCCACTTTCACATTGCCTCCGCCCAACAGTCGTTAGTGGCTGATATGCGGCGAGCCTCGGCAACTTCCTTTTGATAAACCGAAGAAAAAGCGCGTCACGTGGGGTTTGGTCGTATAGCGTGGGCAAACATCGCCGAGGATGGGACAGTTTGGCACCTGTTGGCTCTGATCGATATAGGATTGTGACGGTCCCTTCAATGGTTGGCGTAGCACTCTGAAACCTGGTCGCTCTTGTATTTGAGAACTGTACAAGACGGTCACTTCTGGGGACGGGTTGGAAAGTGGATATGGTGAAAGATCAACTTCATTTACTCCTGTGTCTATAAAGTTCCTGGCAATGGCTGACATTCAAAGGGCCTTTGAGCATGAGTGACCGGGCCCTGGACAATGAACCCAGAGTCGGTGCATCCGCATTGTAAGGGAATGTTATGGCTATGCATTATGGTATGGGGAGAGGCGGAATGTGACCATTGAGTCTCATCAAGCGTGGTGTAGGTTTGCCGTTCTCATGATTAACCAGATGAGATGTACTCAAGCCTTACATTTCGTTGGGATACATCCTCGCTTGGTGCGGCAAGATTGCTGGCCCCATGCATCACTGGTGCCAAATTCTGCCTTGTATCATGCAAAATGACCAGTCTAAGTCTATTGAGTCGAAGACAGTCTTTCGACACCGTTACTTCTGAGAGTCAGGAAGAGTAGCTTGATTTGGATTAGGTTTGGGAATGGTCTTTGTGATGACCATCTTTTCCCGCTTTGTCCCCGCTAAGCAAAGCACTTTTTGTCGAATCGAAGCATAAACACTCTCGAATCGCCACACTGCCTCTTTAATTCGTAATTCCATAAATCCGTACCTCGCATACATAGTCCATCTCGACACCTGTGTTGGACTCATCGCTTCTACGTCAACTGAGTCCAACCAGCGATCTACTCAAACAACTCTATCACTTCTTCATATCACCGACTGCGTGATATTCATCAGATTAACAGTCGGATACTCTATCCATCGGATCCATCGGGCAACGGAAACTCTACTACACCAGACTCCGTTCACCGTCTATTCCACTCGACACACATTTCACGCCTCTCGAGCATGTCGGACACGGAGACTCATACAACCACTCGGGTGCGAGTGGTCATACTCGAAGGACATGACAACTACAACTCCTGGCTTCGATCCATCAACAATCAATTGTTGATCAAGGACCTGTCCCACGTTGTCGACGGGACAGACCTCTACCCCAACGGCACCTCGATCACCGACTTTACCATTCGCTCCTGGGAGAAGCTGGATCGCAAGTCCTGGGGTCTCATCGACTCCTCACTATCAGATGTCATCCATGGCAACATCCCGGCAGAGCTGGCGATATACACCCCTCCGACATTTGCCAAGCTCTCTGGGATGTTCGGCAAGGCTCATGGCCTACAAGGCGACCTACTCGGCGACTCAGGGATCGCGGAAGGCAGAACTTTGGAGGATCATCTGGAGGACGGACTTGGCGGAGGGGATCAGCCCCATGGCGCGTCTCTCGTCCATCCGGACTGCACACTCCGACTTGGTCAACTCGGGGACGGTCCTGGCAGACTCAGATCTTGCCTACGCCATCCTCATGTCCCTTCCCGAGTCCTACTCCACCATCGTCCAGTCTCTCTACCTGGTCGACAAGATTTCCTCCTCCGCCGTCATCTCGGCGATCAACACCGAGTGGCGCAGGCGCGACACAGGAGACTCCACCGCTCTCCTCTCCCGCATCAGCAAGCCGAAACCCGACGTTAAACAATGGTCTCGTGATCCCAACAAGTATTGCGACAACCACAAGTCCAATGGTCATGCCACCAACGAGTGCCGGTTCCCTCCCAAGAAGTCCTCGGCAAACATCGTCGAGAATAAAGTCAAGGTCGTTGACTTACCCGAGTCGACCCCGGCTATGGCCAACATCACCACCCCCTCTCTCAACTCGGCGTTCCTTGCCTCCACCTCCATCTCTCCCGCCGTCCTCCTGGCTCATTCATCTGCTCTGGACATCATAGTGGACTCTGGGGCATCCCACCACATGGTCCACGATCGCAATCTCCTCACCAAGATCGTCCGGCTCGACCCTCCGGTTTCAATCACAGTGGGGAACGGAAGCATCATCA
>JAABUY010000955.1_pt1 | contig 43191 bp, 48 predicted proteins | sample 5560271 | NCBI WGS metagenome assembly JAABUY01 (sample SAMN10711886, study PRJNA513374) | rock metagenome | isolation source: Antarctica rocks | place: Antarctica: Victoria Land, University Valley
GCCGCCCGGGGTGGGGGGTGGGGAGGTGGGTTGATGGGGGAAAAGTGGACGGACCCAGACGTTGAAGTTGAGGTTCTTGTACGTGACGGATTCGACGTTGAAGCCGATCGTCGGGATGGTGGTGACGACTTCGCCGATCTATGGCTCCCCCAAATGCTGTCAATACCCGCGTCCATATGCGATTTTCGGTCGGGTTGCGGCGAGGAAGGCGGGCGGCTGGGAGGGCATACCTTGAGTCGGTATAGGAGCGTTGTTTTGCCGGCGTTATCCTAGATTGACCATAGATGGTCAGTGTTTTGGTTCCGTGGGTTGAGGGTTGCTGGGGGGGGTGGTTACCAGTCCTAATATCAGGATCCGTATCTCTTTCTTCGTCCATATTAAACCGGAGAGAATTTTGGATATCGAGCCTCCCATGCTGCCGTCGGGCGCCTGCCACCTCCGCCGACTCGAATGCTGCGGTTACACGCGCTCAGTTGTGCACGCACGAAGGGAGTTTCGAGGTGGCTTGTCGAGGTTTGGTTCTTGAAGTGGATGAGGAAAGAGAGATATTGTAGTTGAGAAGTAAGATACTTTAATGTATCTAACAGTCGGTAATGTGATGACAAAAGAAACCCCGGCGAATCTCGAATATTGGTCCGCATCGGGGCAGTCTCAGCCACAGAACGGGCGATCTCTGGAGCGGCGCATGGGTCCGCGATTGGCCCAAGCTTCAGCTGCGGCTTTCAATACCTTATGGGCGCAATTGATAAGTCTAACCGGTGCGGTCACACATAGGCAGCTGTTCCTTGGATAGCTACAGCTTACAGTACACTCTTACACAACTCGGTCGGCTGACCTGGGAAGGAATCCACTGCATATCAAAGATGGTGGGGAAGAAATCGGGAAAGGCTCTCCGGGAGGAAGGTGAGATCAGAGAGCTGCCTTGAATATAGGCCAGTGCCATCGTAATACAATACTGACAACACTTCACTGTCATAGGGCTGGAGCGGACGGATAACAACATGGACCTTACGACTTGGCCTGTGGTTGGCATGATCAATCAGAAAAACTATTATACGTTCGTCACGCCTGCACAAAGTCCCTGAACTCTCGTCGACCCTGTGCACCCAGAGGTTCTTCCTATGTAGCTATACTAAAAGATCCTTGCTCTAGAGAATACCTCAAAAGGGACGACCAGGTCCTCGTCTTCCGCCTTCAGAATGAAGAACGCCGTAATCGGATGGCTACCAATGCCAAAGATCGAGACAGAGCTTTGGCCCATGCACGACCTAACGAATTGCCCTTGCCGGACGGAGACATGGATATCGACGACGAAGTAGCTGCTGAGGATGGTGCGGGTCCACTCACAGGACAAGACGCCCTTGGCTCGAAGGTTATAGTCATACATCCTGGAAGTCAGAATCTGAGGATAGGATTGGCGAACGATGCCCTTCCTAAGACTCTCCCTATGGTGGTTGCAAGGAAATGGAGGAATAACGAGTCCGAAGAGAACGGTGGAGAACCGAAGCCAAAAAGAATAAAACGAGAGCATGACGCGGCGGTAGAGCCGGAGCGGCTTTTTGGAGAAGAGGTAAGACAAAAGCACGTTGTAGCCACGATACTCCTACTCACAGAATCGAATAGTTTGCAGCTCAATACTCGACAATGTGCGCTGACCTCAAGGTCCATATGCGCAACAACAAGCGTCGAGTCCTGCCCAATTCCAAGGAGCTTGTGGTGAACTACAACCGGCGTACGCCACCGGAGACGATATCAGAACACAATGACCCCCTTCGCATAGACTGGACAGAAATTAGCCCCGATCCGAAGAATGCCCCCGATATTCTCACCGGCAAGGAAGCTCTTCGAATACCAGATAACTCAAAGCCAAGGTACAAGCTTTTCTGGCCATTGCAGAGAGGCTGGTATAACGAGCGCGACTACTCGGGCAAGACTCTACTCTACGAAGATATATCCATCATCATCGAAGAAGCCATAAAACAGCAATTGGGTCTGCAAAGGAAGAAGGAGTGGAGCCAATACGATTGCGTGTTTGTCATACCGGATCTGTATGAGCGAGTTTATGTCACACAGATCTTGGAGATGCTACTACGGGAGTTCGGGTTCGGTCGGGTTTGCTTCATTCAAGAGAGTTTGGCTGCGACTTTCGGCGCTGGCTACACGAGTGCTTGTGTGGTAGACATTGGCGCCCAGAAAACCTCAATCTGCTGTGTTGAGGAGGGCATGTGCATTGAGAGTTCACGGATCAACCTCAAGTATGGTGGCGCTGACGTTACGGAGACCTTCATCAAGATGATGCTGTTCGATCATTTCCCCTATGCAGATATCAATCTCAAACGAAGGTACGATTTCCTGTTGGCGGAAGAACTGAAGGCAAAGTTCTGCACGATGAATGAGGCGGATATTAGCGTTCAGCTATACGACTTCCACGTACGGGCTTCTGGCCAAGATACGAGAAAATACATGTTCAAGACCTACGACGAGGTCCTCTTGGCGCCAATGGTAAGTGGATGGAAGGTTTGAGATGAACTCGCATTGACTCTTTTCAGGGTTATTTCATACCATCAATATTCGACAACGCTACGAAACTTGTCGGACGGCGGAAACTTATTGACCGGTCTTATGATCTCTACGATAGCTCACCAAATGACCCATTGTCCTCGGCACAAGCCTCAGTTTATCAACTAATCGGACCTCCTCCTACATTCAATGACGATGTAACAGCCATTACCGAAAACGGATCGAAGGAGACGAACACGGCACTCACTCCAAGCCGCCAACAGCCATTCAGCCTCCTTAGCCGGCTGAACGACCTCGACACAACCCCACGCTCTTCCATGGCGGGCTCGCCAGCGCCCGAGGGTAACGGCACGCCCGCAGTAGCTACGAATGGCGGACCTACAGAGACAAACGACACCAAGCTCGCCTCCGCGATACTGCAGGATAGTATTCTCCCGATCATCCCTCTCGATGAAGCGATCCTAGCCTCCGTCGTCCACGGAGCTCGTGAAGACGACCGCAAGACCCGTGACTTTCTTGGCGGAGTCATGGTCATTGGAGGTGGCTCGCAAATCCCTGGCTTTTACACCTTCCTCGAAGAGAGGATGAAGGAACTCCGGCCAGCGTTCGCTAAGGATATCATGATCGGCACACCGCCCAGGGAGTTGGATCCGCAGGTTGTGGTCTGGAAGGGTGGTAGCGTGTTTGGGAAGCTGGGAGGCAATAATGATAGCTGGATTGGGAGCATGGAGTATGATCGGCTGGGAAGCCGTCTGTTGGCTTATAAGTGCATGTGGGCTTGGTAGGTGTAATTTTAGACGCAGGCAATTGACCATGGGGCTCAATGCTTCATTCGGTGTTTAAGTCCGTGTAATTGGACCTCGTGTCGAAAATAGTCGCTGCGAAGACATACCGAAGTCAATGAACGTGGAAAAAAACCTCTTCGTTGCAAAGAGGAGTATCAGCCCAGGGCACTGAACACTGTGCTCTCAAACGTTATTCAGTGCTCGAGCCAAACTTCCCTAACCCTAAGAAGTTACCTTACTAAGCTCACGTTCTGTCAGATGCTGTTAAGCGACCTCAAGACCAGACCAACCGACGCCGTCAGGTATCATCGCAACAACGTTTATCCGAGGACCGAGATGGCGAAAGGTTCTTCCGGTTCAAGCTCGTCCTCACGTTCGTCAAAGTTCCATAGCTTCACTCACTTGGAGCTCTAACCTTACTAATTGTTTCACCTCACAGCAGAGGACGAAGAAGTCGTTGAGAACGAAGAAGAGACCATGTCTAATCCCTCCAATCGTCCTGAACGTGTCTACCACCAAGACTACATCGCACGTATTCGTTATTCGAACGCGCTCCCACCTCCTCCAGGGCCTCCGAAGCTGCTGGACATTCCAACTGATGGCCTCGCACGCTACACCTCAGCTGGCTTTGCGTCGCGCATGGCTCGAGAGCAACCAATCAATATCGAAGTAGATGCAGAGCTTGGTATGCCAATTGATTTAGTGGGAATGCCTGGCATTTTCGATGGCGATGAGAGCTGTGAGTGACTGGGCGCCGTTTCCTCAAAGAAGCAATGTTCGTCTGACCATGATATCTCCACAGCAATCATGGCGCCTCTCAATCCTCCTCCAGTCCATCCTCGTGATAAAGCTCTTCTTCGGCCTCTTGCTTCACTTGGCAAACCTAAGTCTGTTACCACTGGCGTTAGCTTCCTCCGTCGCACAGAGTATATTTCCTCGGAGCAGAACCGCTCGCGCTTCGAGTCAAACACTTCTCGGAACCTTATCAAGTCTACCGGCAAAGCAAGGAAGAAGAAGCAGACGGACGCCTCCCGCAATGACCCTGTCAATATCATGCGATCTGTGGTCAAAGGGTTCGACATTGCTCATCCAGAGGACGCGTACAAAGGCCCTGACAGCGGTTCGAATATTCGTGGTGCAGCTCCTACGCAAGCTGAAATTGCTGCTTGGAACAAGCCTAAACACCCGAGCAAGCCTGGCCTCACTGTCATCGACAGCTATCCTGTGTTGCCACACCTTGACGCGTTCCCAGACGCTGGCGGCTACATGGTCACCAAGTTCTCTACTAATCCTTCGCAAGCTACTGACGCCTACGATAAACGCCTAGATGTTGGTCTACTGCAGCCACTGCCCCTTCGTCCGGAGATTATCGCCGAACAAGAAGCCAAACGCTTGGCACATGAAGCCGACCCGGTCCATCATGCCCCAGCTGGCGCTCCGCCCTACGATTACGCTTACTATCTACCTACAGACGAGAAGTCGGTTCCTAATATCAAGAAGAAGTTTGATATCAATGATCCACAGAAGGATGACGACAGCCTGTACACCAGCAAGGTCAAAGACACGAACGATGGCTGCTTCCAGTATGGTCGCGTCCGAGCTTACGAAACTGGCGCCTCCACTACCAATCTTGACCAAAAGTATGGCGAGATTGCTCTTGCTTTGCATGATTCCCAAGAGGGCACAGAGGCCAAGGGGGATGGTACGGACAATTCGACTCTGGAGAAGGCCGCTTACTATTACCCAATCATTTCGAAGTCCCAGCTCAAGCCGCGTCGCCCCAGGAACATTGCGCAACCGAGTAGAACTCAGGAGGAGGAAGAGGCCGAGCAAGTCGATTATCTCGATGTCACCGTCCGTGACGTGGATGAAGACGAAACATCTGCACGCGCGACACATCGTGCGGAGATCGATGTCAGATTGGAGCAGCTTGGCTTGACGGAGTCTCAGTAGAGAATCATGGGGAAGCCAAGTAATGAGATTTTGGCGTCTTGGCTACAACGTCTTCTCCTTTCCATCCATATCTCCGGCTTAGTTGACGAATGCCGCACGAATTTCCTTGTGTTGCCTATTATCCATCCAATAGCGATGGATTGGTTTATTGGGTACATCACCTATGGGTCCAGATGCGTACCATGTATCGTCGATGGAGCTATGTAGTGCAACTGTCTGGGCTGGTCGGCTCTGGTTGTGGGTCTCTCTGTCACTATAGTGATGTGACAGCATAGATATTGCAGCAAGCAATCCGACATCACTGTTGAAGAAAGGCAAGAGCCTATCAAGTGAAGCCGGTCAACATACTGCTTTGACAGCGATGTGTCAAGCTGTCTGGTAGACCCGATCTTTCGAGAGCCGGCCAATGGGAAAAATGCCGTAGTCTTTAAGCTCAGCCGGGGCAGCTGTATCCGAAGAACACAGTGAGAAATGTGAGGAGCAGCTCCTCTATAAATATTTGTCCACGTGGAAGGAGGGCTTTGGGTAGGTTGTAACCAGTGCTGGCTTGTTGATGATTCTGCCGGGTAAACCTTGTTCCAGACCGTAAACAAGTTAGGATGGGCAGCTTCACGTTTGTGACAGATTCCGAAACTCAATACGCCCGTCTCAGCCCTACCTCCTCAGGTCCTTTCTAGTACTTCAATTCTGAGAATATTCTCAAGTACAAATCAGTTGAAATCAACACAAGCCTCTTCAGCAACCTTGGAAGCGGGTCGACGTCGACAACATTCCAATCGCAGACAGGCAGCCGGTTCAGCATTCCTAACATAAGTACCTCGCAAGCGCAGACGCAACCAAGCATGTTCAGCAATCCTAGCACAAACAACTTACAACCCCAATCTCAACCGGGCCTGTTCAGTAACCTTGGCGGAGCTTCAGCCTCTCAATCTACGCCTAATCTGTTTACTGGTCTGGGATCTTCCCAACAGCAGACTGCTTCTGGTACTGGTGGACTTTTCGGGGCTTCCACGACCACGAACCCACAGCCTGCAACAACAAATCTCTTCATGTCACAGAACAATCCCACCACTCAGCCCTTTCAATTGTCGCTATTTGCGTCAGCAGCACCGCAACAGCAGCAAAGTCAGTCGGTACAGTCCCAGCAACAACAGCCTACCGGTCAACAGTCGAATGGGCAAACTCCACAGCCAGCGTACTTTGACAGTCTACTAGAACGAGGTAGGAAGAGAACGAATGGCGGAGAGGGCGTCGGCGGTTCCGGTGAGCTGCCTAGCTTGCAGTTAGGGCTAGGAGATATCTCGCGAAGGGTGAGAGAGCTCGGCGGAACTGGCGGGCAGGCAAAGCGTGCGAGGGGACAGGATGCCAAAACGTAAGTACACACGCAGTTGTTTAGCCGGGCTGGTGTCATCTCTCTAACGCAAAAGTTCCTCATAGACACTACTTGCTTGCAGCTTCTGGTATCTCTCCAGGCACTGCCCTTCGAGATCTTAACTCGTTCAATGTCCAGACGTCTACTTCTACCGCCGTTCCAAAATCTTTGGATTTTGACCCAGATAATGGAAAGTTTGTTCGACAACTAGAACAGCAATCCACCCTGTCCATGATAGCGGAAGGTCTCAACCGCGCCGAGAGAGACTTTGATGCCTTCCTAGAAGAAAATGTCACTATGAACTGGGAAGAACAACGAAAACGAATATACGAACATTTTGGATTGACCCCTAAAGGTGTTGAGCAGGGTGATGATTCGAACGTATTCCCTAGTCCTGGTGGAAGAGGCAGCTTTGGGAGATCTACCAGGAGGGGAAGAGCGCACGATGCGACGGCGAACGGGCACGGAACGTCAACGAGAAGTGTCTTTGGCAATACTGGAATGCAAAAGTCTGTGATTGGTACACCAGGTACGGGAGCTGGGACTGCAACATTATTCGCGGATGTCGCAGACAAGGCCGGCCACGGCATTGGAGGGCAGGATGATCGTTACCTTCGACAAAAGCTGGGCAGATATGCCGAAAAGGTTCAACAGTTGAATGCTGCAAGGTTGCGGGAAGTGGTTTACCCCGTACTGCAGGAGTTTGCAAGCGTCGAGCGCGAACCGGGAGGCGAGGTTTGTTATGTGCTTTTCCGTGTGCCGGCGCTATGCTGATGCTGTGATTACAGAGTCCGAGCCAGCTCATCGACGCGTATCAGGCATTGATTGAGATTGTCAAAGAGAATCCGAACGCAAAGAGCCCTACAGATCCGGACGCTGTTAAGGAACGTCAATATGCCGATGATTACCTCGAGGAGAGCCGGAACTCAGCTAAAACCGTAGCGATACGGAAGAGAATCATTGATGGGTCGAGGAAGACCCTGGAAAAGCAGTTAGTGGATCCTCATCTGATTTGCAACTCAAAGGGCTAATGCTATAAAGCTTCTATCGAGACCTTGAATCTGTGATAGCCCGCAACCCACGGGAGGCCAACCTAGGAGGAATACCAACAACCATAAACAAAGTTCGAGCCTACATTAGAGTCCGAGCTGCTCGAAAAGATTTGGCTTCCGACGGGTCCGACCTACAGATACTGGAAGACGATTATTGCTGGGTACTCATCTTTTACCTTCTTAGGTGTGGCTTCGTCAAGGAAGCCGCAGAATACGTAACCAAGAAACAAAGCAGTTTCAGAGCTATTGATCGTAACTTCATCACCTATATTACGAGCTACGCTAGCAGTCCGGATCGAAGGCTGTCGCGATCCGTACAAGATCGAATTAATGCCGAGTATTCACAACGTTCGAGGATCGCGCCGGAGCATTCCATCGACCCTTATCGCATGGCTTGCTATAAAATCATTGGGCGCTGTGAGCTAAATAAAAGAAATATTGACAGCGTTAGCCAAGGCGTTGAGGACTGGATATGGCTACAGTTCAATCTGGCCAGAGAGGTGAATCGGGTAGAGGAGGTGGCAGGCGAAGTCTTTGCTCTCGAAGAAGTACAGCAAACCATCAAAGAGATTGGTCAGCGGCATTTCTCAAAGGGTGCAGAAGGTGCTGGGGGATACGGCATATATTTCTTCCTCCAAATTCTCGGAGGGATGTTCGAAGAGGCTGTCGCGTACTTGTACCCATACTCCTACGTTGCTGCTGTCCACTTTGCTATTGCGCTAGACTTTTATGGCTTGTTACGCGTGTCTGACTTCTCAGTGTCAGAGTCCGAACTCTGTGAGTGACTGTTTTTATTGGATACATAGTGGTCTACTGACAGATGGTTCCAGTAACGTTCACCACGCAACAACTCCCTCAGATCAGTTTTGGCCGTATGACCGGCTACTATACTCGGGACTTCCGCACTGCGAACGTTGAAGCTGCCGTCGACTATCTTGCCCTCATCTGTCTAAACTCCGATCTACCTGGAAGTCTCGGCAAGTCGCAAACGGCTCTGTGCCACGAGGCATTACGAGAGCTGGTGCTTGAGACTCGTGAATTCGCGAGCTTGCTCGGAGACATTCGGGTCGATGGGACGCGATTCAAAGGTGCCATAGAGCAACGACTGAAGCTGATCGGGCTTGCGGATCAAGAAGAGTTCCTGAAGACAGTCACCGTGCAAGCAGCTGTGGTGGCAGACGACAACGGACGGACGACCGACGCAGTGTTGCTCTACCACTTGGCGGAGGATTACGACAACGTCACGGTCGTTATCAACAGAGCACTCTCGGAGGCCATCGCCACGGATATAGGCCAGGAGCCTGTCAGATTACAACCATCCAAGCAACGAGCCACCGCACAAGCCGGTCAACAAGGGCAGGACAGGAGTAGTCTGAGCCTGACTTCCGTCGACGACCCGGCCGAGCTGGCGCGCAACATGATTGGCCTCTACAACGTCAACGCCATGTACTACCGCAAGATCAAGCCCGCCAACCGAGAGGCCTGCGGCGTCTTACTCCGCATGCATGAAGCCAAGAGCAAAGTGGCCGCCGAACAATGGGACGACGCCTTAGACGTAAGCCACCCACCTATAGCTTCCCCGTCCTCCGACTATCCTCCCCTTCCCCTCCCCTTCCAATCAGCGAACTAACATCCTCAGATAATCGACACTCTCAACATCCTCCCCCTGCGCGCCCGCTCCGCCGTCCCCATCATCCGCGCCGCCGCGCAAACCTTCAACGCCCTCCCGCCCGTCGTCGCCCGCAACGTCGGCAACCTCCTGCTCTGGACCATCACGTGCTGCGGCAAGCAGCGCGAGGCGCTCCGGTCGTCGCAGTTTGAGGACGCCACCAAACGCGAGATGAGCGAGAACCTCTTGGGCATGGCGAAGGATCTGATGGTTTTTGCGGGGCTGGTGCGATATCGGATGCCCGGGAGGGTGTTTGAGGTGCTGGCGAGGAGCGGGTTGGATGGGGTCTATTGATTATGGGTAAAGGGACGGGTGTATGAGTAGTTTAGAAGAGGTAGATTCCGGCTGTGGGGTTTCGTGTTTATGCATTGAGGGACTGTGGTTCTGCCTGGCTCTTGTACAGGTCACGTCACGGCTCATGGGCAATCTTAACTGATTCACCAAGGATGCGTTACGGGACATTTACACTATCACAGCACTTGCGACGAGTACACTTCGAAGCACGGGAACTAACTCAATACCTGTCAACCATCACAGTAGGCTAAGCCACTTTCCTCTGGATCGAGCAACGACAGTGCTCAATCAGAGTAGGATGAGGGCTATAGAATCGCCACCCACGTCTCAACTTCGTCCTCTACCAGCCGGTGCTTGTAAATAACGACATGGTGTATAGTGGCTGCCTCCGGCAAGCAGACGCCAGCCTTATACAGTAGGTTGTATAGAGAGCTTCCTTCAGAACTACTCATGTACCGTACCGCATCTGGCATTCGGTCGATCGGGCAGTAGCAGATTTAAAAGTTTGATCCTTTTCCGGTGACTCGGTTGAGGGTCCCCAAGTCGGTAGACGGTCGACGAACATCTTTGGAAACCCCATTGCAGTTAGTCCCGTGTTACAAATCAGGTTAGGTGTTGCCACCGCCTCTCGGCCCGCACAAACGCTAAGTTAGACAGCGCTCTCATAACAGCCAATTGAGTCACTGCTCAACTTTCCTTGGGTGAGCTTGAGGTTCCATAGACAGTACTTTTCACGGTGACAGCTAACATGTACGATGATACAGCTGGGGCTATGCAGCTTGGGAACCAGCTCAAGTCTTCCTTATGCTACAATTGAGCTAGCAAAGCATCTGCGTGAACGGTCTGTCGTATCGTTCGAACATTGATGCAAGGGCTGTGACTGTCTTTGGTGCGGAGGGCATAACACCTGAAATCACGTTTTAAGAACCCAGATGGATCAAGCCGAAGGGCTAGACGTCGAAGGTTCGGGGGTCGAAGCAGAAGTGGGAACGAATGTGAACAGTGGCCAAGAGGGCTCACCAGCCGTAGCCGGAAGTGTCAATCTTTCGTCCATGCGTAACATCTCCGACTTATTCAACCCTCCGCCACATCTCCAATCCTTACGCCGGCGTCTCTTCGAAGTCAAAGAAAAGGTCGAGCTCACCGTCGACGACTGGAAGCTTTACTGGCCGTATGTGGACAACGTATGGTGCAGGACACAGACAAGGAGACCGGAGACTGGCCGGAACCCGTACGAGATAGACTATTATGCCTGTCGCTTACACCGTGCCACTTATGAACCGGACCCGAAACGAGTTACAGACGAGTGCAAGCCCAAGCGCAAGAAGCAGAGGCGCGAGGGCGGAACATGCCAGATGCGAATCAAAGTCGTTCTCTCTCATGGCCCATGTCAGAGCTATACCATCATGCAGGTCGGCCATTGTACAGAGCATACGCATGACCTCGATTACATAGATAAGATCAAGCGCAACTCAGTCGTCATGGAGATTGCAAAGAGCGAGGTCATGAAAGGGTACATGCTTCCTTCAGTGTTTGCGCTGATGAAAGAAGACGAGAAGAAGCTTGTGACCGCTGGAGGCCAATATCTGATTAAGAGCGACATTAGCAATACTACGGCAACCTGGCGGCACGAGCATCCTATTGAATTAGTTTGCCACGAATTTTATCAATTCGTGAAAGGCAAGGGGATTGTCAAGAAACCCAATTTCCGGCTGCCATCAACAGCAGAAAGCCGTGATACCTCCAGTGGTCCTGAGACCCCCTCTAACACTATTTACTTTCCGCTTGAGTCTCGCACGTTTCTCGAGAAGTACCTTCCTCAATCCTTGAACACTAGAGACCGCAGTTTACCATGGGTAACACTGACGTATGCCACCTCCATGGACTCCGCTCTCACCCTTGCGCCAGGCGTGCAGACGATACTCTCTGGCCCCGAATCCAAAGCAATGACACATTACCTCCGTTCAAGGCATGATGCCATCCTCGTGGGCGTTGGCACGGCGGTGGCGGATGATCCAGGGCTGAACTGTCGCTTAGCAGGCGTAGGAGGCTATGGTGGAATTGGCTGGGACGGGCAGCCAAGACCAGTGATTGTAGATCCCAGTGGGCGATGGCAACTGACGGAAGACTCGAGGATCCTCAAAATTGTGAGGGACGGCAAAGGTCGGGCGCCGTGGATGGTGATATCTCCAGGGGCGAATGTTGCGCCCCAGAGGATCGAGCTTCTGAAACAATACGGCGGTACCTATCTAGGCTTGTTAGACTACAACCCTGGGAGGAGACTGAGGTGGGAGGCTATCTTCCAAGCTCTCGGTACCCAGGGGATCAAGAGTGTGATGATTGAAGGAGGTGGTGTCGTCCTCAACGAGTTGCTCAATCCGGAATATGCAGCTTTCATTGACTGGGTTATCGTCACGGTGGCTCCAACATACCTGGGCAAAGGAGGGGTGGTGGTAAGTCCTGAGAGAAAAGTAGATGAGGCTGGGAAGCCGAAGGCCGCTTTGAGGTTTACGGACGTCAAGTGGCAACCGCTCGGAGAGGATGTCGTCATGTGTGGGAAACTGAATTCAACCCCGTAAAAGATATAGACACTTCCTCAGAATGGCATGCACACAGATGGTTTGGAGAAGCAGGACGAAGAAACGTGAACCGCTGAGCATGGCAGTTTACACTTTTCATCAGATTTACATTTCACCTATTCTAGAAGATTGCAAGTATGTTCGGTGGACTAGAACAGATAAGTATCTGCTGACACTGTGGTCCAGATTGACACTCACCTTGCGACACCTCCAGGCACATTGCAGACCTCGCTCGAAATGAAGAACGACCATCGCTTGATTTTCTGACAATGTTCCGCCAGCTTTTCCAGATCGAAGAGCTCACCTATCGGACAGCCCCACCCCGCAAGCAATACCTCGTGAAATAGCCAAGGCTTCTGACTTGCTGCAACAACGGTCAGCTCACGGTTCATGTGTGTAGCTGTGTCACCTACGCCAGCATTCGAAAGAAGGCTGGTCTCCAGCTACAGCTGAGAAGTTTTCCCAGAACCATTCCATCATCTCATCGCTCTGCTCGACGCCCGAAAGGCCCGGCGGGACTACCTTTGCCAGTTCATCGATCTCGTGCTTCGGAAGGGCGTTGTACGAAGCCATGAAGCCTTCAGCATGATTAGCGTACGCTGGGAAGCAGCCTCCAAGGTAATGAGCTCCACGTACCAGATCGAATGATCAGGATGTCGCCAAACTTAATTTCCAAGCCCTGCGCCTCGGCAGTTGCTTTGAGATACTTGAGCGGTATCGATCCCGTCTTGAACGGTTCGTACGGGATGTCGTTTGCGATCCGCCAGGCGTGGAAGTCGAGAAGTATCCCTCGACCCACGATGCCCTTCTCCGACCACGCTGTATTCTTCAGCACCGGCTTATCGTCCAGTCGGAGCCTTCCAGCAGATACTCACCACCAATGCCGTTGACGTTGGTCTTGTGCTCGCCATGGATGTCGTCCATGGTGACGCCGTTGTAGAACTTCTGCTCCTTCTGGTAGGCGAAGTGGCGGAGACCGTCCCCTAGACATGATCATATCTATTCAGCTCTAGATGAGGGTAATAGATGGGAGGACATTGGGCAGCAGACATTGGCTACTGCTCTGCGAGTTGAAAGACCAGGTGTCGTCGTTGACGATCCGTGGGTGCTTCTGGTAGACGTCCTTGTGGAAGGCTTGACGGCCGAAAAATGGCAGGGCTCCTTGCGCGTCGAGCGGCCAGTTCAGTGAGATTCTAGAGGAAGGAAAATGGATCGTGTAAGAAGTTTATATCTCTGTTCCGAGGATGCACGAAGGGAGGGCCATCGAGTTTAGGGGTACACTACGAAGCAACAAAAGCAATAGCCCTATCACAACTGCAACACCCCACTATTGGTTTGCTTTGCTTGACATCCACATAGACCATCCTTCGAACAGGGGAGATGGTCCCCACTCGATAGTAAAAATCGTAGAATAAATTCGCGCACCTGACTCCACTCCTGATCTCCTCCCTCGCAGCCCTCAGGACGACCTCATCCGTCAGGCGGTTCAACGTGCCCAGCTCGTCGTCCTTCCCGTATAGACCCCATGCCGAATGGTGGGGGTCGCCTTCTTTCAGGGGCAATTCCGAGAGTTTGGGCAGTTTGATCGGTTCTTGGGACATGATGTGCTTTTGGATAGTTTTTGATTCTTAGGGTTACTTTTATGATTGTTGTTCAGAAGCAGAAGAGCCTTGGTCTTTGCATCTCGAGTACCTTGTTCGCATAGATAGTGTGGGGTAATAATGTTGGACAGCCGGCTCCCGGGAGAACATGCTGCGAGCTAAGGTAGGGACCGACTGGGATGTCAGCCCGGAGGCTCTGGGCTTGGCTTTGAGGCTGTCCCGAGAGTTTGGGAGGGCAGGGCAGGGATCCGAGATCGAGTCTTCTTATTCATGTTGACACACCAAGCAAGATAGATATAAGGTAGAAGACAGTCACACTGTGCAGACCAAATGTATGATATTATTGTACCCTACGCTCTATTATTGATCGTCCAATTGTTGTACATCAACTCCAAACTGCTGCCTGCGGAAAATCCTATTGTTTGCAAGGCTCCTATTGGCAGGTGTAAGTGGTTGAGTCGACCATTCTTCATAATCCTTCTTCCTCTTCTTCCTCTTCTTCCTCTTCTTCCTCTTCTTCTTAAAAACATCTTCCTTCGACTACCTACCTGCTCACACAACTCCGAACGCTTTCCAAAGTCGACAGCAAGTGCCTGGTGCATTTTCCTGTCATAACGGTAAAGCCGTAACGGGTAGGTGCAACTCGGAGCGTAACACTTGATCTTCCGGATGCAGCCACGCTAAGAAATAAATATACATTCTAGAGGTCTCGCGCGTTCTCGATCCTAACCAAAACAACAACTCAACTCAACTCAACTCTTCTTCTTCACGCACTCACAACTTTCACAAAACAACCGCTCTCACTTCAAGACTCAATCAATCTTCTTTCCTCTCAGCACCGTCACACTTCTTCATACATTCGCCAAGAAAACTACCTTACTCGATCATAACCAAAACAACAACTCAACTCAACTCTTCTCTTCTTCTTCACGCACTCACAGCTTTCGCAAAAGAAGCGCTCTCACTTCAATCTTAAATCAATCATCTTTCTTCTCAGCACTATCACATTTCTTCATACATTCACCCCGAAAACTAACAACCTTACTCGATCACTTCAAACGAGATGGCTCCCAAGAAACCATCTACCACGACTACCAAGGCGAAAGCCACTGCTACTACCAAGACCAAGGCGACAGCTTCAGCAAAGACTAAAGCTCCAGTCGCTACCAAAACCAAGGCGCCGCCTGCTAAGGTTACCAAAAAAGCTCCTGCTAAGAAGTCCACTGCCAAAACCGCGAGCGCGAAGGCCAAGCTTGCCAGCGCGATTACTAAAGCTACCACTGCGACTGCTAAGATTACCAGCGCCGCGTCCAAAGCTTCCAGCACAGCTGCTAAAAAAGGCAAAGCGACCGCTTCCGGAAAATCTGCAGCACCTCCTGCTCCCGCTAAGCCTGCAGCGAACTCTTCCAAGAAACGCAAGTCAACCGAAGATGACTCGACTGCTCAAGCCCCTGCAGCTCCAGCTCGTCCTATCAAAAAAGCACGCGTTACTCCTAAGAAGACCGTCATCAACAAGGCTCCAACCACGAAGCTGAATGTCTACGTTTTCGGCGAAGGCAGCTCCGGTGAACTCGGCCTCGGAACCGCGAAGAAGGCGATGGATGTCAAACGTCCTCGCCTCAATCCTTACCTGTCAGCTGACACCGTCGGAGTCGTTCAAATTGCTGTCGGCGGCATGCACTGCGCGGCTCTCACTCGCGACAATAAGATTCTCACTTGGGGTGTCAACGATCAAGGCGCGCTGGGAAGAGACACTACCTGGGACGGCGGAATGAAAGATATGGATGACGACAAGAGTGATGCCAGCGAAGAGAGCGACAGCGGATTAAACCCCAAAGAGAGCATCCCAACCGCGATCCCGACCGACGCGTTCCCCGAAGACACCGTGTTTGTTGAGGTAGCTGCTGGAGATAGCGCGACATTCGCACTTACCGATGATGGAAACGTCTATGGATGGGGCACCTTCCGCGTAAGTCCACCCCACAACAAACTTTGTTTACATCACAAACTAACAAGCTCTCTCAGAACAACGAAGGCATTCTAGGGTTCACTGCCACTTCGCACGTCCAGACTACCCCGATGCACCTCCCTACTCTCAAGAAAATTACACACCTCGTCTGCGGCGCCAACCATGTCCTCGCTTTGAACAACAAAGGTGCCGTCTTTGCCTGGGGCGCCGGTCAACAAAACCAACTCGGTCGTCGCATCATCCAACGCACCCGCATGAACGGCCTCACCCCACGCGAATTCGGCCTGCCGCGCAACAAAGTCAAGTACATTTCATGCGGCGCCTACCACTCCTTCGCCATCGACACGACCGGCCGCGTCTGGGCCTGGGGCCTCAACAACTACGCCGAAACGGGCATCGCGGACGGCGCCGGCGAAGACGACGCGGTCGTCCTCACCCCCGCCATCGTCACCGCCCTCGCCGACAAGACCATCACGAGCGTGAAGGGCGGGGCGCACCACTCGGTCGCCGTCACCGAGGCGGGCGAGTGCCTGGTCTGGGGCCGCGTCGACGGCTACCAGACGGGCATCCCGCTCGCCGCCCTCCCCGGCGACCGAGTGGTGCGCGACGAGCGGGACAAGGCCCGCATCCTGACGGCCCCCACCCCCGTCCCCAACCTCGCCGACGAGACCATTGTCTTCGCGACGGCGGGCTCCGACCACTCCCTCGCCCTCACCGCCGACGGCAAGGCGTTCTCGTGGGGGTTCTCGGCCAACTATCAGACTGGCCAGGGCTCCGACGAGGACGTCGAGGAGGCCGCCCTGATCGACAACACCGCGGTCAGGGCGGTCGCCCTCAACTGGGCGGGGGCGGGGGGGCAGTTCTCGGTGCTGACGGCGCCGGCGGGGGTGGCCCGCGAGTAGTGGTGTTTTTTTTTCTTTTTTTTTCTTTTGTTTGTTTATTTTTCGTTTTTGTATAGATTTGGGGGCCTTCATTGGCGGGGGGAGGGTGGGTGGTGGTGGGTGGTGGTGGGTGGTTGGTGGGGCGGGAGCGGGGGAGGGGGAGAGGGGAGGGGCGGGAGGCCGGGAGGGCGGCGTGTTTTCCTTTCTTTTCTCTCTTCATTTATTTCCATTCTTTGTACGTGCGTTGTAGCGAGTACCTCCGCTGAGACAGTTTGCCGTTGAGCGAAAGTTCCGGCAAACTGTCTCGCGTCGAGGGAAAGTTCCGCACTGTACTGTATTATTAGTCTTGTATTTACCTGGAAGCATAGCGTCGGTAGTTTAGGGAATGCATGAGCTTATGATTTCATATTGACAGATTGATTGCTTGGTTGATCGTGTGATGTGAGTGGGACGATTAGTCTGTTTTGAAGGACTACGTGTGTGCTTCTGTATAGGCAGGAGAGGAGATATCAGGCGTTTGACAGCACAGTTGGTAGTATAGAGAACTCCGATTCGATATCTGATGATACAATGTTATAGAAGACTCCCAGATCTCAGCAATCCACCAGGGAACACTAGACGAAGCCAAGGGACTGAAACTTGCCAAACGCTGGTTGGCTGTACACATGGCTCATAGTGTGAGGGTAATAGACATTGTCATCGTACATCCTGATAGCATGCGGAAGACGTAGGATTGTCAGAGCAGTAGGGCCCATGGACACCGTTGTTGAGTGGATAAAAGGCCTTTGGTTATGACAAACTGGATCACAGATACTTGTATGATTCGCATGAACAGGATTGATGAAGGCTGATACGGGTGAAATAACTGAACTGATCAATTAGGGCCGAATAAGCTGTCTGCATTGATTCTGCTTGACAGAGGGAGAAGGTAATTCTCATATATTCAGCTGGCTAAGAAACGAGATATTGTCTGATGATATAGGGCCACAAGAACCAAACCACTGAACAGCTCACCGGCGACATGAACGGACTGCTTGATAGATTGACAAGTCCGTCTATGGATGAATGTTCTTCACAGGCATGATGCCCTGAAGAATGGCTATTTGCCAAAGGTTCCGCACGGTGTTTCTTAGGATGTCTTGCGCGGATGCCTGGGTCTCTCACCACAAGAGGTATATGAGATCGCCGTGACCACGGCTTATCTCATCTAATTCAGTAGAGGGAATTGCAAAACCTTGGCACTTCTCGATCCGGCGCGCTCTGCGAGTCCCCAGTGTGAGGTTATGGTACTCTTCGTGTGGCAAGGGGAAGTCGTTCAGGAAAAGGGAGATTGAACAGGGGAAAGCGAAACAATCCCCATTACCTGCACGAGCGACATCATTGCTCCATTTCTGTCTGACGGGCCTGGTGCAAGGATTGCAGCACGTCCAAGGTGAGCTATATGGAAGGACTAGAAGTGTGTCATCAATGAAATGAGTGTTGTGTATTCAGCTTACATTTCCCACAACAATAGTCAGAAATCAAGACATCAAGAAATCAAGAAATCAAATATCGCGTCCACTTTGCAAACGAAAATCAGACTCAGGGGTTAATCAAGATATAAGCAGTACGGATATCTCGCCCTGGTCTCTCTTCTCCTCCTTTTCCTTCTTATGAGGCCAAAACCCCCTGTCCCAAACAACAAAATGTAGTGTTGTCAAATGCCTAGATAAGGTAAGTCCCTTTTAAGCTGATGACTTTAAGCTGTTGAGAGGTTTCCTCTTGTTGGCGCCAGTTTCGACTGACCGCCCGTCCCAGCTTATGCACCACCGCGCTCCAACACAATGCGAGTATGATGCAGAACGGCAAATACGTCTGGATGCCGCACATCAGCCCCTGAGAGGAGTTATTGGCGATAATGATGGCAGATGCCAACCCCGCGACCAGGAAATAGTTCTGATAGCGATCGTTCAGATGGCTGTGCCAGATGGCGAGCCCGAGCAAGGCGACTGAGAACCATTTCACAACTAGCACTGGCGGCGATGGATCTTCCACTACGTCGAGCCAGATGCGTTTTCGCCATTTGTTCCATTTCCAGGTCTATGGCTGATGGTTAGCGCGAACTGACGTTGCGAGGTCCGAGACGGGACTTGCCTCTTCAGATGTTACGTTCAACATGCTCCAGGAAATGCCTGAGATGTTGCGAAGCATCGTCACCCCTCGCTCGTGCGACGAGACAAGACTCGTCCAGCACCAAATCGGTGTCTGTGGATGAATGTTAGTCAATAACATAATGGCTCGAGATGTTTGACATTGTCTCTACCACAAATAGAGATTCTCTCAGCGCCTTCATGAGTCTCTTCAAATCTGGCGGTTTTGCGACTGTCCTTTCTAGCCACTTGTTGCAATCAGAGGAGTTCTCTGGGTCCTCACAGACAACCTACTGTCATTCCTCCATAAGTCTTGCATACTTGTCGCACTTGCCTCAGATTCAACGGTTCTCTATCCACTTCATTCCCAATAGACATGGGATCGCTGATGATTTTCAGAGCCGTGTAGCAAGTCGCTACAACGGGACTGGATCCATCACCGCAATTCCTATAGGTCTCGCAGTACCAACATTGGGTCGGATTTGGCATGGCATTTAGTTGCAACGATGTTCATGACCATCTATGCTGCACAGATTGTCCGATGGGGTGTTTTCTGGAGTTTTGATGGAATGACAGCCGCAAACCTCGATTCTACTCCAAAGACACGCAGAGCCTCACTTACTCCACCATTAGAGCCGCAAAGTACACGTTTGGATCCGTTGAAGCGTTGCCTTTCGAGACAAACAAGGCAAACGAGGCAGACAAAGCAAACAAGGCAACAAGGCTGATACTCTCGAGCAGGTCAACCACCTATAGCAGCTCACGGCACCCACACTTAATGACGTGTACGTGTTGGCGCTCAGCTGGGACGATTACCATCCTGCAGCAAATCTAAGCCCAATCCGATTCCGACCTATTGTGTTACTATCATTCTTAGGAGGCAGTATTGTGTCGCACAAGACCGGCTGTTGCTAAGCCCCCCCACCCCGACCAGTCCTTCTATGCAACCGCTACTGCGCAGAATTGGGCTTCACTCTAGGAACTGTTTCCTTCTCTTGGCTTCATTGGAGACAATTTCAGTCTACCAGCTTTGGCGGTGTCTACATCTACCGTCAACGCATCTACACGGTTGACAAAATCGAAAGGCCGACTGCAAGGTGCAAGCAGTCCAAGAGCAGCTTCACGGGCTTTCGATTGCAAAGACGGTTTATCACTTACGAGCAGACAACATCAACGGCCGTGCATCGCTGGCCTTGAGCGATGGTCGGAAACGATGTACTCCCCAGTACCCAAACATTGCAGTGATGCTCTACGTCCCCGCAGTCCGATCGAGAACCCCCCTCCAGGACAAACGCAGGCTACGATATATCTTGCACTGCTCTGCTGTGCAGTTTGTTACGCGACTGCGCGGATTCTGGCGATAGCGATTAAAGATGCAGTAACCGTCGTCGATAAGCCGATTCTGCGGAGAAAAGGCTATCCTTACACTGCGGCAAAGAGCTGCGCCCCTGGAGACAAGAACACGGTTCAGAGACTTCGACAGCTCCGTGAGCTCGTGTCTATAACTGGTTTCGGTACTAACACGGACGCTGCTCTGGAGCATCCGGTCAACCTTTCCTTCTCTACGGGCGTTGCTGGCACGGAAGCGGCTCGTGAGCTTAGGGTTCTGGGCCGGTTGAGGCGCAAATTATGGGGCATTGTCACAGGCGCATATACTCTGCTGCACAGTCCCAGTTTGTCTGCTCGATTCATTCGACCTAGCAGGACCTGCGGTAGCGCTGTATGGTTACTATCTACGCAACCCTGTTTGGCTGTGGCTGTCGTGCCAGAGGACTTGAGCGCAGTGGGTTCAATCCCTAACCCCACAACAGGGCCACTGACAACAGCCAATCCGGTACGCACGAATCCCAATGGGCCAGCGCCAGCTGAATGGTCCTTTCCAATACTTTGTGTCGTGATACTCGCCGTATGTTGGTTTCTCGCGAGGCTGAAGAGATGGGAGCTATCAAATGTAATGGGGACTTTGGCAGCGATTTACTGGTATTTGTGGTTATACCTGATTCGATATCCCGACATCTCTCCATGGTACCCGTGGTCGTAAGTAAATGGATTTCCCTGTCCTTCAACACAACTAATCCACTCAATCAGGATGTGGAGCATGGGTACAACAGTCCTAATATACTTCGTCCGTCTGGGCTTCGAAAACAACCTGCTGCTTCTCAGCTCCATCACCGCAGTCCCTCTCACCATGGCGGCCATCCACTTTCTGCCTGACCTTCGAAGCGATCACCTCGCTGCGTTCCCGCCCTGCTTCAACCTCAGCCTCGCGTTCTGGATCTTCGCCGTTCCATTCATCTCGAGTCTGTGGAGCTCCCTCTTCCGTCACATCTGTCACCTGTGGGATTTTCTCGGGTATTATCTCCGTCGTGTCATACGCCGCTTGCGCGTACCGTGGCGACCGGAGGATGAGTTGCCGCTGCATCGGGCGTGACTGAGATGTCGTCGCGCCGTGTAAGGAGTCCACCCTACCTTAACAGGGGGTTTAGCCAAGCGCAAACGTTATATATATTCAAAGCAGTCCGCATCGAGCGGGAATAAGAGCTATTCGAGAGTCCTGTTGTAGCGAATCTACGTAAGCTTGATAGGGGCACTGCAGCAAATGCGAGACGTAGCTCGAACTTCCCATCACTATCGACGATGTCTTGGCCTGGATCTTAGGATCCTGTTATCTCAAATGAGTACGCCCAACATAGTCCCACAAGTCCTGAGATTTTGTACGATTGCTACAAATTCATGATCTTGATATGATCTTAGCTACCAAGATAGCTTGTCACTATATTCGGATCTGAACTTGAGATATACAGTATATAGAACTTATTCATATACCGAATTTTCATCGCACAGTAGAAAGTTTCCATATATGTAGGAATCAACAGACCGACTGAAGCCGAATGGACTCTTTTCCAGCGTCTTGGGGCGTTTGGCCATTCTTATTAACCTTGATGCGACGATGTAAACAAGGAGTCGGAGGAAGGTGGTGAAGGAGTCGGGCTGGATGTTACCTACGCGTCATGGCAACCTCGCAGGCGGCTGGCTCGAGTGAGCAATGGTCTCTTGCTGGCAGGGAAGTCACGGTTGTGAAGAGGAGGCCTCCATTCTGAGTATATCAGAGATCGTCAGATAATTGTACTTCAAGTCATATAAACGTCGTAACCACGACGAAACGCCGCCCATGACGCGTCTAAGCACCACATTTCTATCTCTCGATGCACTATCTCTCCCTGTTCTGTTCCCAGCGAAGCCATCTGCCGTTCGATCAAGCCCACACCCACACCAAGCCCTCACGACCCCCCCCTCGCACCCCCCTCCTCCCCATCAGCATGCCCCCTCCCCGTCTCCTGCCTCACCAACCACTCCAGCACCGTCTCGTAGCAAAGGACAAACTGCCTCAAGCTCTGCACCATACTAAGACGCTGGCCCCTCAGATCCTCGACCGTCTTGGCGACGAGATCGATATCGTCCCTGTCGAGCCAGGCTTCTTCCTCATCGACCTCCATTGCGCCCTCCTGCTGCTGCTGAGAGGCTCTCGTGCGGCGGCGTTTTTGCCGCTTGAACATGTCGAGCACGGAGTCGACCGTGCAAAAGGTTCCGGTGCGACCGCAGCCGGCGCTGCAGTGCACCACGACCGGTCGCTGACCGGAGGGTTCGGGCTCCGAGGAATCGGGTCTGTGAGTGTAACTGCTGACGATGTCGTTGCATTGCTCGATCAGGCCTAACACGTGTGTCGGATGGGCAGGGACGCCAAAGTCCGGCCAACACGAATACTGCAACTGGGTGATTTCACGAAGCGGAGCGAAAGGATGACCGGCGTGGCTTAGGGCGAGTTTGCGGATGATGACGTGCGGCGGGTCGGCGGCCGGGGGCGACTTTGCGTCCTTGTGCGTGTCGTCGCCGGTACTGGTCGGGTTCGTGGATCGACGGCGGCCCATACCCGGTCGTTCGTGTGACTTCGGTCGCTTAGGAGAGTCTCTGGAGTACGGCAGCAGGACTCGCTTCTCCGAGAGGGCTTCAACTTTCAGAGGACCGTAATCGGCGGACTTCCAATAAGGGTGACCTTTGAGTTGGCCGCCCTCGGTCTCTGCGGTCAGCATGAGGATCATTCGCACGTCTTGTTCCCATACGACACGCCAGAAATCCTACCACGTGTGTTAGTACCAGTGACGTCAATGGTCCCTCTAGAGCCTTACCTCGAACGTAGCTGGTATGGGCGCCTGGGTTGCAATATAGTGCTTGTTGGTCCAGGCCGCTTTCACATGGCTCGCGTTGATGTAATCGCAGTCACCGCTGGCTACGCCTTGTAATCGTACTCTAGAATGGTCGTAAGGCCAGATGTTGTTGTACCTGTTTTTCGAACCCTTCTCGATTCCAGCTATCTGAACCGATTTTGGCGTGTTTGGCCCTGGCGAGCCATAAGACACATTACCCGATAAAGCTTCCTGTAGACGTCGTTGCTCTGCCTTCTCAATGGTTAGGAAACGATCCGAAACCATTTTCCCACCGTCTTTCGCGTTGGACGCCCGCATAATCCATTTCGGTAAGTTGATCTCGCTTTCCTCGGTCAATGGGGTGGGTCGCTTGATGGGCATCTGACCGACTCCACCGATCAAATCCATGTTTTGCCGGATGTTCCCGAAAAAGGCGTTCCCAGCTGTCTTCGCATTGGGCATCGGACATCCCCCCACGACCGCGGCCGGGCCTGCCTTTGCGGATTCGAGTGAGAGGGTCTTCTTACCTGGGGACGCAGTGTCACCGCTCGGTCGTTGATCTATCATGTCAGGAAACTCGCTCGAAAAATCGGCGAAGCCGCCACGGACGACATAGGCATTGCCTTTCCAACCCTCATTGGTAAATTTCTTGAGGGTATTGAGAGATGAGGTCGCATCCCTCAGGAGCGAGGAACTACCATCGTAGACCACAATGAATTGAGTTTCCTTCCAACGAGAGAACTTGGACCTTTCACTCTCGATAGTGAATGTGTCCACAAGCCTCTGCACATTGTATGACGGGCGCTTGAGAAGGGTGGTAGGTATGCATAGGTTTAGCGCACCGGTGATCCTTGACTGCGTATATTGTGGAGATACTCGTAAATCGAGTAGTAAAACACTCTGGGGCGAAGACTTGAGCAGATGGGCGATATCCTGAGGGGCCACCATCAGTGGACCATCGCTTTGCAAACGTGACGGAAGCGTGTCGGCCCGTTGCTGGGCACGATCTCTAGGAGAGGTCAGCGAGAGCGGCGGTTCTGCCTTGTTGTAGGGTAGTGAGAGACGTGAATGGCGCTCTTCAGCATGAGAGAGCTGGAGTCTTTGTTGCTGAGGTGATTCGGTGGATGGGAGGCGGGCAGGGGATTCCTGGCGGGGAATATCGAACCCAGAAGGGCCGGGGCACATGGTATTCTGTGAGCCTTGGATGAAATAGTGTCCAGAGTCGAGCTCCATTCGATCCTCGACGTCCTTCTGCCTCTTGATCCCGGTCGCGGGGACTGAGCGCGGAGTCATGTCCGAACCTCTTCCCCGATCCAAATCCTCTGTGCCTGCTGTACGACTTGCGGTCGGTTTCTGCGCCGGCGGCGAGTTCATACTTAATTGTGAAAGGCTACCGTGCCCAAGAATAAAGGTTTTCGTCTCAGACTGGCGCCGAAAAGCGTCATAGCGTGAATTGGAATCGAGAGGATGCACCTTGGGTGAAGGTGCGATGGTTGGCCGGACACCAGAGGACGGAGGGCTCCGACTTGTCTTCTGTTGATATGCCGGATTCGAATCGGTCGGACTACTTGCTGGATCAGAAAAGAAGCCGAAGTAGTTCGGACTCGGTGTGCGGCAGTCTGGCGTCAGATGAGAAGGTCGGGCAGTCGAAGAGAGAAAAGGAGGCATTGCCTGCCCGACCGAAGAAACGCTGATAGCTGGTGGCGCGAGAGGAGTCGTCGAAGGAGGGCGCATTTGTGAGTGGGAGGTCCACGGAGATCGTGGCGAAATTCTGGTGGTCGCCGCAGCGGACATAGTGCGAGGAACGTGGCTGTTGAGGCTGTAATCGAGTAAGCTGGAAGCTGGCAATTTCAAAAGTAGCAGATAGACCAACAGCTGCTCCGACTTTATATCACAGACATGGAGAGCTGGTAGGGTGTCTGAAGGACTTCGAAGTATGGAGTAGAGTGGTTGGGGAATAGTCGTTTAACGTGCGATTGTGTGTAACGTTGGGAGGAACTGATTGTAAATGATGTCGTAGTCAGTATAACAGACGATAGATGAATACGACTCGTTGTTCCAACGCAGTACGAGTGACTGATCACTTATAGGTGATCATGATAATTCCAGCGGTTGCTAAAGACTTACAGTACACGGCGCGAGGGAGGTCTAGGAACCGTTTAGACTGAAGGACCCTGGACGGAGATTTCTATTTTCTGAAATTCGAGTCATCAATGATTGACTCGGAGAACTGAACACAAACGTATGGAGGAAAGAATATTCGGTCTTCTGGATATCTAACCGTGTCGATAATTGTTATCAGATCTTATCCGATCTCGTGAGGTTGAGGTTCGAAGGGGAAAAGAAAAAGGGTTCCAGCCTGGACTGCCTGGGCTCTGGACCCTGAGCTCGACAAGACCCTGCCATCACACAACTCCCGGCCTCTCCACTTCTTGAGCTAAGACAACGCCACCACACGCTAGCAAGAGGTACCTTATTTGAGCGGAGTAAGGAACTTCGTAAGATTGGTGGGGATTGATTCTTGAGCACTCCTGACCCAAGGCTGACAGGCCAAGCCATGACGTCACCGACATATTATTAACCGTCGCAGTCACGCTTACATCAGCTCACGCACACGCTAGCCAGGCGAGGGCTGTGGCGTTTCAGCTCTTACAGATAAGGTACGGTAAAGGGATGTCCACGGAGTCATAGACTTCATAAGGTACCCTACGTTGAGCAGTCTTTCGTTGAGCTTCTCGGTCTCTGATGATCTGCCTGTCAGAATCTTTTAGCCTCTCAGGTCATGCTGCAGATCCCTCGCCACATGTAACGAAGTACACAGACCGCCAGATGGTGTCATAAGGTACCTCAGCCTAATCAACTTAGTCATCCAGCGCTATGCGACAGGACTGGCGGTCGTGTCAACTCGAGCCCCGGTTTCGCTGCGTTCTAGAAGCTCTCCCTCGGCTCTTTGTCCTCGAGGTGGCGACGGGAGGTACCAGACAGCGGACAGTCGAGCATATTGTATCAAGGTTGGATACTACGGTACCAATAGGAGTTTTGTAGTGATCGTTGACTGCTTTCGAATTGACGGCCAATGTACTGTACGTTAAGGTATGCAGAGAGTGAACAGTAGAGTCCCATGCGAAATAGGAAAACAAGAATCTAATCAAGGTTTACGAGAAGATGCACCCTCACAGTCCCATTACTCGATCATGACCCTAGACTTTTCACATCTCCCTCCTTCAGACTTCCAGCACCAATCAGCCTTTTGATCTCCTCTGCATACACCGTCTTGACCTCCGCCGCGCTCTTCTTGTTGCCCAGCTTACCAGCCAAAGCCGCCAGCTCCTCGTTGTCCATCTTGCCCATGATCAGCTCCACGTCGTTGAGGACCGCGTCGACCTGCCCCGGGCTGGCGGCGCCGCTCTCGGCAAAGTAGTTGACATCCTTGACGCTGCTCTTCAGCACCCGCTTGTTCTTCTTCGCGGCGTTCTTGGCCGCCTCCTTGGCTTTCTTGCTGTCTGCCCTCTCCGCCTTGTCGGCTTCCTCCTTTTCTTTCTTCAGGCGGTCTCCGTCTTCCTTCGCCTTGGCCGCGTCTTCGGCAGCTTTCTTGGCCTCGGCTTCCTTGTCCAGTCGCTTCTTGTCCTTGTGCTTTCGGTCTTCCTGCCGGAACTTCTTGATCCTCTCGTCGAGAGCCAGCGCATCATCCACCAGTCTCCTCAACCTCGCCGTGTCCTCCGTCTTCTTTTTCTTCCTTGCGTTGTTGTTCTTCCTCTCGATGTGCCGTTTCTGGTCTCGGTTTTCATTGTCGTCTGGGACGTCTTCATCCTGATATTCAAAGCTCCTCCAGCTGTCGAAATTGTACCAGAAGTTGTAGAATATCTCCACCTCCTCTTTGGTGCTCTTCTCGTTGCCCAGCTTCGGTACCGGCTGCACCTTGCTGAATCTTCCTTCGCTCTCGAGGACCGGGCTCCACAACTTGTAAAAGTTCCCCTTCTGCGTCTGCTTCCTACTCGGAGGCTCGACGTCAGCTCCTTCGTCCACCGAGTCGAATTGCCGACGCTTGACCGGGTCCAAAAGGACCTCGGTGGCTTTCTGAATACATTTGAAGAAGCTGTCGTCCTCCGTGCTACCGGCTGCGGCTTTCTTATCAGGGTGATGGCGGAGAACCTTCTTCCGATGGGCACGCTTAATCTGGTCTTCTGTCGCACGGAACCGATATTTAGAAAGGCCGAGGACTGCGTAATGATCTTGCCCCTGGTATGAGAGAAGAAGTAAGTACCCGAATACGCGTGTATACAGAATGCGCTGCAACTCAAGCAAGCGCTGTCACGAACCTTCCAGTCTTTGGCATCTCTCTGAAGCATCAACGCGTCCTCCGGTTCACTTATCTCACCAGCATCTTCATCTTCGACTTTCTTGACATTCTCTTGAGCTTGTATGCGCTCATCTTCGGAAAAGGTACGATGATGACGCTTCTGTAATCGTGCATCTCAGTAAGCCCGTCATTCTATTTAAAATGCATCAGTGGCCAATGCTTACTCTTCGAGCGTGCGCAAGGAAGTGAGGTCCAACGGGCTCGATGTTGCGCTGCGAAGCAGAAGATAGAGTTCCAGCAGATTTGAAGTCTTTGTCCCCCGACCAGCTCTCGGGGAGGATAGGTAGCGGTAGCGCTACCTGAGGAGAAGCCATAATCACAGCAATCTATGTCGTGAGGAAGGACAGGTATGGAAGTAATTCGATAATATTTAATGTGAGCGTTGGAACTTTTTCAACGTTGTTCGCGCTAGAGCTCGGCTAAACCTGCCCGGGCAAGAATCGAGTGTACGTGTAGGACCCACGTTCACAGTATTTAGTTTGGCAGAGCTGGGTCACCGTGGGGCCAATTGACATGCTCTGCGACTACTGGAAACAGCACACTACGAGACGGGTGAACCCATGAGAATGGCGCTGGCGGCATACCGTCATGTCCTCCGATCAACCCGTATAGCCTTCCAAGGTTCGTCGACCTGTCCGGCGCCGTACTTGTTTGAACAGCGTTGCAGGTTGGTTTGCGTAATTTCTATGCTGAATGATTTCCCGTCTAGGTGATCAGCGACTTCTCTCCGCCGCCCGTCATGAAGCGCGCAAAGGGTTCGACTCGAAGCGAAAATTGACGTCCGGAGGTGAAGAAGCGGCAGCAGGCATAGCGCATGCGGAGGACGTGGCTAGAATACTGCAGCAGAACGTTGTTCAGGGACAGCGGGTTGATGAGGAGGGCGAGAAGTACCGTACGCACCGCTGCTCCGTGTGGGGGGCTGCCCCTATACTGACAGTGCGGGCAGAACTACGGATCCACGGAGGGACCGAGAGAGGAGACAATGATTCGGTCAAGATGGCTGGCATAGGAAGCTCTAAAGCTGGGGCATGTTGTTCATCACGGTAACATGAAGAACGCGACATCGTTTGAATTATTGTGAATTTCCCATGCTTTGCGCCAAACTTTGACCGACTCCTAAACCTCATGTGAGAGGAACGCCTAGTTACCCGCCAAGCTGGCGTACTTGAAATCATCATCACCAGGTGGTGGAGCAACAGTCGCCAGATCGTCGAAGTTATCTCGACGAGCAGGAGCCACCACATTGCCGTCTCCCCAACCAGTTTGCGGTGCACCAGCACCCGACCCGAGAACAGATCTGCCTGCTCTAGCTTGGTCTACCCGTTGGTCCCTCTCCATGTTGTCCAATGGCCTCGGTCTACCCCATTGTACCCTCAATGGACATCCCGCAATGACGGCCTTGCCTTGACAAGCCTCTGCAGCCGCTTCTGCTCCCTGGCGAGTGGCGTAGTTGATGAAAGCACAATGGGAACGATGGGAGCAGACTAGCGATCGCAATGTGCCAAACGGTGAGAAGAATGTTCGAAGTTGGTGCTCTGGCAAATCGTCCTCCACGCCCGTGATGAAGAGAGACGTGATGTTCGGATCGGATGGCGGTAGAATGTCTTGCGGTCCAGGTGGTAACTGTGCTGTACTAGGGAAAGCCCGGCCCCCTCGTCCTCCACCCCGCCCGCCACGCACAGAGCCTCCGCGCGACCCATGATTACCACCTCGTCCCCTGTTGTCATGCGACCGAATTGGTCCCGGTGCAGCCCCTATCCTCTTCTGTCCTTCCGCATCGCCTACTTTTGGGCTACCTCCGCCGGCACCATCGCCATCAGGCCCTATTCTCCGCTGTCGTTTATAGTACGGTTCGCTATTCGCCAGTCTTCTCAAGAGCTCTCGAGCCTTCTCATCCGTCTTCTCATACTCTTCCACCCCTCCTCTGCCCTCTTCGATTTCCCTCTCGTGCTCCTGTGCATAATACTCCCGGTTGATGCTACTCTGCGGACCCGGCGCGACCATCTTCAGTGCAGCATCTCGGACCACAATCGGGAGACCGAACGACAGATCCAACATGCAGCACTGACAGCAGTTCTTCAGACGCGCGCATGTGAGACAGATGTTGGTCCGTTTGGAGCGGGCCGTGCGATCGGCTTTCCATCGGAAAACGGTGAAGGGGCGGGTGCATAGTTTGCACTCCGCACCGTGGTCCTCTTTCAGCATTTGCACGTATGGATTGTCAGGCAGGCAGTTTTCGCAAACGGAAGGGAAATCTGCGTGCGTCAGTAATACCTTGTCATAGCACGGTTGGATGGAAGTCGTACCTGTGGTTTCCCAGCCGGAACGATTCAAGTCTTGTTTGATCTGCGGTGGCATGATGGCAGTCCAGGGGGGGTTTGATCGCTCGTTCAGATGGTGTATAAGGTTAGTATCTCATCACAGATTTGTTTGCTTGATGTCAAAGTTGCTGAGTAATCAAACTTGCGCGTGATAAGGTACCGCTTTTGCGGTCCCGGCCGAGTCCACGAAAGTTCGAGCGGCAAATCGGATCATCATTCTTCCTCCGGCTTCCAGCCTCGGCACTTCCAGGAACTAGATGTGGGTCGGACAAACTGCAAAGAGGCGTGTAATGTACCCCGCAACCGTCCGAGACTCCGAGGGCTGCCCAGATTGAGCTTGCGCATATCTCCCGTCGTTACCCTTACCTCGATTGTTGCCCCATACTTTGGCTACATGAAGCTAAGCAATCACTTCATCTTCTCGTTAATCTTGCTTTTGCCTTCTGATATATCTTCCCCGATATAGATTTTCTGTATATCTCCCTTTTGCTAGAAGCTCTAAACCTCGAAACTTTGGCAAGCCCTCAACATGAATCACGAACCTCAGAAGCAACAGGTCAAATTACACGGGGATGAAGTCAAGAAGCACAACAGCAAGGAAAGCTGCTGTAAGTTCAATTCATGCAGAGATCGTTGGTGACGCGCAATTGTCTCATGCCATGTGTTACAGGGGTCATCGTCCATGGACGGGCATACGGTACGTGCTCCCTCTAAAAAATACCGTCGGTGTTTGACTGATTATACCTTCAGATGTTACAGAGTTCATGCCAGGTGCGTCGGCTGCCTTGGCCTTGGAGGTAGTGTCACGTAACTGATGTGGATAACCTCAGAGCACCCTGGTGGGATGCAAATCATTCTCAAGTATGCCGGCAAGGACGCTACAGAAACCTACGAACCAATCCACCCACCGGATACTCTTGACAAGTTCCTCGATAAATCAAAGCACCTTGGAGAGGTCGACATGAGCACGATCCAGGAGGAGCAGAAAGAGAAGGACCCCGACGAAGATGAGAGACAGGAGCGAATCAAGCGCATGCCCATCCTGGAGCAGTGTTATAACCTGATGGACTTTGAGACTGTAGCGAGGAGGGTAATGAAGAAGACTGCTTGGGCTTACTATTCAAGCGGTGCCGATGATGAGATCGTAAGTCCTCTCGGGGCGCTTTCTTCTGGTCCAAGGGTCAGTCAGAGGAGTTCTCACTAATTCGCCACGCAGACTATGCGCGAGAACCATTCGGCGTTTCATAAGATCTGGTTTCGGCCAAGGGTGCTCGTAGATGTCGAGAAGATTGACCTTTCCACCACTATGCTTGGTACCAAGGTCGACATACCATTTTACGTCACTGCTACGGCTCTTGGGAAGCTTGGAAATCCCGAGGGCGAAGTGATCCTTACGAGGGGCGCCAAGAAACACAACGTTATACAAATGATCCCAACACTTGCAAGTTGTTCATTCGATGAGATCATGGATGCAGCGGAGGATCAGGTGCAGTGGCTTCAGCTATACGTAAGCGATGAAGGTTGCGATTGAGGAATCTAATATACTAAGCTGTGCAGGTCAACAAGGACCGTGCAATCACGAAGCGGATTGTCGAGCACGCCGAAAAGCGTGGCTGCAAAGGCTTGTTCATCACCGTTGATGCACCTCAGCTAGGCCGGCGCGAGAAAGACATGCGTAGTAAATTCTCCGACGTCGGCTCGAACGTGCAAAACACCGGCGGAGACAACGTCGATCGCTCACAAGGTGCTGCCCGGGCCATCTCCTCCTTCATCGACCCGTCGCTTAGCTGGAAGGATATTCCGTGGTTCTTAAGCATTACCAAGATGCCCATTCTGCTGAAGGGTGTACAGAGAGTAGAGGACGTGATCCGAGCAATCGAGATGGGCGTACACGGTGTGGTCCTGTCAAATCACGGCGGTCGTCAGCTTGACTTTGCAAGATCCGGTATCGAGGTGCTGGCTGAAGTGATGCCCGTCCTGCGGGAACGTGGATGGGAGAAACGTATCGAAATCTACATCGATGGCGGTGTTAGACGTGCCACAGACATCATCAAAGCGCTGTGCCTTGGTGCGACGGGCGTCGGTATCGGCAGGCCTTTCTTGTACGCCATGAGCGCTTACGGTCTACCGGGAGTCGACCGCGCGATGCAGCTCCTCAAGGACGAGATGGAGATGAACATGAGGTTGATCGGTTGTTCGAATGTGGAGCAACTGAATGCGACCCTGGTGGATACACGGGGTTTGAGCATGCACACTACCGGCGTTCCCAGTGACACACTCGGGCTGGGCGCGTACGATCCCCTAATCGCGCCGCAAGAGAAGGCGAAGTTGTAGACTATGAGTTTTGGTTAGATCATTTATGACCTGCTACTTTCTTGTATCTTTTGCATTATCCTGTCATATATCGTTGCGCTCCCTTATATTGTACATATATTTAGGATGTCTATATATCAACGACCTGAACCGGATTTCCCAATTTCCCAGTGTTTCGATAAGCCAAAGAGGCGTTGACCATCACACTTCCGCCCCCATCACCTCCCCAAACCCTACTCCACAGCACGCCTTGCACCCCATACCAGAGCAGCCGGACAATATCTATCCACGCGCCCACGGCAAACACATCCCCGACGACCCCACCATCCCCCCTCTCACACAACCTCTCATACACCCTCTGCTCCTCATCCCAGAACACACTCTCCCGCCCATACCCCGCATGCACATGCCCAAACACATGTACCGCAGGTCTCACCCTCCAACACTCGCCCAACAAAAACCGACACCCCGCCCCACTCGGCAAATCCAAATGATGCCTCGGCGGCGTATGCGTCACCAGCACATCCGTCCCCCTCGGCACCGTCCCGCTCCACGCATCCTCCCCATCGCGCTCATACTGAAATGCAAAGCTCCGATCCCCACACGCCGGAATCTGTGGCGCGCCGTAGATCCTCAACCTCCGATTCCCATGTCCCGGAAAAGCGAGCGTGATGGCCCTGCGCTCCAAGTAATGAATCTCACCCCAATCGAGCGATTTCCCCGCGTCGGCATCCGGATCGGCGATGGCCTCCCGCGATGACGGGTCGAGGTGGCTGTCGTGGTTGCCGGCGACGACGATCTTCTCGCTGTGCGGGAGGCTGTTGAGCCAGTCGAGCTGGGCTTGGATCTGTGCGATTGTGCCGGCGTTGCTGAGGTCGCCGGCGTGGATGAGGAGGTCGCCGGCGGGGACGGTGGGCGGGGTGTGGGTGTGGGTGTCGGAGAGGCAGACGAGGCGGATGCGGTTGGTGCGTGCGGGGCGGTGGGGGGGGCCGCGGAGGAGGAGGATGAGGGCGTGGATGTGGCGGGTGAGGAGTTTGAGGGGGGAGGAGAGAAGGAGGTAGAGGAGGGATGGCGGCTCGAAGGGGGAGGGCGGGGGTAGGGGGAGGAGAGGCATTATTGTGGGGGCGGGAGGATTGGGGTTTGCATTGGCTGTGGAGATGGAGTAGGTGCGTCAATGGTGATAGCTTTCACCTTAACGTTAGTTTTGACATGTGGTAATTACACGTGAAATTCTGAGGAAGAGGTTGTGATATCAGGCGCTTTTATATGCCTTTAGTAGGTGAATTGGCAGCAATTCATCCAATGACCTTTTGGGGTACAGATGGTCTAAGCGGCTAAAGGCGCTTGAAACCACAAGGTACCTGCTGGTCCGTGCATCGCACGGTGCATGTCGGTGACGTCGGATCGACAACCGCGTGCTTTGCTGCCAACTTGATTCACCACGTCTTCCAACGGCCACCGTACTGTGTTGTGCATGACCGGACAGCACTTAAAAAACATCTAAGTCCCAGTGCTCACATCCACATCCAACCTCAAATTCACCACCGAAAGCGAGTCTCCGGATCAGTCTTGGTGGGGTCCTGGTTCCAATCATGGCTTCACACCATGCTGCGGGCAATGCACTGCATAGCAATTTCGATGTTGATTATGTTATAAGCTACCGCTTCGCAGATACAGGTATTTCGTGTGTTGAACTATAGTCAGAGCATTGTTCTGACATTGCTATCTAGCTAGAGATGAGGCAGAGGCAGGATTCGAAAGACTAGTCCAAGCATTAGCTACCGTAGGACTGGCCATGGAGGTGCGGAACGGAGGCAATTGCTCTGTTCTGGTTTTGCTCAAGGTCGGATCCGACCAGCGGCTCAACAACGAGGTGTACAGGTCTAGGTAGGGTTTATGAGCACTTGCTTAAAGCCGAGCGTTGCTGATACGCTTGGTCTAGGGTCAAAGATTGGCTTTACGGTGTTCGAGCGGCTCAGCCGTCTAAGGAGATGGAGCAATCCCTTACGAGCCAGCCATTGAGCGAAGCTGAAAGACTTCGCATTGTCCATCACATGATCACGAGCCCGCGAGAGGAAGGTGGTGCTGGGATAACTCCAAAGACCGGGCAATGGAAGAATGTGGAATCAATCTTCCCCCTTCATGATCATACTTTCAACAAGGAATGGATAAAGAAGTGGAGCTCGCAGACTTTCCTGAAAGCCGAAGACCTGGATCAGGTCAGGAATAAGTTTGGCGAAAAGGTAGTATATCACCGTCATATAGGGAACGTGGACTGACCCTAGTCTAGATTGCATTCTATTTCGCCTTCACACAGTCATACTTTGCGTTTCTTATCTTCCCAGCTGCCTTCGGATTCTCCGCCTGGGTACTTCTTGGGCCCTTTTCCACGGTTTACGCGGTGGTGAACTGCTTATGGTGCATGGCCTTTGTCGAATACTGGAAGCGTCAGGAGGTGGATTTAGGGGTACGCTGGGGCGTCAAAGGCGTATCAGCGATCCAGGAGAAACGACGAGAGTTCAAGCACGAAAAAGAGATCAAGGATCCCATAACTGGAGAGACTGTTCAAATCTTTCCCACAATGCAACGCTTACAAAGGCAACTGTTGCAGATACCGTTTGCTATCCTTGCCAGTCTTGCATTGGGTAGTCTTATCGCGACTTGTTTTGGGATCGAGATATTCATCTCTGAGATCTACAATGGGCCAGGAAAAAGCATACTCGTTTTCCTGCCAACAGGTCTCTTGACAACTTTGATCCCCACACTTACGACGCTTCTCACTGGCGTTGCTACACGACTCACGGATTACGAGAACTACGAGACCACTGAAAGTTATGAAGCCGCAATGACCGAGAAGATCTTCGTCCTTAACTTCATCACCTCTTACCTCCCTATCTTCCTCACAGCGTTCGTCTACGTACCCTTTGGCAGTCTCATCGTGCCATACTTGGATATCTTCAAATTGACCATGAGACCTTTCGCCCAACACGAGAAGCAGCTTGAGGTACCAAAAGCTGGGTTTGAGATAAACCCCTCGAGACTGCGCAAGCAGGTAATTTACTTTACCGTCACCGCACAAATCGTCGGTCTCGCAATGGAGGTGATTGTACCATGGGCCAAGCGTCAAGGATTCGTCAAATACCAAGAAATGAAGAGCGAGCGAGCTGCCAAAAGAGGAGGGGCCAAGCCAAGCGTCACCATCAATGATCTGCCCGAAGAAGCCGCCTTCCTAACAAAAGTCCGCAATGAAGCCGAGCTCGACGTGTACGACGTCACGACAGACCTCCGGGAGATGTGTCTCCAGGTATCTCCCCCCTGCTCCACCATCCTTACCCCACCACCCCACCCCAACCCAACCCCACCGCTAACAAACCTCCCCCTCTCCCCCACCCAGTTCGGCTACCTCGCCCTCTTCTCCGTCATCTGGCCACTCGTCCCCGTCTCCTTCCTGATCAACAACTGGATCGAGCTGCGCTCCGACGCGCTCAAAATCTGCATCGAAATGCAGCGCCCGACGCCGCACCGCGCCGACAGCATCGGCCCCTGGCTTGACAACCTCTCCTTCCTGACCTGGCTCGGCACCCTCACCACCTCGGCCCTGGTCTACCTCTTCCGCAACGACGGCCTCGGCCCCGACGGCTCGCCCGCCACCATCCACGGCTGGGCCCTCTTACTGACCATCTTCTTCGCCGAACACATCTATTTCCTCCTCCGCATCGCCCTCCGCGCCGCCGTCGCCAAGATCGATTCGCCGGGTATGCGCACGGAGCGCGCGGAAAGGTTTGCGGTAAGGAAGAGCTTTCTTCAGGAGACGTTGGGCGAGGAGGCGTTGGTGAGGCCGCCGAGGCATAGGGAGGAGCAGGTTACGCGGGCGAGTTTGGAGGAGGAGGCGAGGGCGAGTACGTTGCGGAGTTATGGTGGGGCGGAGGAGATGTTTTGGGGGAGGCAGAGGAGTTGGGAGGAGAGTGCTATGGTGGGGATTGGGTTGATTCAGAGGATGGTGGGGGACGAGGAGGGGAAGAAGCGGTTGTGAGGTGGCTGGCTGCTGGGCTGAAGGTAGGTGCGGTGGAGGTGGATGGAAGTGTATAGGTAGGTTGTTGGGGTTGGTGATGGGAGAGGGAGGAGCCAGCCTGAGTTGTGTGTGTGTGTGTGTGGCCATGTCCTATATACGGGGGTATTTGTTGAGCGTTGCGCTTGCATAGCTGTGCTGCTGTCGCAAATTTGCTTGTCCGTAAGAGACCTCGACGAGGCGTGTTCCCATGGAGGTAAACCCTAGTCCTCGCACATTGCCGTATATGTATTCTCATTCACGGATACAAACGCAGACTGGCGCACCGACTTGGCTTACCGTAATTGATCGTGACAGTACAATATGCGTGCACCCTAATCAGTTGGAGGATGCCACCCTCGTTGAAGATGTTCTCGGTGTAGGTAAGATACACAACTGTTACGAATGGAAGCGCAACACCCTTGACCCCCAAGAACCCTGCCTGCCATTGACTTCCTCCAACCACCCTCGGCCCAAATACGCCCGGAGCCATACAAAGGAATGATAACAGACCACACCAAGGCAATTCCATCCCCACGTCCCACCCGTTCCCATCCCCTCATCCATCTCACTTTCCCCCGCCTTAGTCCCCTGAATCTCAACACCTCTCCCCGCGCCACGCCTTCTCCACGTCCTCCATCCACCCTCCTTCCCCCCATTCGCGCACCCCCTCAGCGATACCCCACCCTCCGAACCGGCGATCTCCCCGCCGGCCCCGGTTCCAGCCCCAACAGACCGGCATGAGTCTGATACGGCGTATAAAACACCTGCTCATGCCCCGCACCCGGATATCGCACATGGTGCTGCTGCTGCTGCTGTTGTTGCTGCGGATACGGCTGGGGCGGAAGCGGCTGGGCTCTGTTCCTAAAGAAGGAGAAGGCGAGATTGGAGATGGCGACGCAGCCGAAGACGAGGGTCAGGGAGAAGATCTGTTTGCCGCACAATCAGGACCGGGTCGGGGAATGCGTTTAGGGGAGGGGGAGGAGGAAATGGAGAGGGGAGCGAGGGAGGGAGTGGCAGAGGGAAGAAATACCATAGCCTTATAAGAAATCGGCTCCACAAACGAATTGAAAATCCGAGCAAACGTATGCGCGCTCACAGTCGCCCTCCCCACCGAATGCGGGTCCTTGTTCATGCACTTCTCCCAATTGTCGCAGACGCGCTCCATGGCGGGCACGCGACTATCGCGGTCGCAGCGGTTGTCGACGTACTCGCGCGCGCAGACGGCCATTTCCGCCAGCGTGTCGGCCGCCACTTCCTCCGAGGCCTTGTCGACGTCGGACCGGATCGTCGACCAGAAGCTGTAGACGATGTAGATGAGGAAGAAGACGAGGAAGAGGTTGAGGAGGAGTTGGGCGTAGTAGGACAGCACGTGCGGGAGGTTCGGGTGCGTGTCGATGAAGGAGAGCACGGACGGGATGAGCCCGACCTCGCGCGGTGGTGGGGCTTGTGCCCCGTCGCTGCTGCTGGGCCGGGAGGAGTCCGAGTCTTGGTCCGGGCGTCGGGTCGTCAGGCGTTGTTCGCGCTCTCGGCGTTGGCGCCGCACGCGCTTGGTGATGCCGTTGGAGTAGACGTTGCCGCGGGCCAGTTCGCCTCGGCCGGGACTGGCGGCGAATTTGCCGTACATGGCGAAGAGCGGGTGTTGCTTTTTGTCGGCTTTCTTGTTGCTGGTGAAGTGGGTGAGGGCATTGTTGCTCTTGGGAGCGGCGCTGCGGGCGGGTTCGGGGGTGTCTTCGTTGTCGGCGTTGTCCGGTGTGTCTGGGCCGGAGGAAAAGTCGATGTCGACCTTGCGAGGGGTCGTGAAGGATTGGTTGCGGAATGCGGAAGCGGGCTTTGTGGATGGTGTTTGGGAGAAGAGGAAGGGTTGTGAAGCGGGTTCGCGCAGGGACGGCGTGGATGGTTTTGCTGGTGATTCGAACACACCATACGGACCTGTCGAGTAACAAATTAGGTCAAGGATACAGATGTAGGGGAGCTTATGTACAATGATCAAATCACTTACGTTTCCTAAGTTGAGGATTCTTTTGGCTTTCATAGTAGTTCATGGTGTGTTTGGTGAAGGGTGAGCTTGCGTCTGCGGGCGCATGAGTTTGCCATTCAAACTCCATGGGACTCTCATGAGATCGTTTCTCCATCGGAAGTCTTGGAGTTTCTGGCAAGATTCGAACGAAGTGCGTCTTGTTGAAGGTGAAGTAAGTGATGAGCGAAAAGAAAACGTAGAGTAAACAATGACTAAGCTTTTGGTGCAACTATGGTATGATTACTAAGCAGGCATTGCTTGTGTTGACATTCGATGCCACGATGAGGTCACTTGAGGTAGTCGCAGACTGTCAAGGTCTATCTGTGTCATACATGAAAAATTCTAGATCATGGAGATGTCATTCAGGTTATCACAGACTTGATCAAACTATTCGCGTTGGAATGATGATTCTTGTAAAGACGAAATCTGTTTAATCATAGGAACAATGTTCGCCAGAGCTCAGATCAACGATGCAGCCAGGGGTATACTCAAACGAATCCGATGTCAGAGCCTCCAAAACCTCCCTCCATTAGTGGCAGCTGCTGTTGCCAGCATCAGTCTCACTTGCGCCGTTGCCCAACTGTAGAGTGCCAAACTCCAAAGGATGAGGGAGTCATAGGAAAGCGCTCCGAAATCCAACCCCACGCCGCGAACCTGTAGCTCCGAAGCGCCTCTTGACAGCTTCGAAGCAGCAATCAGAGCATCTCGAAACCGTCATCCGCAACATGCCCGGTAGGAACGTCCTCCTCGGTGTCATCGATGACGTCATACTCCTCACTGACCAACTTCTCCGTCTGCTTGGTCTCAAACTTCTCGACGGCCTTGGCGAGGGCTGCACCCAAGACTTGGCTTCCCTTGCGTGGACCACGGGTAGCGTCGTAGGAGTACGTGATGTCTGCGTCCGGCTCCGGAGCGGCGGAGGCCTCGTTGACATCTTCATCGGCGGACGAATCAGAAGGTCCGTTGGAGCTTTCGTAAAGTATCTCATGCCTGCGGGCGGACTTGGCCATGCGGTCGAGCTTGTTCAATTCGGGTTCGTTGCAGCGTCTGATCGCCCGCTGGATTCTATCGAGTGGCGAGGAAGCTTAGCATCAACCTTCAGCCATCTAGGTTAACGGAGTGATTTATACGTACTTCTGGGGACAGGCTCGTTGTGGACGTCGGTATCCTTCCCGATAGTCGTGTCGACCACCGGAAGACTGGTTTGTCTCCCCGAGTGCCCACTTATGCTTGTGGTCGAGATCTCGCTTGTGATCCTGCTCCAGCTTGTATTCTTTCGCAGCGTCGCGAAGACTTTCGGTCGAGAGAGACTGTTCCGAAGGCATAGCAGCAAAGTAAAGTTGTGAAACGAACGTGAGCTTTGATGAACTAGTTTCCGAGAAAACAAGTGTGACAGGCCCCTCGCGAGGAATCTTAGTCTTAGGTGGTTGTCAAAGAAATAATGTAGGCAGGGTTCTGGGGATATGTCGAGTATTTAAGGTGAAGGAATATACGGAGTAATGAAGTGACTGAAGCAAGAGAGTCAGCGGGTCAAGGAGGACGAGTCTTGCGCGCCTTTGTATGACTATGACCCTTATGTAAGCTATTGAGTCACGTTGAACAAAGGCAAGAACGGCTTGGTCGGACCAAAGATACGACTAGCGTGGCGGATTATCAGGTGGTGGCGGTGCACTTGATGAATAAGCCTAAGCCTAAGCCTGCCCACGAGAGAGAGAGAGAGAGAGAAAGGTTTGAATAGGTAGGAGAGCAAGAGGATGAATCAGAAAAGAAAGAGAAGGTATCATGAGGTATTTGTTGTTGACCACGAGATAAGACAAGATAAGATAAGAAAGATGAGTCAACACATCGCTGAGTCGTCACATGAACAAGTGAGGTACTGTAGGTGTCCTTGGGACGGCTCAACAGTGCCTCATTCATCTTGAAGGGCTGAGGCTTTGCAGACCGAATGTTATGGAAGCTTTGCATCATACAGGACAGTCTATGGCAACCCATCGTTGTGAAAGGCTTCAGCTTTGCGTTTGAAACAGCGAGTGTTGAAGTCAATAAGGAGGTGGTTACTGTTCTCCCGATGATGTCAGCGCCTCAAAATAGACCTAGAGTTTGATCTCCTTACCTAAGATACTTGGGCTCTGTTTATTGAGAGACCTTTTCACCAGGAAGTTCTCTGATTCTATTGACATACCTAAGGTAGCTTTAAGCACGTCTTCCCAAAGATTTGCCCTCTGATAACGCTTTCTCGCCCCAGCTCATTTTCATTCCCTACTGCATTTAGCATTTACCTTAGGCAACCTGATACAGTAGCTCTTTGAACTCGTCCGCGGGGTTATCACTCCTTAAATCCGGCTCTGGGAATGCCCGTTCTCCAAACAGGTTCTGCCGAATCATTATTGACTAGACGCCTACACGCCCTTTGAAGCCTGTGACGAGCAAATAGAACATGATTGAATAAAGGCGCATACCGATCTGCGTCAGCACGATAGGTCAAGTCCCCGCTTCCTCACGAGCCTCCTCTTCGCTGGATTCTGCATCATCGGTGGGCAAGCGACTCGGAAACCACCCATACGCTCCAAAGTCCACGGTCAACTCCCCCAGGCTACCGGCTCCAACCTGTACGCCTTCCTGCCAAAGAGCAGCAGCTTGACGTGAAGCCCCACCTGGTCCTCTGTGCTCCTAGCCTCAGCATGGTCCATAGGACACAATCGCTCAGGAACACGAGGACGTAAGCGGAAGAAGAATACTACCGAGGTGATATGATGCCCTTCGAGCTGATCACCCTCTGCCACGGGACATTGGCGTCATGAAAGTAGTGATCCGTGCCCGCAGTCAACGTCGGCAGGTGTTTTAAACACACTCCGACTTGTCTGTTCACCATCCGTCGTCTCAGTCAAACTCCATCTTAACATCATGAACTGTACATTACACACCTTGGACACTGGGCTGCAGTTCAGCCGTAGTGTTAGCCTCAGCAACGGGACAACCTCAGTCCGGGAAACGCTCACGTCTTCCCAAGAGTCGAGCAATATGCCCGTATGACGTGACTTTACCGTAGGGTATCTCTTGAACGGCTTGATAGACGGCTGTGAACCACCACTCTGCTTCGTCTGACCGCGGCATGGATGCAAGAACTGTCGGAAATGGCTGAATATCTAATGTTCTGAGCCTCACAACATCAGAAGCACGTGTTTCGTAAACATCAGGCGTGTCGGTAAGTTCCGCAGGACGCCAAGAAGACAGACCCCCGATCGGGCATCGGGTGAGCGCCGCGCTGTTGTCGTCGCGGCACATACCTGCAGGTATCTCGAAGACCATGGCAGCAGCGGCAACCAACTCTTCTACATTTCCTCTCTTCTCGAGCCTCCCTTCAGAGCTACGCAACCAGATATGGCGTGACGCCCTGCCTGACAAAGATGGGCCAGCCCTGTACCTCTACAAGAAGGGGTGTTGGTGCCCTCGACCCCTATCAAGACCCGACGAGTTGGGTGACCCTGCAAACTCCGAGAACGATCTGATCTTCGAATTCCGCCACGACTTATTAGATGATGTCCAGGTTGAGGTACCGCTAGTCTCCGTGAGCCGCGAGGCGCGTGGCATCGCCTTGGCCTGGGTTCGAGGGCAGGGTATCAAGAGACGCCCCCGCGAGGATAGGCAGTACCCTGTCTTCGTGCGCTCTTTTGACCCAACGCATGATGCACTATACATTGCGCTTGACAAATGGGACGACTTTTCCGGCGAGCCTCTCGTTCAACCGTTTGAACTGAATCTCTATGAACAGTTTATCAGCCATCTAACGTACCTCACGCGCATCGCCGTGCCTGAGGCGCTGCTTTCGAGTGAGGTTGTTTTACTACCTGAGATGTTTTATTATTCCTGCAATCTGAAAGTGTTATTTATTATCGTTGACGCGCCGCCGGATCTGCAGTTCGCGGAGAACGACATGACGGTGCAGCGGCGGTGGGAGTTCGAGAGCACACAAGGAGGGTCGTTCTTCTGGAATTCTAAGCGTGGCCGCTTTGACTTAGGAGTTAGCGAGAACATTGGCGACGAAGCACTGTACAGGCTGTTAGAGGTCAACGAAGGGCTTTGCAAAGGGCTTGTCAGGGAACACATCGGCAGCTTTGAGATCCGGCCTGTCTTTGCCGTCAGAAGATGAAGGGGGCTTGCTAGGATGCGTAACAGGTTGGTCAACTGGTTGATTTTTTTTTCTTTTCAAAGCTGTGTCGCCCTGTACCCAATTGCGAAAGACACGGCTTCTGATGCTAAAGACATTGGCACCCATACTTGAATCATCCATGCTCGACATTCAACTGAACACGCGTCTTTTTAGTGGCCGTCAGTCCGCAGTGGACAATGTCATCCCGCAGTAGACGTCAACCCTGACCAGCAAATCGGACTTCTTTGAGTCGGGGTATGGCTTGCTTATCTTCGTACAAATCTGCATTGTTTGCTGTACGCTTGAGGACTCTCGACGGACTGTGACACTTATGGCTGTCTGCTTCCTCTCGGGGTTACCCTTTGTTTCATTGTACCTGGCGTTATTATGCCCGTTACCTCTAACTGCCTTCTTTTTGCCTTAACCGGACAGTGCAGGTCCAACATTCTTGAGGGCGCCGTTACTGGATATGATATGTGCATCGGATGTCGATGAGACAACAGTATCAGCACTAGGTATTGGAAGTAAAGGAGGGGACGGAGGCGGCAGCGGCGACGGCTGGGGCGAGGAGGAGGACGGGGAGGAGAAGATGCTCCATGGGGGCCTCGCCCAGAGGCCTTACTCCATAGAAGCCTTGCTCCGTAGAGGCCTTGCTCAGAGGCCTCACCTCATAGATTACCATGACTATCATAAGACTATCAGACATTCAATTCCAAGCCTATAATATTAATAATATCATCAAAACAAAGATCAGTGAGTGGGTGATTCATTTTCATGAGTTATATTTTTTTGGATTCTTCCGGACTCGGAGCCTCTGTTTTACAGCGGATCCTACAAAGTTGACTCCAGCACTCACGCAACTTTTTTTTTGAAACTTCTTCAAAATCAAGCTCAAACAACAGCATTTTGATGTTAAAATCACAACTAAACACTTATTTCTATAAATCTGAATAGACAGAATTATTATGAA
>JAABUY010000957.1_pt1 | contig 43169 bp, 23 predicted proteins | sample 5560271 | NCBI WGS metagenome assembly JAABUY01 (sample SAMN10711886, study PRJNA513374) | rock metagenome | isolation source: Antarctica rocks | place: Antarctica: Victoria Land, University Valley
AAAACCTGACCCGACCCGCGGGTCGGGTTATTACTAACTCTATGTGCACTAGGCCAAATTGGGACATTAGGGCATCATTTTTTAGGGCTAAGTCATGTGATTATAAATTACATAAAATCATAATATTAGCCCTAACCCTTACAAATAATACATCGCAAAACTGAACTTTGTAATCTATTTTTCGCGTTCCTTTCGCAGGCACTAACATCATATATGAAATCTAAAACTCATGCACTCAGCCTAGATGAAACACTTACTTGAGGCTCAGTTACAGAGATGAGTCACTATTTATGAAGATAAATCACTTACTTAAAACTCAATTATAAAGACAGATCACTTACTAAAAGCTTATTTAAAGAGTTAAATTACTCATTTAAGACTCAGTTATGAGAATAAGTCACTGTTTACAGAGATAAATCACTATTTAGAGAATAAAACACTTACTTAAGACTTAATTATAAGAATAAGTCACTTACTGAGACTCATTTAAAGAACTAAATTACTTATTTGAGACTCAGTTATGAAGATAAGTACTTATTGAGACTTAATTATGAAGATAAGTCACTATTTATAGAGATAAGTTACTATTTAAAGAATAAAACACTTACTTAAAACTCAGTTATAAGAATGAGCTAAGACTTATTTAAAGAACTAAAGATAAAACACTTACTTGAGACTCAGTTACAGAGATGAGTCACTATTTATAAGAATGAATTACTTATTTAAGACTTAATTATGAAGACAGATCACTTATTAAGAGCTTATTTAAAGAATTAAATTACTTATTTAAGACTTGATTATGAGAATAAGTCACTATTTACAGAGATAAATCACTATTTAGAGAGTAAAACACTTATTTAAGACTTAATTATGAGAATAAATTATTTATTAAGATTTATTTAAATGTAAGTCTACTCTCAGTTCATAAGAATAGAAATCTTTTTGTATAATCTTGTGTAACTAATATGCTTAGTAAGTTAGTCTTTACACAAAGATAAAAGTATATACTTTTATCTTTTATAAAGATTAATAATAATTCTATATACATATTAGATTCTGTTATGATATCATTATGCACTTATATTAAATTATAGCTGAACTTCTTACACAATAATTGATAAGCAAAGTACTATATAAACAGTCTTTGCATACAAATCTTTTAAGTTTCTTAATTATTAATCTTTATCAATATAAGATCTTAACATCAGAACTTCATTAAATAGCTGTTGTAACATAGTGTTTTACATTGTTACATATCTTACTCATCAGTTTCTTATAGATAAGAAACTCATGAACTTACAATTTTAACAACTTTATCTTTTTAAAAAGTAACAATTCATTACATTACAATATGCAGACTAAAAGTCAGCAAAATGAGACAGAGTTATTCTTTAATTATATTGAGACTTAAATAATCTTTAAAAAATAGAAATCTGTAGAGATTCAGACTGTTATTTAAATTGCAGAAAAAAAGAATTAATATTTAGATAAATAGATTTGTCTGATTAAAATTAGATAGATTAATGATGAGAAAAGATGATGATTTATGAAAATTAATTATGACTGTAAACATTTAATATATATAATGAGATTGACAAACTTCTGAAAGATAAAGATTCTTAAATCTTATTTAAAAAAGAATTATATACAAAATCTTTTTATGTTCTTATTAACTCTTTAAGTTTAATAAAGCAACATGCATTTAAAGTTTTATATATACTTTCAGCAAAACAGACTCAATGATTAAAGAACTTATTTATATATAATGAGAAGTTTATTTATAAATATATTGAATTTATACACAATGCTGTAATAACATTTTACTTAATCTTTAAAAACTTCTTCAATAACTATAATAAAATTCTCTTTGTTATGCAGTTCTTAGCAGAAGAATCTTAAGATGCATAATTTTATCACATTAATGAGAATGAACTTCTAAATAATAAGTTATAAATATTTTTTTTAAAGTTTCTGCTCAATTTTATTGAGAACTCAGTGAACTGTGAACTTAATACAGTACAGAAATACTTAAAAGTTATGTAGAAATTTATTTCATTAATTTAAGCTTTTATAACATATCTTAATATACTGAAGAATCAGCTCTTAAGTTATACAGAGAAATAGAGAATAAGTTATTTTTTTATAAAATTTTAATTAAAGATTTAAGTAATTTTAATCAATTATTAAGATCTCTTAAAGATAAAGAAAAGTTTAATAGTTCTGATTACTAAATTAGAGATTAATCAGTGATTTGTAGATAATTACATAATTTAAAATTACATTATTAAGAAAATCTATAAGCATTACTTACATTTTTTCATTTAGACAACAAAGTCACAGCAGAATAATCATCTCAATTCTGAGATTATAAAATTAAATTATTATAACAATGCAGACAAACTCTGTTTTGAGATTGATGTCAAGAAGAATAATTACTATAATTATAAGAGATTAAGTCATTTCATAAAGAACTGTAGAAGTCTCTTAAAAAATCTTAATTATATTAAGTATTGAAAGAAAGTAAGTACTTATGCTATACTATACTGTTTAGTAAAACTTCTAAATTATGTTGTCTATGAGCACATCTTGATTAAGAGAGTTACAGAAAAGATAGAAAAAATGTTGACTGCAGTTAATGTAAATAAAGTTTTTACTTAGTTTCTGACATTAATTCTATCTCACTTCATAGAAACAGCTAAAACATTATTTTTTAACATTTTCACTTGATGAGACTGCATCTATTGACTCTTATTGACAGCAAACATCAAATGACTAAATGCATCATTAAGAGTTCAACAAATCATTTAAAAATTCAATTAATCATTAACAGTAAATTTTATAAGTTCAATAAATTGCTTAAAGATTTATTTAAATAGAAACTTAATAAGTCTGTCAACAATCATCTTTTAACTGAGTATAAAGTCTATCTGAATCTGATTACATTTATACAGATCATAAATGTTGTAATAAAAGATATTAATGTACTTTAATTATTTATATACATATACATTCTTAATCAAGATCAAGACAGCTTGATTATCTTCTTTAAGCTAAATAAATAAAGATACTTAATAAGCTTCATTCTTTTAAATGCTTACACAGTATAAATTAATTTCAAGATATTTGTCTATATTTATGTTTTTTAACATCTATTCAAGTCAGATCTCAGTCTTTATGCACATTGACATAATTATATATTCAATCTTAATAATTAAAATAATGATGAACTTCTGCTTTTAACTTATTCACAACACTAATTCATTTTTAAGCATATAAATACACTTTAAAATTGATTTTCAATTCTGTTTATTTAAAACATAGTTAAAGTTAAAGTATTTAAGTATTACTTAACTCTCATTAAAGCTATACATGATGCTGAGATTAATGATTGATCTTACATACTGCAGTAATTTCTTAAGTGTATATTTATAATGCTTCACAAATTGCTAAAATATTGACTTAATCAATTTAATGTGAAGATAATGTTTAATTAAATATGAATTACTACATACATTAAGCTTTCAATTATCTATTAATACTGTCTTTAATCTATTCTTTAATCAGTTAAGTCAACAGAACAAAAAACATTATATTTATTAAGTAAAATGCTGATGATTCTGTGCTTATCAAATTGCATGTAAAGATTCTTTAATATCTTATTTATGTAATAGATCTGATTCAGGCACAGAGTTCTCATTTTATAATTATATATAACTTAAATATTAAGAATTTTCTGTATCTTTTTTAAGTTCTTGACTTTGAACACACTTATAAGAGCTTGCTTAAATCAGAGAATGTGTAACAGATTTGTTGAAGTCATAATAATATTGTTTATATAAAGAAGCAGCATAATTCTTTTAATGCTGTAAAGAAAAAGACAGAAATCAGTTTTGCTTTAATGAAAACTTAACTTAAGCAGTTTAGTAATGCATTATTTATGTTAATTCTGTGTAATTTATTTAAGATCATAAAGGCTGTGCAGTATGTGCAGAATACAATTAGATGCAATATTAATTTTAAAAAAAAATATTATATAGATTGTTTTCTTTAAAAAGAATTCTGTAAAGATATTATTAACATTTACTTAATGACACTTTAAATTCTTAAGTACAATGATAATCAGAAAGACTTGCAGAGTGTTAAACTTAATAATAAAAATAAAAATGTTTTTATAATTAACATTATATGTCTATGAGAAGTCTCTTGTCACAAGTCTTGTCTTAAGCTTATTTAAGAATTCATTAATGTTCAACTTAAGTTTAAAAATTCATTTACTGATCACAATGTTAACTCTTCTTAATGACACAGTCTCTTCTTATATTTCATTTATTGTTAAGACTGTCAACTCTGCATAAATAACATTCTTTTACATTTCTTCTCAGATTGAGTCTCTTACTGCTTCAGCATAGATGACAAATGTTAAAATGTCAGATTTAATTATAGAATCTTCTTTGTCTATAAAGAACATCATAAATGTCAGTATAACTCTTAATATTTTAATTAAAAACTCATCTACATCTTAATTATCATCATTATTGTCTCTCTTTCATTTCAAAATCTCAACACACAGAAAGATTCTGACTTCTTTAAGTGTCATTATTTTAATTTAATCAGTGTTAATCTTCTCATTTAATGATTTATCTAGATTAACTGCAGTCAACTTAATCTCATATTATTTATCTTAAGACTTGTCAGCCTTAACTGTAATTAAGTTAAACTGTATCTTACTATTTTAAGTCATAAGTATTTAATTTGAAGCTGTAATCTTCATAATGATTAACTTCTTTTATAAACATTTAATGAATCTTCTGTTTAAAAAAACATTTAATGTCTATTGTTACAGTTTAAAATCAACAGTATCTTTCTTTTCACTTTTAGCAAACTTTACAGCATAATTTTTAATGATGTACTTAAGATCTAAAGCTTAAAGCTAATACTGCTTTGTGATTTTCTCAATGTAGTTTATAAAGACTCTTACTTATTCTTAATTTATGAATTTGTCACATCTATCTTTAGATAATAACTTGAGATCAATGTAGCTGTAGTATTTGCATTCTTATATATAAATGTAATTAATGAATAACTTCACATTAATGAAAGCTTTCTCAGAAGTTATCTATTTGCTGTTAATTAAGAGATTAATTATTGTTTAATTATAAAGATAAACATCTATCTGTGCTGTCTACACTCAGAACTTTATTGACAGTTATATTTTTTTAATTATGATGCACACTGAGTTCTCAGTGATTTAAATGATTCTTTTGACAATGTCATTTTGAATTAATATGTAAAGCATTATGTATTGCAGTATAATGTTAAAAGATTTGCATCAGTCATTTAAAGTAAACTTTAACTTCATTTTATTGTCACTTTATACAGCAAGAATCTTTACATTAATCTGAAGTTTAGTCTTCAGTCATTATTTTTGCAGTGTCTGTAAAGTTTTATCATATTGCTTCAGCAGTATTGTTTACATCTTCTGAAAATAATTATCTACTATCTTCAGAAAGTACTGATATTCATTAAATGACAAAAATAATGAGCTATATATATCAATGAAGACAAGAATAAGAATGTTAATCTTTCTTTTACTTACAGTGTAATCTTACTTATTGATGAACTTAATCAGAATATAAATCTTATATATGTTCTTGTTGTTCTCAACAATGAGAATTGACTTTTTAAGAATTATCATCTTGTAAAGATTACATAACTTTACAAAATCAAGATAAACAAATTATTAATGTTAAAGTCTGTAAATCTTAATCTTTCTGTTTAATGATGCAGTGTCAACATCTAAGAAGTTAATTATGAAATTATACTCATAAATTTAAACATATAAACTTATATTTAAAGCAGCAGCAGAGAAGACAGCCTCTGAATGTGATGTGTACACTATAGATATTAAAATAAATTTATTAAGACTCTTTATAATGTATTTAATTATATAAACTTTATCTCACTTTAACACTTCTATTATAGTCTTGCTGTACTTATCATACATTTAAAGACAGTGTTAACTAAAGCTTTTATGCAGTTTCATTTTACACATTCACTTTCTTGACAGAAGATTGATCTCAAGTTTAAATACATAAAGTGTTGAACTCAGTCTTACAGAATTTTCTGATCTGACTTGTATAATGATTACTTCATAATAATGAGAGTATAAATATCTTCTTTTAACTTTAATTTGTCAACATCTCATTCATATAAGAAGATCATTAAAGAGTTAAAGTTAATCAGTTATGTATAAGAAGAATTTAAAGTCTATAACTCATTTAAATTTAAGCATTTTACTGATAGTCTTCTTGAACAGAGCAGTAATTTCATTGTTAACTTTCTTTTTCTCTTTAAATTTAAAGAAGAAGTCATCATCATTACTGTCATTAACTTTTACATTAAAGATTTTGTATCTCTTTTCTTTTTCTTTATAAATTGACTTTTAATACAACTTAACTGCAGTCAATCTGTACAGCTTAACTGTAATTAATCTGCTTGTCTTCTTTTAAGTATCTTGCTTAATATCAGAAAGAAATTTGCAATCTTTAATGAAGTGAGAATTATTGCAAAGAAAGTACTTAATAAAATAATAAGAAAGATGATTACTGTCTGAGCTAAATGATCTGCAATAATATTACTTAATATTAGCTACATAATGATTTAATGAACTGCAGTTTTAATTCATTAAACATTAATTTTCTTTCTGTTTATTTACTCACAAAACAATAACAATCTTATCAATTTTAAACTGTATCTCTTTCTTCTAAAGCTTTTATAAATCTCTCTTGACATTTAAATTATTCTGAGCATAAATGACATTGCAGATCACAACATATTTAACTGATAATGCTTAAAGCAGTATTTAAAATCATTATTTTAATTTAAACAACTTAGTTATGTCAGACTGAGTTGCAGCAATCTTTTTGCTGAGTTTACTTAAATAAATTTATACTTCTTCAATAAACACATTCTTTAACATTCTATATTCAACAAACTTCATTAAATATTGTTTTCTGATTATCTGCAGCTTCTTTTTATACTTAAACTTTAACATATCTTAAACATTCTTTATACTAATTTTATTCATCAGATATTCTTAATCATCTGCATTTATGCAGATAATAAATTAATATAAAATCTTTACATCAATTTTCTAACTTTTAAAGCTAAGACTGCTGAGAAAAAATGAGCCTGAGAATTTACTGATTAATATGTTAACTGTTAAGACTTCAACAATATTTTATAGATCTTTTTTTATCAATTATCTTCTTATAAGAATGAATCATTGATTGCAGTTCTTATAAGTAAGAATTGAAATAAATTGTTGCTTTATAAAGAAGTTGTTGAAGTTCATGATGATGATAGTTAACATGTAGTATAAGAAGTGAATAAAGTAAAATAACAATATATGTATTGAAAATAATATAAGTAAAATAAATAAAAAGCTTTTGTGCCTCTTATTTTATAAGATAATAATGCTTATTCATCTCAATAATTCATACTAAGCTACTGAAGAACAGTGCTTTCTGAGCAATTATAAATGCTGATTTTTGTTAAAATCAATTCTTTATGAATCTTTTAAGTTAAACATACTCAGCTGTCACAGAATGCTGATTCTGTTAAAGTTAAATTTATTATAAATCTCAATAATCAGTGATACTGCTAGAACTGAATTAATTATGAATCTTAATAATCAATATATACAGCTATTGTCAGTGTGCTAATTCTGTTAAAGTCAGATTTATTATAAACCTCAATAATTAGTGATATTGCTAAAGCTGAATTGACTGTGAATCTTAAAAGTCAATATACTTAGTTATCATCACACTAAAAGTATACACTTTCTCTGAAAAGCTTTTTGCTAATTTGAGCTCATAATTTATTGAAAGAAAGTAAATATTCATGCTATACTATGCTGTCTAGTGAAACTTCTAAACTGTGTTGTTTATGAGCACATCTTAATTAAGAGAGTTACAGAAGAGATAGAAAGAATGTTAATTACAGTTAATGTGAGTAGAGTCTTCACTCAGTCTTTGACATTAGTTTTACTTTACTTCATAGAAGCAGCTAGAACATCACTTCTCAACATTAAGATTAATATAATTAAGACAAAAAAAGACAGAGTTTTATTAACTGTGCTTTAGTAATAAAAATTAGATTAAAGATCATAAAGAAATTTAACATTATAAAGAAAGATTAAATCTGAATTAAATTTAATTAAATCTTTATCAGTATATTGTAAAATACTGCAGCAAAGATTAATATAATGTCTTAGCAATATACTGTTGCTCATTAATTAATATAAATTGATGTAAAACTTCTAAGATCAGAACTTCTGAGAGAATAACATGTTTACTGTTATGATACATATTTAATGAAGCATAAATTCATCAACAATTAAGAATAAGAATAAACTGAAGAGCAGTTATTCTATATTTTAAATAAGAATGAATTTGAACTCATCTTTAATCTCTTAGATCTGAAACAGCAATGCATTTATATTAATTGTGACTTGTATACATAACATTATAAAATAAAACAAATGTCTCTGATTATTAATGAGTCTGAAACATTTATCAACAACATTTAAAATCAATCTGCTATTTATACATTGTTAATGATGTCTAAATCAGACTCATCAATAACTGCTGTACATATTGTTAACAATATGTTGATGCTATTTTAATAATATAATAAATACATAAATGTGTTCTCTGAAGAGAATGTTGACAAGTTATTATCTCATTAAGATCATAATTATGTCATAAAGATAGAGAGACATAAATTATTTTATGATTTACTTTACAATTTGTTGAAAACAGAGCTATAAATGCTTAAAGAATATTTAAATAACATTTTAACAAAAAAGTAAATACAACATTTTGTTAACTCTGCAGAAGCATCAGTTCTGTTTGTTTTAAAAAATGAAGAAAGTTTACATTTATATGTTAATTACAGAGATCTTAACAAAATTATTATTAAAAATCATCATTTTTTGCTGCTGATTAGTGAGACACTTAATTGTTTAAGTAAAGTCAAGATGTTCATTAAACTAAATCTTATGAATGCTTATCACTGCATTAGAATTAAGAAAGACAATGAGTGAAAGACTGCATTTTATATATGTTACAGTTATTTTAAATATATAATTATGTTATTTAAACTAATTAATGTCTCAATAATCTTTCAAGTCTATATCAATCAGACATTGACTGAGCTAGTTAATGTTTTTTGTGTAATATATTTAAATGATATTTTGATCTATTTTAATTTTTTAAAAGAACATTAAAGTTATGTAAAACAAATTCTGAAGCAACTTTAATGATTTAAATTGTATGCAAATCTAAAGAAGTGCACTTTTCATATTATATAAATAAGATTTCTTAAGTTTATCATCTTCACTACTGATGTTTTGATGAATCAACAATGAATCAAAATCATAAAGAAATGATCAGTACTTAGAAGCTACTGTAAAATATAAATATTTTTAGAGTTTTCAAACTTTTACTGTCACTTTATACAGAGATATTCTAAGATCACTGCTTCTTTAACTGATCTATTAAAAGGCAGCAAGAACAGCAAGAAGATAGATGTCTTTAAGTAATTATAAATAATAATATAAATATTTTGTAAGCTTTATAACATCTTTACATAAACATCTATTCTAATGCACTTTAACTCAGAGTTAAATTAATAAATATTTACTTACAGCTTTAAACAGATGCTCAATGACATTCTGTTGTCTTCTGATTAAGAAAGTTAAACTTAGCTGAAATACACTATGAAATTTATAATTAAGAATTGTTGACAATCATAAAGATATTTAAATACTGACAACACTATCTTAAGAATAGTCATTATCTTATGAAGATACTTATGAATCACAATAATTTATAAGAATTTATAAATGTGAAATCATTAAATAGAAGATAAGCACATTAAATTATGAGATTAGCTGCTTATGATTTTATAATCATATATTAATCAGAAAAAACAAATCTTATTAATGTGCTGTTGAGATGTTCTGACTACAAAGTTAAAAAAAACATGAACAGATTGCTGTCAACATTGCAATAAAAGCTGATTACATTATCTTAAAAATTAAAATTAAGCATTACTGCTTTAGTTAATCAAATTAATGCTTGAAGCTTAGATCTGCAAATTATACTAATTATTTTATTAAAAGAATATTGATTAAGCACTCAGACTGAAGATCATAACTATTAAGAATAAGTTAATGAGAGATTTAGAAAATCTTTATTCAGAAATGAATTAAAGAACAATGATTATATATTTAATTTATCTATATACAATATAGCAGAAGAGCTGCTTAACTTTGTTGCTGAAATTATTGATTGTAAACAGTTCATTTCATGTATATTGATTCAGAAAGTGACTGACAATAAAACAATACATAATAAAAAATAATTATTCTTTCTTAAATTTATTCATTTCTTGCAGAACACTGATGTTTTAACAGTAAAGATGTAATAAGATTTGAAATTACAGAGTAACTGCAGTCATTAAGACATTAATGACAGTCTGTGAATGTTTAATTTTACTGAACTACTTTGTCATAAAAACAAGATATATATATTATTTAATGAAGTCATTAAGAATGAACTTATAAAGCTGCATCATGATGATGTTTTAACAGAACATTATTAAGTAGACAAAATAATTAATTTGTTATTTAGAAAGTATTATTGAGTCAATATAATAAATAACATTTAAGAATATGTTGCTTTGTATGCTGTATGTCTAAGAATTCAAGTATTAAGACATTACTTATATGACAAATTACAGTTATTGTCACTATTTACTTAATTATAAAAGAAAATAACAATGAACATAATCACTGACTTACTGTCTAGCAGATAAGAAGCTAATGTTTATAACTTTATACTGATAATTGTGAATTGTCTTACAAAGATAACTCAATATATCTCTGTCACTAAAAAACTTACTGTGATCAAGTTAACTGATATATATATTGAATAGATCATATGCTGCTATGAAGAATTCAGAGATATTGTTTTAGATTGAGAGTCAATCTTTATTAATGTATATTGATTTAAATTCTATTATTAACTTTAAATAAAGCAAAGACTAAGCACTGTCTTTTATTTATAAACTGATGATTAAACTAAAAGACAGAATTAAACTTTAAAACATTATTTACATTGTTATTATTGTGAAAAACAAAATAATTAAGTGTTCTTTCTGTTAATGATGAAGTTTATATATACAAACAAAAAACATATAACAATTAGTTAAACACTGTTTAAGACATTAATGAGCTATTACTTAAGAATTACTCAACACATTGAGAACAGTATTTATGAAAAGAAGATATTAGCAGCAAAAGATTGAGCACAGTAAATGAAGAAAATTCATATTACAATAATAAAGTAATGATAAGTTGCTGTAAAAGTATAAGTTAAGTACTTTGACAAAAATCATGTTTAAAAAAGCTATAACATCAACAATTTAATGTTATTGTTCATTAAGAACTTAAAGCAATGTAGATTAAGCAAGAAACTGTTGTATAAATTTATTAAGTCTTTTTAAATTGTCAATCTTATTAATAAATAAGTATATTAACTGACTCTGTCTGCTCACTATAGAATTCATAATGTATTTTATGTCTCATATTTAAAGTTTTATAAATGTCATCTAAATAATAATTCTTTATTAAAACTGCTCTTTTCAGATCTCATAAATGATGAGAAAGAATACAAGATTGAAGAGATCTTAAATAAGAAATAAAGAAAAGAACAGTTACAATATGAAGTTAAGTGAATAGAGTATTTGACAGAATATAATGAATGATTTTGAGTAAAGAATATAAAGAGTATGACAGTGTTGTGATAAGAATACCATGTAAGAACAGAGAAGAAGTGCAAATATAAATAAAGTTTAAGAAATTAAAAATTTCTATTAAAAATATTCTACATAATATTATCTAAAAGAAGCAAAGTCAAAATACAATCAACACATCAGTAAAATGTTATTAAATCACTTTATTATCTTTGCATTCACATCACTATCAGAAGCAAAAGACAAGAACAGTGACTGCTTATTGATGTTATAATTGCTGTTGAAGTGACTAAGTTACAGTGTTGAGTTGTGAAAGCTTTTTAAGATGTTGTTATTTAATTAAAGAAAGAGAAGCTTATACTTGAAGTGAAGTAAGTAATATGATGATGACAGCAAAGCATAAAAGAATTAAAAGAACAAATTATAAAGTAAAAGATATTTAATATAAATATCTATATTACAGTGACTGCTTACTGCTTTTAAATCATAAGCAATAACAGATTATAAATCTCTACAGACTTATAATGACTGCTGTGATGTCTTACAACATAAATAATGTAGATGATGACATACTTAATAAATAATGTCTGTATATAATTAAGATGATGCTGAAGTCAAGACTGATAAACATCATTAACTGTTATGATGATGATATGATTGACAAGTATGTACAAGTTATTAACTCAGTAATTAAAGAATGCAGAGATCTATTATTATTAATGCATCATAAGATAATAAGAAACTTTCTGTTAAACTGAGTTGCACAGCTTTTAAAACATCTTGTAATAGTTATAATTTTGATTTTTAATAACATTGCATTGATTGATGTTGTTGCTGATATGCTTTGAATAGTAAAGACAACAAAGAGAATTCAATTTGTTATTGATGTAATAATTATTATGTGACATTGAGATGATGTCAGTGTGAATAAACAAGAAAATAGAGAAATTATTAAGAATATAATATTATGAAGTGATGACATCTCTGAGAACTGAGACAAAAATGAAATCAGAATGCAATGTATATAATGATGTTACTGTAAAAGAAGAATGTTGCATATGATGCAAAGCAGAAAGATATTCATTAATTATAATCTTAAGCTCAACATTCTTTTGAGTGATGACTTTCTTATAAATTAATTATGTCTCAGAGATGATGTTCTGTAATGTTAATGATGTAGTGACAGTCATTAAGTAAACATTTTTAATTAAATCTGTCAATAATGATTTATCTGTGACTTGAGAAAGTGAGAATGAGATGTGAAAAGATGATGTTTTGTTGTTAAAAAGATTAAATAAATATAAGTGCATCTATATACAATGATAAAATCTTTACTGCTGTCTCTTCTATGCAACAACACTATTTAGAGTGTACACTTTGTCATTATTGTGCAGACATTTTGTTAATAAATTTATTTTAAGATACTTACATTTCTTATACTTAATATTTTTCTTCATCACATTCTGTTTCTGCATTTCATTTCAGCAGAGTAAGTATGTCAATGATGTTACTTACAGTACTCATTACATTCTTAATTAATTTAATTTTTACAGACTTAATCTTCAGAACTGACTCTGATAAATTTATTAATTTATTAGCATTTAAGACAGTGTTGATAAATAATATTTAATGATGAAAGTAACAGAAACTTAAAGATTTCTTATTGTGTTTCTTTATACTTGTATGAGTGCATCTCTTAGACTGCAACATTGTTAAAATGCATTGATGTCTTAAATGCTATATGTACAGAAATTGCTGACAATCTTACTGAATTCTTAATAAAAGACATAGCAGAAAGAACATCTTTTTTATTCTTTTTAATGATTATGATGTTGCTGTTATTATGCTGTTGCTATTGTGCTGTTTACAAAGTGTTACAAGAGAAAAGCATCATTTAAAGACATGAAGTTGCTATAACTTCAATATATCAGAGTGTTGAAGATGAAATGAATGCAAGTTATGTATGAGAAAGAGTTTCTTATATATTGTGATTAAACAAAGAGATCATTGATTTAACTGATTTGAGAATAAAGAAAAGTTGATTTCATTTATGTTTTATGTATTATTTATCATTAAACAAAGCTGAATCATTATCTATCTGAATGTAACAAACTTAAAGTATTGTGCAAGATCATCAGCTTAATTAAGATAGACAACAAGTAAAATACATAAGAATGTTAAGTAAATCATTGCTTACATTTTGCTGATCTGATTTTACAGCATTATGATGTATCTATAATGCTGATGATACATCAATGTACTGAAGAATCAGCACATAGAAGAAAAGACAATTGTTATAATATTATTATGTATTTATACTGAATCATAGCTGAATTTCTTACACAATGATTGATAAGCAAAATACTATATAAATAGTTTTTGCATACAAATCTTTTAAGTTTCTTAATTGTTAATCTTTATCAATACAAGACTTTAAAATTAAAACTTCATTGAATAGCTGCTGTAATGTAGTGTCTTACATTGTTACATATCTTACTCATCAATCTCTTATAGATAAGAGACTCATAGACTTACAGATTCTATCTGATTCACTGTTACATAACTGTTAAGATTAGTCTCACAGTATTATTGCTTCAATTTATTTTACAGTAGTTACTCAACTATGACTTTAAGATTGAGACATTTCTTATAAAGATCAGATAAAGCTGCATAAAAGAAAGACATAAAATTTAAGAAGAACTCTGTAGTATAAGAGAAATTAAAGCTTTTAAAGAAGCTTAAAGTCTTTATGAGTGACTTTCTTATAAGTATTTATAAATTAACTGCAAATAAACTCAGAAGTGATGAAGACACTTTATTGTAGATATTAATTAAAAATAAAATAAAAGAAATTTAAAAGACTTAAACACTTCTCTGTAAGATTGAGAACTGAATTCACAGAATTAAGAAGATGACTTATAAAAGTAAATGATTTTTATAAAAAGAAAAGAAATCTCTTTATAAATCTAAGAATACTCTTTCAGAGTCTTTAAAGTCAACAGTTATTTATAAATTAAAATTTAAACTTCAGCTTACAAAGCAGAAGAATAAGAATCTGATGTTTTATATATAAATAAAGTATAATTATGTAAGATTAATCTTAACAGTTATGTAACAGTGAATCTGTCAGAATTAAAGTGATTGTCAAGTCAGATTAACTCAGTCTGACTTGAATAGAGCTTTTAAGTCAGATTAAGTTGAGCTTTAATTATTAGTTTGAGAATCTGAGTCAAACTTAAACATTGAAGTTTAACTTAATTTAGAAGCTCTGTTTAAGTTTTAAGAATTCTGAGACTGATTAATAAGTGAGTTCTTGAGACTTGACTTAAGAATAAAGATTATGAGCTTAAAGATTATTAATATATAAGCATTATAAGTAAGCATTATATATACACAGTTAAACAGCTTTCAATTTAGTCTATTTATTTATTACATTGAGAATTAGATATTCTCAAAATAACTTAGTAATGATTGCTTCAATCTGCATCTTTAGATGCAATGTTTCAGTTATGCATATATTTTTTAATAAGAGACATATTCTTATGCTAAATAATAACTTACTTTGCATAAATTGCAGTCAGATTAACATCTACATTCTATTAACTGATAAATGATAATTACTGTACAGTTCATTAAACATACTTTTAAAAAAAAAAACAATATATACTTTTACTATCTTCTGCAGACTGTTAATGACTGAGCTTTAAAAGCAAAACATTTTATATTGAGAAAAAACTTTCTTTAAATAATTTTAAGTTATCTTACAGCAAAGTCTTTGAAAAAATAGTTTTGCTATTAGAAAATCTGTTGATTTCTGATAGTGATGTATTTTATGAAGAGTGACAGCTGTAAAATAGAGTGTTATTATTAAATATTATATTATATGTTAAAATTAAGCTTACTGTCTGACTTTCAGTAATAAGTTGACTTAAATGCTTCAGTATCTTCTTCTATATCTATAGCATTATTTTTTTTTTCTTTTTATCAACATCAATTTTCTCTTTTTTAAATGTCTTTCTAAATGTTTTTTCTGCTGCTGCTGTCTTCTCTTTGCCTAATACAGTCTTTGTAGTACTGCATCTTGAAGTTTTAGGCTGGGTGTGCGGGTTGCCTATAGGTCATGTGGGTCAGGGTCAGGTCCAGGTATTGGGTTGAGTTGGGCTAACTTTTATTCAGCTGGGTCAGGTGCGGGTTAACTTGACCTGACCCGTGTAGGGTCATGGGTTTTTCGCGGGTTATATATAGCCTTAGTAAGCATGTGTATGCGCTTAGTAAGCACATACACATGCTTACTAATGTGTGTTTCTAACGTGCACCTTCGCGAAAAGTCATGATTTTCGTAACTTATTCAGTAATATATCTTGCGACCGTGTAATTTATCCCTATATGGCTAGTTAAGGTGTAATTTATTATGACTAATATATCAATAAGCTTCCACATTTTTGAGCCCTAGCCCTGACCTTACCCATAATGGCTAGCCCCACCCGCGTGCGGGTACCCGCGCAGGTTGTAGGTAGAGTTGGTCTGTGCATGAACCTGACCTGACTTGACCTGGACCCTAGTGCAGGTTCAGGTCAGGTGCACTTTTTTCTGACCTGACTTGACTCTACACTCAGCCTATGAAGTTTTCTTAATATGTGTTATGATATAATATAACAGTACAATGATGCTTTAAGATTAAGTTAACAAAAGTATTATTAAAAAACAGTTTAAATGCATCTCTGAATGATAATGAGTTTTAGAGTAATCTTGTAGTTTAAAGATGCATTGTAGTTTAAAAGTATATTGTAATTTGAAAGTGTATAATTAAAAGATGTATTGAGAGCTTTTAGATGTTAATGATACTTAGATGTTAAATTGCTGATAAACAACACATTTATTTATAATATATACATCAATATTATAAATAAATATATTAACACATTCACTTCTAACACTCAATCTAACACTTTCTTATCTTCATCTTTGCTACTCAATCTACTACACTTACTTTATCTCTACTCAATCTCTATACTCAGTCTCTACACTTACTAAATATGTTGTTTAATGCTATTACTTATTTTACTGCTCATTTCTTAAAATTTAATTTTATATATTGCTTTTGTACTTTACTCTGATGCATAGCTGTGATGTACACATATAATGCTTAATTATATTACTTAATATAGAACTCAGCAGCTAACTATATATTTTAGATTCTCATCATGATGAATTTAGACATTAAGCTTTCATTATAAACTGCAAAATACTTAATTTTTAATTCATTCTCAATCTTTAAAAAAAGATCTAATCACTATGACTGTTCACAGAAGTCTATATATAATTTAAAAAAGATATTTAGTGAATACTTAAATAACTTAAAGATTGTATGTGCAAGAAAGAAATAACAGAAATGTATGAAGAATGAGAACTTTAAATAAATTAAAAATACAAAGATGATGAACTGCAGAGTTGTAAAATGAGAAAAAGATACATTAAAGAAGATTGATTTATATTAGACTGCAGACTTAGCATTGAAGAAGATTATGAAAGAGAAGATTAAAGATAAGATCTTAAAGAAGTAATATAATTATAAAATTTCTTGTAAAACTTCTTTAAAATTATTATACTCAATTATATTGTTTTTAATTATCTACAGATGTCTACTATAAAGATGAGTTAAGAAACAAATTAATAAAGAATGAGAACTGAGCTTAACTTAAAGAAAAGACTGAGAAGAAAATGTTATTTATTGAAGTTTTTGTGTTAAAAGAAGAGCAGAAGTTCAAGAAAATGAAGTAAAAAATATATTATATTTATATTTTTATAGACTCTTTGACATTCTTTAGAATATTAATAAAGATAAAGTTATTCAGCAGAAGTGCATCAACATTAATTATTAAATTGAAAAGTATTTAACAGTTATGATTAAGCATTAAGAAAGAGTTTTTAATGATATAGAAAAATAAAAGCTATGTAATGCTGAAGACTTTGACTTCATTAAGATCATATATTACTTTTATAGTGAAGTTCTTGATTTTAAACACATTAATGACTTCAATTATATATAAATATTATATTGCTCAATTATAACACTTCTTAATTTTAACATTAACTAGTTACATTTAAGAGTCTGCATTTAATCAGAAGAAAGAAGATGAAAAGAGTGTAATTAAAAATGTTGATGAAGCTTATATAATGATGTCTAAAGATAAGAAGTTTTCAGATGATGATTTTATTGATTAATTTGTTCTTGATGACTTGATTGATGACAGTGAAGATAATGAAAAGAATGTTGAATCTATTAATAATGAAGAGAGTAATGAAAAAGATAATAAGTAATCATTATTAATTGAATAGAAAGCTGATCTTTAAAGATTAAAGATGTAAGATAAAGAATAATTAAATAGATCTTTAATTATTAATTAAAGATTTTTCAATGAGAAATCTCTTCATTGATACTTAATATTTACTATATATAATAATTTTTGAATAGTGTCTATCATAATTGATATTGTAAAAAATTTATTTTATATTCAGATACATGTTCTGTTACATAACTACAATCTTATATATATTAATTTTGAAACTCTCACAACACATTATCATCAATACATCACTCAAAGTACAATAAAGTATTATTTATTTACTTAACTTACTATAATAACTCAACATCATATCTTTATACAGCTCATCATTCAGTCAGATCTTAAGTAACTTAAAAAGATCATTTTTAAATGTTTTTAATAATAAAATTAAGTTATCTTAATTAAATCAATCTTGTTCTTTAACTTTTGCAGATACTTCAAACTCAAAGTATGTTCTTTAAAGATCTGTAACAAAGTAAGAGTTTTAAGACTGATGAGAAATAACTGTATGAAGTTAAAACACAGATATAAAGATTAAGAATTATATTTAAATGATATAAAATAATTTAGCTTATTCAGCAAAGATCTGACAGTTCTTTGCTGAAGTAGTTAATAAATGTGATGAAAGATTAAATGTAATGTGTATTAACTGTTATAATATTATGAATCATTCAGCATTAAGAAATAATGAAACAATCATCATAAAATGTTATTTGAAAAGCAGCAGTTACTGAAAGATAAAATCAGCATCAGAAAGATAGATTTCAATCTTTGAAGTAATGAACTTAATAATATGTTATAATTTTCAATTATAATGCTCTAATATAATGCTCACTGTTTGACAGACAACTTAAAAAATTATTATTAAATTATTTAATTTTATTTTTAAAGTCTTTAATCAATAAGTTCTTCAATTCATTATAATATTTAATATATTTTTTTATACTGTTGAGCATGTAAAGTTCTGAAAGCTCATCTGAATGTATTGTGTCAATATTAAGATTTCAGATTAAAATAAGATTGCATAACTTCTTAAGTGTTGTGTTGTAAATATTTAAAAAGATGTGCTTGCAGAGCTTAAGACATAAATTAAAGTCTTTATTATATTTAATAAATGAATTAATTTAAATTATCTTGCATTTCTAGACATTACTGCATACTTTATTGATGTTAAATAAAAGTATACAGAGATACTTTTAGTCTTTAAAGAACTAGAGAATTAATATAATGATGAAAATCTTATTAAATATATTTTTAAAATGTTGAAGAAGTGAACTTTAACACATTAATTGCTGATAGTTACAGCAGACAATGTATTCAACAACTATACATTATAATGTTATTTGAGTCAGCTTCTGAGTCAGAAGAATATCATTTAAAGTGATGAAACTGAAATTATAAATTGCATAATATATATAATTTAGCTTGCAGTTAATCAGCTATTTATATATCTGAAAGTGAACACAAAGAATAATTAGCTCATCATTACATTTAATGATGATGAGTTATAAAATTTCACAATTAATAAAGATTACTTCTTTAACATCATATTGAAAAAGATCAGTATATCTTTTATAACACTTTATTATAATGCTCATATCTGTTGAATTAATATTTTAACAAAAGTCTTATATAAATTTAATTATTAATTATTATCATTATGACATCATCACAGTGTCTAAAGTTGTTCAAAGATTTGCAGAAAACAAATTTATAAAATATAATTGAGAATATAAGAACTTAATAAAATTCTTTATATGATATGCTGAGTTAAGTATATAAGCTATAAACTGAACTTTCTCAATAAATAGAATATTTAATTTTAACAATAAATAGAATCAAACTTCTTAGATATAAGATAAAAGAGTAACAGCATATTAAATATATACTGCATTTTCTGAAGCACTTTAAGAACTAAACAGAGACAATAGATGCTATTAGTGAGTTAATAATTTATAAATTATAATATGCATATAATAATTTATTTAATCATCTTAAAAAACAGAATGAAGCAATCAGAAAGTTTAAATTGTTCTTTAATGTTGAGTTGTAAAATGTCATTAATGCATTAAAAAAGAAACTGACTCAATATTATAAAAAGATAAAAATCAATTAAGAATTATTCTGTAATCTTAATGTCATATTGAATTTATGCAATAAGCTTAACATATATAATATAGAATATTCTTAGTTCTCAATAAATATTACATAGCAAGACTGACATATTGTTTTAACAGAAAGAAGACTGAGAAGATTTATGTTTAAAGTATAAATTTAAGTTTTAACAATATTATAGAATTAACTATTAGCACTTGAAGAAAGAATTATTAAATAATGATTTGAGAATTCTTGACTTAAAGAAGAAGAAGATGATAGCAATAATGAGTTACATAAAAAATGTAAAAAAACATTAAGATATATCTGTGACAAAAGAAGTTTTAAATTATTTGTAAAAGTCTTCAATGTTAAATGTAAATGTTTCAATACTTAATTACTGAAAGCTGATGAAAAACTTAAAATCAGTAATGACACAATTTGCAAAAGATATACTTACAATTTCTGCAGTAAATGTTGAAGTTAAATGCTTATTCAACATGATTTAAGATGTAATTACATATTGTTGAAATTGACTGAACTTAAACATTATTAAGAACATTATGCTGATTAAATATCATGACATGTTCATTCTTGCAGCAAAAGTAATAAAAAGAATTAAAGAAAGATCTGTATTGACAATGATTATCAATAATAATGAGAAAGATTCATCAGCAGATAAGTTAAATTCAATAATAACTAAATTATGTATAGAGCTTCTATCAGATCACTACTTCAGTGATAATGATCTTTATAATGATAGTGATTATAAGAACAACATTAATTTCAGACTTTGTAATTATGATTAAGATAAGAACATTGACTTAAGACTTAACAACAATGATTATGATTAAATTTTAAATAAAGAAATAATACAATTAAGCATTATAAATATCTTGAATAGCAAACACTCAAAATATATAATTATTGATGATGATCATAGTTATAAGTCAAGAAAGATTAAAGATCATATGAATTCATTATTTAAAAGACTCACTACAGCAATCAATACATCAGCTATTAAGATCATCAATGATGACTTAATAATTACTGATTTCAATCTTTAAATTATTTACTTAAACAACTCTACTCAAAATACATTGACTGTTATTGAAAGAATAATGAGTACTTGTACTATCTGTCTATCTAGTAAATCTAATGTGTCAATGTTGACTGCAGTCAACTTAAGTGTAGTTAAATTGATGACAGAAGCTCTGTTATTTAAGACAGAAAAAGACTTAGTTAATTTCTTACATTAAAATTAAAGAAGTCAAGAAAGTAAATAGAGCACTGTACTTCTTAACATTTTTACTTAATACATTCATATCTATTGACTCTCACTGTTATCAAGTCTCAGCTAATACACAAAGCACTTAAACATCTGTCTTAATAAGAGCTTAATTAATTCATCAGCTATCATGTCTTAACTAAGTACAAAGTTCATTTAAATTTAATTTCTCTTGTGCAGATCTCAGATGTAATGATAGACAACATTGATGTGCTTTAATTACTTATGCACATAAGTGTTCTTAATCAGTGTCAAGACAGTCTGATTGTTCTTTTAAACTAAAGAAATATGTTTTCTCTATGAGTCTTATTCTTCTGAATGCTCACATAATGTGAATTGACTTTAAGATACTTATCTAATCTTATGTTTCTTAATATCTAAGTGAGTTAGACTTCAGTCTTTGCACATATTGATATAATTATGTATTCAGTCTCTATAATCAATATTGTTACTGACTTTTATTTCTGACTAACTCATGACACAGATTCTCTTTTAAGCAGAAAGACATAATTTAAAATAAATCTTCTGTTTAATTTGTTTGACACATAGTCAGAATTAAAGTATTTAAGCAGATCTTGACTCTCATTGAGCTCATACATGATCTTAAGATTAATAATTAATTATATATATTACAACAATCTCTTAAATGCATACTCATAATGTTCTGCAGAGTCACTGAGATACTGATTTAATCATTTTAAGATAAAGAAGATGTTTAAGTATGTATAAATTGCAGTATACATAAGACTTTTAATGATCTACTGATATTTTCTTTAATCTATATGTTAATCATTAAAATCAGCTGAGCAAAGAGAGTCATATTTATTCAGTGAGATCTCAGTGCATCAATATTTATTACTTTATATGTAAAGATCTCTGAGCATCTTATCAACATAATATGTCTAATTTATGTGCAGTGTTCTTTTCTTGCAGTTATAAATTATTTAAATGTTAAGAGTTTTCTGTGTCTTTCTTAAGTTCTTGATCTTGAATAAGCTCTTAAGAAACTTTTTAAATTAAAGAACATTTAAGAGATTTAATGAGATCATAATGATATTATTTACATAAAGAAATAGCATGATGCTCTTAACAGTGTAAATTAGAAGACATAAGTTCACATTACTTTGATGAAAATTTAATTGAAGAAGCTTAATGACACATTATTCATGTCAATCTCTAACAGCTTGCTTTAGATCATATAAACTGTGTAGAATGCATAGTATACAGTTAGAAATAGTTATAATTTTGAAAGATAATGTTATATAGATTGTTTTCTTCAGAAATGACTCAGTAAAGATATTGTTAACATTTATCTGATGACACTTTAGATCTTTGAGTGCAACTAGATTCAGAAAGACATAGAGAGTATTAAACTTCATAGTTAATGTAAAGATATCTTTATAATTGATGTTATACATCTATAAGAATTCTCTTATCACTATTTTCATCTTCAATTTGTCAAGAAAATCATCAATATGCAGCTTAAATTTAAATACTTACTTACTAATCACAATGTTGATTTTTCTTAACAGAACAGTCTCTTCTTAAATGTCATTCACTGTAAGCATTATTAGCTCTGCATTAATAACATTCTTTTACATCTTTTTTCAGATTAAGTCTCTCACTGCTTCAACATATATTAAAGAAGTTGAGATGTCAGTTCTTACTGAATGCTCATTATTCTCATTATTGATTGTAAATGCAGTCAATGTCAGCATAACTTTTAAGATCTTTGTTATGAGCTCATTAAAATCAGTATCATTGTCTTTTTATCTTTTCTTTAATATCTTAATGTACAGAAATGTCTTAACTTTCTTAGTTGAGACATTCATGTCTAAATGACTGATCTTGTTAACAGAAATCTCAACATGAGAAAAGAGCTTTAATGTATTGTGATTAAAGTTAATTATAATTAACTTTAATAATGAATTGTCTATAATCTCTTTCTCTGACAGTGTAACAACAAGATAAGAATTCATCAATTTAAATTCATAAGTTTGCATATCAGATTTCAGAAACTGTTTCAGTGAAGCAGCTACAGTCTTAATCTTATGTAGTTATTCAATAGATTTTCATTTTAAAAGAATATTCAATGTTTATCTATAAAATCTTACATTAATGCTGTCTTCTTTCTTATTTTCAACAAACTTGACAGCATAACTCTTAATGATTTACTTAAGATCTAATGCTTAAAGCAAATACTGCTTTGTGATTTTCTCACTATAACTCATAAGTATTTTTATTTATTCTCAGTTCATAAACTTATTCTATCTGCCCTTAGACAGAGACTTTAAGTCAATATAGAAGTAGTATTTGCATTCTTATATATATATATAATTAATAAATGATTTTATCTCAGTGAACAATTTCTCTGAAGTGACTTATTTATTATTGATTAAAAGATCAATTACTATGCAGTTATAAAAATAAACATCAGTCTATACAGTCTCTACTTAGAACTTTATTAAGAGTTTAGTCTTCTTAATCATTGTATACACTGAGTTCTCAGTGATTCTGATTGCTCTCTTAGTCACATTATTTTAAATCAATATGTAAAACACTATATACTGTAATACAATGTTAAAAAATATACATCACTCATTAAAAATAGATCTCAGCTCTGTTGCATTGTTACTTTGTACAGCAAGAATCTTTACATTAAATTAAAGTTCAATCTTTAATCATCACTTTCATAGTTTTTGCAAAACATTATTTTATCACTTTAATGATATTGTTTATATTTTCTGCAAATGATTATCTACAATTTTCAGAAAGTATTGATACTCAGTAAATAACAAAGACAGAGATTTACATATATTGATGAAGATTAAAGCAAGAATGTTGATTTTTCTTTTATTTATGTTGTGTTCTTGCTGATTTACAAACTTAGTCAGAGCACAGATCTCATATACATTAATATTGTTCTTAATAATGAGAATTGATTTGCTCAAAGTGATGATCTTATAAAGATCATAAAGCTTAGCTGTATTAAAATAAGTAAACTGATGATGTCAAAGTCTATATATCTTAACTTTATTGTCATGTGACATGACTGTGTCATCATTCATTTACACATTCTCATTAAGTATGTCTATAATAAATCTAAGAATCTGAATCTATAAGTTCTTGCATACTTCTGAAAGAGCAATCTTCAACTTACTTTGTATATGCATAATAGAGAGTAAAGCAAATCCATTAAAATTACTTAAGATTGTTAGATATATAACCCACGATAGCTGTGCTATTAGTGTGGTGCCACCTTTTAACAGGTTATGAGCCCGGGTTAGTGCGTGATAACTTGCGTAAAGTGGCGCCTAGGCCACCTCTGCCGGTGGTTCAAGTCCATGGTGAGGGAGTAAGTCCAAAAGGTCGCGAGTTCGAACCGCCGTCTGCGCGCACCCTTTACACCTGCGGGTCGGTTGCGGGCCGATCGCGGGTTAGGGGGAGTGTTAGATATATAACCCACGATAGCTGTGCTATTAGTGTGGTGCCACCTTTTAACAAAGATATACTTAATTATGTAGACTCTTTCTTTCTTAAATGCTTCTAACATGAGCTTTTTACTTTTATTTTGCATATAAAGACTTTTATAATCAAAATATTTAATTTATTTAAGCAGTTTCTTCTTGCACATCTTCTTTTCTGACAGAAGATTGACTTCAAGCTTTAAAACATAAAGTATTGAATTTAAAAGAACTAAATTCTCATTCTTATTCTGCATAGTGATTATGTCATAATAGTTGATATATAATCTTTTTTCTTTGATATGTTGTCACATGTGCATCAGAGAATCACTGAAAAGCTGAAGTTTATTAATTATATAAGATGAGACATCAGAGTCTATAACTCAGTCTGATTAAGAAATCTTATTAATAATATTTTTAAAAATAGCAGCAATCTTCTTATTAGACTCATCTGCAGCTTTAGATTTCTGTGTGCTGAATTTCTCTTCAGAAACAATTTTTACATTATATATTTAATTTCTTCTTTTATTTCTGTGCAAATTAACTGCAGTCAACTTAACTTGCTTCTTAACTATCTTAATTAACTTTGCTGACTGTATAATCTTATAAATTACAGAGACATATTTACAGTTCTGTTTACAGTAAGTATTATTATAAAGATAATAAATTAAAGTTTTGTATAATGATGAATAATTACTGTTTAAGCTTAAGTATCTTCTGTAATCATACTGTAAGATTTAACATTTTTAATAATTTTTATTCTGTCTTTACTGCTCAGCTCATAAAATATTGTCAGACATCTTTAATTAAATCTTCTTCTTCTGAAGTTTCTGCAGACTCATCTCAATGTTAAATGCATTTTAAGCATTAATGATGTTATAGATAACAGTATATTCTGCTGACAGTACTTAAAATAGTATTTAAAATTGCTGTTTAAATACAACAAAGTTCTTAAGTCTTAACTGTGTTGCAGTGATCTTTCTGTCAAGATTGTTGAGTTAAGTTCATGTTTCATTGACAATTATGTTCAGTAACATCTTATATTTAATAAACTTCATTAAATATTGTCTCTCAGTTGTCTGCAGTTTCTTCTTATACTTTAAGAAGAGAACATTTCAAGCTTCTTTTACTATAATTTTGTTTATAAAATAATTCTCATTATCAACATTGATGCAGACTGTGATTCAGAACAGAGCTTTACTGTTAATTTATTGATTTTTAAAATTGAGACTGCTTAATAAAAAGAAAGAAAAGACATTATTGATGAATGTATTATCTGTAAAGATTTGAATAAGAATCTTTATTATATGTTAGAGATTCTCATCAGTTAATTATCTCTTTATATGAACAAATTATTTTTCATAATTCTCTCAAGTAAAAACAGAGATTAAACATCACTTTATAAAGAATGATGATTTGTGCTCTTGATTCATAGTGATGATTGATATACAGTATAAGAATTGAAGATAAAAGAGTGTATTATAAAGATGAATATAATAACAGAAAAGATATATATATGTATTGTCTACTTACAGCAATGTAAAGAATGCTTATTTATCAATACTTAATTTATATTAAGCTGTCAAATCATTGTGCTTATTGTGTCTGTCTTATTTTGCTTTAATAAGCAGCATATTAAGAGCTGTCTGCTTGTTTTGCTTCAATAAGCAGCATATTAAGAACTGTATACTTATTTTGCTTCAATAAACAGCATATTAAGAGCTGTCTGCTTGTTTTGCTTCAATAAGCAGCATATTAAGAACTGTATGCTTGTTTTACTTCAATAAGCAGTGTATCAAGAGCTATCTACTTGTTTTGCTTCAATGAGCAGTGTATTAAGAACTATATGCACTAGATTAGTCTGCACTTTCTCTGAGAAGTTTCTTGTTAACTTAGATTCATAATTTATTAAAAGAATAATGAATACTTATGTTATCTGTCTATTTAGTGAATCTAATGTGTCAATGTTGACTGCAATCAACTTAAATGTAGTTAAATTGATGACAGAAACTCTGCTATCTAAGATAAAGAAAGACTCTGTTAGTCTTTTACACTAAGACTAAAGAAGTTAAGAAAGTAAATAGAGCATCATACTTCTCAACAAAGATTGAGAATTCTAGACTGAGTGTAAAGTTAAGTCAAATTAAAAAAAAGTGCATCTGACCTAAACCTGCACTAAAGTTCAGGTTGAGTCAGGTCAGATTTGTGTACAGATTAACTTTATTTACAATCTGCATAAATATTCACATGCAGATAAGACTAATCATAATGAGTTACACTGATCTCAATTCTATGTCCTATTGAGTTAATATGTAGCATAAGTTTACTGTATAAATTCAGACAACATCACAATCATGTTATAGTCATATTTTTAATATGTATTTGTAATGAGTCAAGAACAAGTATAGTTCTATCATAATGAGTTAAGCTACACACATTGTAGTTTACAGACTACAACTGTAATACTATTTTTAAGAACTTAAGAAGAACTTAAATAACATTAATTTATAATAGAAGTGACAAATCAACTTTATGTTCTTTGTTTAAATAGTTATGTGTTTCACATAAATTGCACACAAGTTGATGTCTAAATATCTATTAATAGTTAATCTCAACATCAATATGTAAAGTATTATTCTCAAGATATTCTATTAAGAATGTCTTCATAGCCTTTTGTACAGTCTGAATAGCAGAGCTTTATCAGTGAGTAGATATATTCAATTTGTAAAGATAAGATTTAAACAAGATATTCTGTGCAATCTTTTTAATCAGTTGCTGAAATGATAATTTAAAAATCAGAGACTTCACATTCTTTTAATAGCATCTAATCTTTTTGAGTGTGATCACTATAGATATGTTAGAAAGTACTGTTAAAAAATAGACAGAGTGTATACATACTGTTAATTTTGAATCTTCACTTCTTTAATGACTGTGATGTAATCTTAGCTGTCATTTTCTTCTTTAACTTTACAGTTACTCAGTCTTCTTCTTCAGCTGTATTTTTCACTTTATTGTAATTTGTCATTCTGCTTAACTTCATCATCTTTAAGGTTCACTTTGTTCTGACTATATTATCTAGAACTGTTAGAATTGTTCATTAAAAATAAGATAGATGACTCTGACTTAATAGATGATTTGATGATGATTATGATCTTATAGAAATAAGATTTATTATAAAGATATGATGAAGATGCTTCTGTTTTAATTAAACTGTTAAAATGATGCATTAAAGACAAAGAACTAGATATATCTGATGTTGCTGATGACTCTGTGAACATAATGTCTGAGATGAAGACTTTTAATAAATGTAAGTGTTTTGTTTTAATGTAAAATGTATTATTTTGATCTAAAATTATCAATGTAGTGTTACTGAAGCTATGTTGTTGTTATAATGTTATTGAGAATTTCACTGAGTAAACAAAACAAACTTAAAAGCTCAGTTTATCTTTCTTTACATGATTATTTAATTCTGAACATCTTATCTTCATCAGTATCATCAAGAATATGAGTTTCAACATTTATATTTCTTTTCTAACTGACATGTACATTGAAATTATCTAATAGAAATAATACATATCATAATGTCTTCTGAAACTTCAAAATGCTGTGTTACATCTTCATTAATATCATTGTCTTCAAAGAAGCATCACAACAATGATGATAAGATATATTTTAATGTCTGTTTTTAATGTATTAATAACATTTGATGTGTAGAGAGACTCTGTCATGAATATTATTGTTAATATGTTCACAAAATATTATGAGAACTCTGAGATAAGTTAAAACATCTATGTCTATCATATTAATAATACTTAAAATATAGAAAGACATCATCTTACATATTATGTCATCTAAGACTATCATTAAGAATATCTCTTCATTTATTAAGTCTGACAATGCTGACATTGATGTAAGTTTTAATGCTTATTTCTAATGCATTAATAACATTAAGCATATAGAAGTCTGAAATTGAAGCTTGTATCTTATAATGATGATTGATAGAAATGTGTGAAGTTAAATCATCATGAAAAGCTGAACAATATATTAAAGATGAAAGTGACAGTCTGTGTAAAAAGAAGAATGAATATTCTTAACATCTTTATATTACTGCAGAGCAAAAACATTAAAGTAAGCTGTTTCTTAATGCTTATCTTCTTAATTAAGTAAATAATTGTGACAAATTAACACATCATTATGTTTTAAGTAAGCTCAGACTGACATCAGTGTGAATTAAAGTCAATGCAGAGATAAGAAAGCAGATGAAGAAGGATTTGTCAGAGAATATCATGAAAAATTAATATTATACTCAGCAAAGTGATATATTTATGAGCTTTATGAGTCTGATACTGCTAACAGACATTAGTGAAGTGACTAAAGTTAAAGATTAACTAAGAGAGGCAGAAGATTGTGAGAAGATAAAAGAAATAAGAGATGTAAATGAAGATTGAAGATCTTGTAATTATAAAGAAAAATAAGAAGAAAGTGAAGTCTCTGATGAAGAAGAAGATTACTGAAGAAATAAATATTATACATATATGTTAAAAAAACTTGTTAAAACTTACTCATTATATGATAGATTTACTTGACAATTGAAGAGACAGCAAAGCAAAACATTGATTTTGTAATTTAGTGTTGAGAACAAATAAGTTATTTAAGAGAAAGACACAGCCTTTAGATAGCTGATGATCTCAAGTCAGAAATGCATATGAGATATTTTTAGCAGTAGATGATGAATTTTAATAATATCATAAATATAACAGTAAAGTAAGTGTTTTAACAGTTCATTTCAATGTATATCTACTTATCATTAATAGCTACACAATTTCAGACTCAAAAAAACATATCTTGAAGCTTAAATTCTTCAGTGCAGTTAAAGATCTTAAGATCTTAAAGAGAATATGTATCTTTCTTTTTAATGATAAGAATTTTGTCATGACACTGAGTATAGAGAGTGATGATGAATTCTGAATTATAAAGTTAGATTTAGATAAACATAAATATTTTAATGAATTCATAATTGAAGTAAAAGAATTCTAACAGTTATTTCTAATATGTTAATGACTATTATAGATGATTAAGCTTAAGAAATTTGTCATTGTTATTTCATTAAAAGAGAGTTTGTGTGTGAAGAAAGATGTTGATGAAGAAGAGAAAGATGTGATTAAAGATGTTGATGAGAAAGAAGTTATGAAGAAGAATTTTGATGAGAAGAAAGTTGTGATTAAAGAGAATGTTGTAATTGAAGAAATAATTAAGAAAGAAGTTATAAAGAATGATGTTACTGAAGAGAAAGTTGCAGTTAAAGATGTTGCTGAGAGCAAAATTAAGAAGAAAAATGTTAATGAGAAGAATGCTGCAGTTAGTGAGACAGTGATGAAGATAAAAGAATTTTAATAAATAATTTTAACATATTTATGTCAATTATAGACTTCTGAAGATGTAAAGAATAATTTAAGAAGAATCTCTGAAGAGCTAAATTCTATAATATGATTTTTATTAGTATTACACACATCATGATTCAAGAAACAGATTGTTGACAAAGTAAAGCTTACAAAAATAATTATATTGTCTTAAGTAAAAGCTGAAAGACTCTGAAACAATTGAAAGAGAGAAGCAATCAGTGATGCTTTAACTTGCTGTATAAATTATAAATAAATGAATGATTTCACTTTCTCTTTCTGTATAAAGATTAACTTTCACTATCTAATTCTTTTAATGCACTTTAAAAATGATCACATTCAATAATATTTAGACTGAAGAAGACAAGAAGATTATATATTAGAAAAGTCTGTTAAAAACATTGATTTTTAACTTTATTTCTTTAATTATAATGATGAGTGTTATGTGTTAAATGTGTTTGAATGCATTGCAATATCATAGAAGTAAAGATGATCTACAACATTTATAGATTACATAATACAGCTTTTAAATATATCTGTAGCAAAGTCATCAACATAACTTTTATCTCATTTTTTGATTTCTTCTGAGAGAAGAGTGACAAATACATGAGATAAATAAAACAATTATCACAACAATTAAATTATATTGCTTTTCTTAACTTAACTGAGAGTAGCTTACTCAGTAATTAAATTAAGAGTTTTTCTCAATTAATAAATATATAAAATGAAGACAGAGTTCTCTGCAGTCATTGTATATTAAAAAAATACATTAAAAACATTAAATAGTAATTGTGTTTAATTTTTAACTTCTAACTATAAAGTATATTTATGTCTTTGAATGCATTGCAATTCTGTAAACACATTATACACATTTTACAGAGTAATTCTCAAAGCTTTATATTTCTATAGCTTAATTATTTACATGATTTTCAGTCAGTCAACATCATCTATACTTTATAATGATGTCATCAATTCTTAAACAGAATCTTTAAGTACTTTAATTAGATCATCTTTAAAATTTTCTTTAAGCTTAAAATTCATTGACTTTTAAAGACATCTAGTTCAATATTTAGAACATGATGATTTTGTTAGAAAGAATGAGCTGCAGAGTGAATTTAAAGAGTAGACTGAGTGTGCAGGTTGCCTATAGGTCACATGAGTCAGAGTTGAGTTCAGGTATTGAGTCAGGTCAGGCTAACTTTTATCTAGCTGAGTTAAGTGCAGGTTAACCTAACTCAATCTGTGTAGAGTCATGAGTTTTTTGTGAGTTATATATAGCCTTAGTAAGCATGTGTATGCGCTTAGTAAGCACATACACATGCTTACTAATGTGTGTTTCTAATGCGCACCTTCGCAAAAAGTCATAATTTTCGTAACTTATTCAGTAATATATCTTGCGACTGTGTAATTTATCCCTATATGGCTAGTTAAGATGTAATTTATTATGACTAATATCTCAATAAGCTTTCACATTTTTGAGCTTTAGCCCTGACCTTACTCATAATGACTAGCTTAAAGTTCTTAAGTTTAATCTGCACAGATATGAGTAGAATTAATCTGTACACAAACCTGACCTGACCTGACCTGAACTCTAGTACAGGTTCAGGTTAAGTACACTTTTTTCTGACCTGACCTGACTCTACACTCAGTCTAAATTTAAAGAGTGATAAATTTTGACTAATTATGAATAAAAGAACACTAATGACAGTCAATTTAGTACTGACAAATCTAATTGAAAACACTGTATTATGTAATGAGATGATCATCTTTATGTCAATAATGAGTAACAAGAATATTTAGAGACAGCACATTAATATATTAATGTATCTTGCTTAATTTGCTGTCATTATGATGAAAATATAGTTCATTCAATACTGATTAACAGTGATATAAATTCTCTTTAAAATCATAGATTAATTAAGAACTGTTTAGCTATCATTTTGAACATCTATTTAAGCATAAATATTTAATTCACTTTCAAAAATATTGATTTCTGCTTTTCTAATGTGTATTTCTAACACATATCTCTGACATAGCACAGCAGACAAAACTTGACAAAAAATTAATAAACAAGCATTTCAGTACTGAAAACTTCACTGAATAACTTTTAAACAACTTTTTTTCTTTAAATCTTTCTTTTTAAGCACTTAAGAACTCTGAATTCTGAAAACTCATTTAAATGCTACAGTTAGGTATGCTGATGTCTGATAGACATTGATTTAATAATTTAATAAAGATATAACATCAAAATATTTAAGAAACACTTCTTACTGAGCTTAAGCAAACTATTAAAATCTTAATTATACTTAATAACTGAATCAACTTCAGTCATCTAATCTTTATGAGTGTTACTGCTTACTTTATTAATAAGAACTGAAACTATCAGAAAATTCTTCTTATCTTTTAATCTTTTTACAGTCAACATACTGATCAATCAATGACTGCAGAGATCTTTGCAATTCTTTAAGAATATAAATTGAAGAAGTGTCTTCTTGCAGTGACTACAGATAACTGCAGTAACAATGAATTCATATAAAGAATTTTGAGTGAGCTCTTAAAAAGAAAAGATATTGTATAACAGACTGCAGTTAATGTCATTTTTTGCTTTGTACATATTATTTAGCTAGCTGTCAAGAATCTACTTAACTCATTAAAGACATTAATGATCAATGAGTTAATTACTTTATCATTTAATGAGAATAATTTGACACAAATCATTAAGAAAATCACTCTGTCTAACACTTTATTCAAGATATATCACTATCTTGTTTTTAACAGATAATTTTAACAGATATAATTAACACATTTTTAAGTATCTAGATTTGACAGCTTACTATTGCTACAAATTTCTCTTTGCAACAATATAAAATGTTTAAGAGAATTCAATATCTCATTCATTTACATTCTGCTCTGACACTTATACAGAATGTTAAAACACAATAAAACTTTATTTATAACATGATGCAAAGAGTCTATCAACTTTGCAATGATATATGTGTCTGAATCAGTTAAGAGTGTAACAGAATTACAAAATTAAGCAAGAAGCTTAAGATTTTATGTGTATCTGAGTAGAAGTGACAGCAAATCATATATATAGTGATGCTTCTTTAACTCTTCAAGAAGTACACAAAGTCAATGAGTTAAATGTATAATTCAATTATGCATAAAACATTTCTTGTGTACATCAATCTTTTTGATCATCTAAAGAATCAAAATAACATAAAGAGATTAAACTTAATCTTGAAGTGAATAGTGAAGTTGAAGATAGCTATTGAGAAAGCATTAATTAAGATGAAGAAGTATTATGTGTAAACAGAAGATGAGAATAACTTATTATATAACATTATCATCATTCTTAACTCTACATAAAAACTTTCACTGTATCAAATATATTTTCTACTGATCTTTCTAATGTGTATTTCTAATGTGCATCACTAATTACTAAGGTGTGCAGTCAGCTAAGTGAGATCAGACATATTATATACAGTATTGAATTAAGTTTCAGACTTATTATAAAGATTATTATTGTTTATATAAGAATGCTTTATTGCATAATTGTATCTGAAATTCAACATTATCTGTCATTAAATTGTTCATAAATCTCATCACAAAAGCACAGCAATTTAAGACTCAACTTAATGACATTACAACTATTAATTTAAAAGTCAATTAATACTTAGATTCTTCACTATACTCAGTTAATAAAAATAATCTTGACATTTTAAAGTACTGAAAGTTGCAGGCTATAATCTTTTCAGTATTAGTCACAATGATTAAGAATGTTCTTACTATATTTATTGCTGATGTTGAGATTGAATAACTATTCAATCTTGCTTGAGATGTCATTACTTATTGAAGAGATTGACTAAATAAAGTCATCATTAAGATCATTATGATGATCAAGTTTAATTTACTTCAACATTAAAAACTGAATTATCTTATAACTGAAAGAAAGAACACTGCAGAAGACTTATTTTTAAATGAAGCTGATACAGATACAGAGTATCTATTTTATGTATTTATTCTGAATTGCAATTCTTCTAACATTTCAGATAACAGCTCAGCTAATACTCTGAATTAAATCACTTATGACATTCTGAAGTGCAATTCTCACAATACTTTAAATGATGACTTTAATGATCTAAATAAAGATATGAGACTCAATATCTATGAAAATAGTTAACTGATGCATGCATATTAAAATTCTCTGTTAAAAGACTAAAATGTCACAATCTAAATGAATCAGTCAATATTACAGCATCTTTACAATCAACTACATTATCAATTTCCTCAGCTCATTCTGAAAAGAGAGTTAGAAAAGATTTACTTAATAGTTATATTAATGAATGTAAAAAATTCATAAAACTACAATTTGTTCAGAATACAACATCAACTTCTTTGCTTTCAAGAGAAATACATTGTGTGTTAGAAAGAACATTTGCATTTGAAGAATAAGAAGAAAAAAGAGAATGAAGAAAGATAAGTAATAAGCAAATCTGTATGAGAATAATCTGACAGTGAATAATGTTAATTCTTAACAGTAAATATCAAATCAATTTTAATTACATCATCTTCACTCACATTACTTTCTCTTCATGCTTCACTATTTCATTATTCATCACATTACTCAATCACACAGTCAGAAGCCTTTAATCTCTGATGAAATTATACAGTTAAGAGTCTTCAATCTTTAATGAAATTACACAGTTAAGAATCTTCAATCTCTGATGAAATCATACAGTTGAGAATCTTTAATCTCTGATGAAATCACATGATTGAAGATCTTCAATCTTTGATGAAATTACATAGTTAAGAATCTTTGATCTTTAATGAAATTACATAGTTGAAGACCTTCAACCTCTGATGAAACTACATGATTGAGAATCTTCAACCTTTAATGAAATTACACAGTTAAGAATCTTCAATCTTTGATAAAATCACATAATCAGAGATCTTCAATCTCTGATGAAATCACATAATTGAGAATCTTTGATCTTTGATGAAATCACATGATTAAGAGCTCTCAATCTTGAGTAAAATTACATAGTTAAGAGTTCTCAATCTTCAGTAAAATTACACAGTCAGAAGTTCTCAACCTCTGTTGATAGAGCAATGTTTAACATCATTTTGTTAATAAAATGATGTTTGACATCACTCTGTTGATGAAGTGATGTTAAATGATGATTGTTTGTGTTTTAAGTCTCTTGATGTTGAAAGATATAGATCTTTGAACAGTGAATGAAGATGAATTCTCATCAGTGAATGATGATGATTATTTTAAGTGCTGATTAGACTTTGTAGCAAAGAGTCATAGCATAGTCAATGACAACATCATTATGCACTTTCAAAGAATAATACATGCTATGATTTAAGATGAAATCTTCATTTCTAATGTGTAATTCTAATGTGCACACTATCAAATTAACTGACAAAAACTTCCACATGTTTATACTGACTTATACTTACTTAGTTAGATTAATTCTTGCTTACTTAGCTCACAAATAACTTGCAATCTGCACAAAGTTGAGTCAGATTAATCTGCATCTAACTTAAGTCAAAAAAAGTTCATTCTATCTGACTCAACACCTGAACTCAACTTAGACTCATGTGATCTATAGACAACTTACACACTCAGTCTAGAGAATTCTTAACTGTGTGATTTCATCATAGATTGAAGATTCTTAACTGTATAATTTCATTATAAATTGAAGATTTTTAACTATATGATTTCATCAGAGATTGAAGATCTCTAATTATATAATTTTATTAAAGATTAAAGATTTCTGACTGTGTAATTGAGTGATGTAATGAATGATGAAATAGTGAAGCATGAAGAAAAAGTGATGTAAATGAAGATGATGTAATTAAAATTAATTTGATATTTACTGTTAAGAGTTAACATTATTCACTGACAAATTACTCTTATATAAATTTACTCATTATTTATCTCTCTTCATTCTCTTCTTTCTCTCTGTTCTTTAAATGTAAATGCTTTCTAACACACAATGTATTTCTTTTAAAAGCAAAGAAGTTAACATTGTGTTCTGAACAGATTGTAGTTTCATGAATTTTTTGCATTTATTGACATAACTATTAAGTAAATCTCTTTTAACTCTCTTTTCAGAATGAGCTGAGAAGATTGATAGTGTAATTAATTATAAAGATTCTGTGATATTGACTGATTTATCTGAGTTGCAGTGTTTTAGTCTTTTAACAGAGAATTTTAACATGTATATATCAATGTAATTCATTATGACTAGTCTTATCTGCATGTGAGTATCTGTGCAGATTGTAAATAGAGTTGATTTATGCACAAATTTAACTCAACTTAACTCAGACTCTAGCACAAGTTCAGGTTAAATGCACTTTTTTTTAACTTAATCTGACTTTACACTCAGTCTATTCTCTCATTGTTAAATCAATTAAGATGTAGTAATGCTTTTATCTTGATCTTTTTACATTAAAGAGTACTATCAAAGAATTATATTTCTTACAATTATGCATCTATAAAGTTGATACAGTTGTCTGCTTTTGATAGTGTGAAGAATGATGTGAATAAGTTGCAGATTTACATAGTCATAATATAATGCTACTGAGATTCTGTCTTGCATTACATTCTTAAAATTCTTAATGTATCAGAAAGATTTAAGTCTATACATTTACTGATCTATTTTTTTGATCTACTATGCAACTTAAATAGAAATAGCAGATAGTCTATCTAACACTGATGTGATATCATACTTAATATATACAATTTCATCTATTTCAGTCAAGATTCTCAATCAATAAAAAATCTAACTCTTGATTTTCTGTTTAACTATTTCTCAATGTATCACTGCATTCTCAATTCAGTGTCATAATTTCCTATCTGTAACAAGTTCTCTACTTAGTACTGAAGCTAATGTAAGCTTTCTTGTCAATGTGTGTCTCTTAGACTTAACATTGCAGAAGTATGCATTCTTATCTTGCTTAATGTTACTCAGTAGCTGATTGTTCACTGCAAGAATGTTTATCATGTTTAAAACTGATGTTATCTTATGCTGCTTCTCAAAAAGCAAAGATATGTCTATTGTTCACTTCTTATAAATCAATACATACAGTTTCACAAAGTAACTATAATTCTGTAAGACATCAAAATTAATCAATTATGTAAAAAGTCATCTCTTTCTAGTAGTCTTCTAAATTGCAGTTTAAAGCATTTTGTCTTCTTCTCTTTTAAAATAATCTGTAAACTCAGCTCTGAACACAGTAACAAGTAATGATTCAGTCTTATTTCTTAAATGAGATATACTGAGTGTTGTGAGAAGTTCAGTCATTGATACAGAGAATGAAAATGCTCAGTTAATAATATAGATGATATTGCAATTATTGTTAATAAAGATATTATTATGACTGAGATCAGAGTGATAGACAGAGAATCTGTTACTGAAACTGCTTGTACATGTATTTAAGTTAATTACAAAGTGAGAAATCATGTCTTTAAGAAATTAATCAGCAATGAAATAGTTCAATCTATTATTGCTGCTATTGATCTTTGACTCAATGATAACAAAATTGTTTCACTGATCAGTTGCAGAGAGATAGCTAACATAATTGTGATATTCTGTTAAAATAGATACAGAAGCAAAGAAAGTGTGGTGCTCTAATGAAAGACACTGAATATGAAGAAGAAATGCTAAAAGAAGAGATCTGTAGTAGTCACTCTTCTGCAAAAAAGAGCCTCAAAAGATATTCTTTAATCTATCTCTGCTATGTAAGAGAAGTTCTAACAAAAGATATGATTTCACAGTGTAACATTCTCTCTCTTTGAACAGTAACTCTATCTTCTCAAGCTGCAATCATAATAGCTGTAAGAATTGCCTCAAGTTGTCTTAAGATCTTCTTCTTCTCTTCTTTTGTAAGACATTGATGCAGACTAGTAGAGAGATTTCATACTTAAGTAAGTTAAGAATATTAATGATGTGTACTAAGAGAATATTCTTGAGCCTTACTCATTAGAATGAAAGGTATGCTGACTTTATTGAATTTAGTGCAGCTTTGCAGAGTTATAATCTCACTAGCAAGCAGAATTGCTGCAGTCTCTTTATTTATGCTGTAATATGTTTAAGAAGAGTGAAAGAGTCATTTAATGCTGTCATTAAAGAAAAGAAGGATTGCTCAGTTCAAACTGCTGCTTCTTGATTTCTGAGAGAAGTTACAGGTGCAGAGTCTGTTTCTTAGTTGTTTAACAAGTTTAACAAGTGCATGCATGTTGAATTTGATGTGTAGAAATACATTTGCATCATGTTGTTAAGTTGACATTGTGATGCAATTTTGCATTTGTGAATTCTGAGAAAATGCAGCTTTTATATCATGTGACTTAGGCAGTAACATAAATTGAATCTTTTTAAAGTCAGATGCTGTGACACACAATGCTACTAAGACTGATCAATGTCTTAATGACAGCAATCTACTACTTCTTTAAACTTCTCTCTCATTTCTATGAATGCAGTACAAGAAGATGTACTATTCTTATTCAGATACAGTGTATTACTTACAATTATGTAAGTTTCATTGTTGAAATGACAAAGAGCTTTGCTGCACAGATAGTAACAGTAGATGATGATGAATGAAGTAGAGAGACTATAAGTAGCAAAACTTAAAGTATGAGTCTTTATACAGTATGCTTGTGTCAATCAAAGTTGAGTGTTGAGCTCATCATTGCAGATAGTTAATGACAACACAGAGAATGTCTATCAGGTTTATGTGCAATATATTTAAAAAAGAACATCAAGAAATTAAGTGTTGCAGTTCTTCTGTTTTGTTTAGTTAAAGACTTGTTTATCATTCAATTTCAATGAGCAAAGTAGCTTGCATGATCACTGCCTGAACACAGAACAATAAATGATTGTTTTTCTCATCAATAATTAGTGTTTTTCTGTATGCATATGTTAGTTACAGGCATGATGAGTGATCAGTTGATCATACTTGCAGTTGAGAATTATTATCTTTGTCTTTAATGTGAATAAGTATGATCTTCATAAAGATGATATTTGGTTTTCTGAGATCATAATTGAAAATTATGTAGATAGTAAAATGTTAATAAAGAAATAATTATGTTTTCTTAAGTTCTGCAGTACATTCATTATCTATATTGCTACTATTGCTGAGGTCATAAAGCAAGTTTAAGTTGCTGTTGCTGTCACTCTTATTATCACAAACAATATCAAAGTAACAGTTTGCTTCACTGTCATAAGCTGTCTTAGTATTGCTGCAATAGTCATCATTATTATTGTAAATGATTTTAAGCTTTTTGCTTATGCAGTCAGAGTCAACATTCATTGAGTTATCATCTTTTAGCTAACTGCTTGCACTGTGATCTTTGATCATCTTGTGATTGCTTAAACTTAAATTATTAACATTAAAAAGATTAAACTTAACTTTAATATTGAATACAGAGCAGAGTCTACAGTCAAAGAATGCACTTATAAGAATATTTATGAAATACTTGTCATAATATCACTATGCACTCATACTGAATCATAGCTGAACCTCTTACACAATGATTAATAAGCAAAGTACTATATAAACAGTCTTTATATATAAATCTTTTAAGTTTCTTAGTTGTTAATCTTCATCAATACAAGACTTTAACAACAGAACTTCATCAAATAGCTGTTGTAACATAGTATTTTACATTGTTACATATCTTACTCATCAGTCTCTTATAGATAAGAGACTCATAAATTCACAATTTTAACAACTTTATCTTTTTAAAGAGTGACAATTCATTACATTGCAATATGCAGACTAAAAGTCAGCAAAATGAAACAAAATTATTCTTTAATTATATTGAGACTTAAATAATTTCTGAAGAATAAGAATCTGCAGAGATTCAGACTGCTATTTAGACTGCAGAGAAAAAGAATTGACATTTAAATAAATAGATTTATTTAACTGAAATTAAACAGATCAATGATGAGAAAAAACAATGATTTATAGAAATTAATTGTGAACTGTAAGTATTTAATATGCATAATGAGATCAACAAACTTCTAAGAGATAAAGACTCTTAAATCTTATCTAAAAAAGAACTGTATACAGAATCTTTTTATGCTTTTATTAGCTCTTTAAATTTAATGAAGTGATATGCATTCAAAGTTGTGTATACACTTTCAGCAAAATGAATGCAACAGCTGAAGAACTTGTTTATATATAATGAGAAATTCATTTATAAACATACTAAATTTATACACAACACTATGACAGTGTTCTGCTTAATCTTTAAAAATTTCTTTAATAATCACAATAAAATTCTCTTTGTCATGCAGTTCTTAGCAGAAGAATCTTAAGATGCATAATTTTGTTACATTAATGAGAGCAAACTTCTAAATAATAAATCATAAATATTCTTTTCAGAGTTTCTACTTAATCTTATTGAGAACTTAGTGAACTGCAGACTTAGCACAGTACAGAAATATTTAAAAGTTATATAGAAATTTATTTAATTAATTTAAGCTTTTATAACATATCTTAACATACTGAAAGATCAGCTTTCAAGTTATATAAAGAAATAGAGAATAAGTTATCTTTTTATAAAACTTTAATTAGAGATTTAAGTGACTTTAATTAATTATTAAGATTTCTTAAAGATAAGAAAAAGTCTAATAGCTTTAATTATTAAACTAAAGATTAATTAATGATTTATAGATGATTGTATAGTTCAAAGTTACATCATTAAGAAAATTTATAAACACTATTTACACTCTTTTATTTAGACAGCAAAGCTGCAGCAGAATAATTATCTTAACTCTGAGATTATAAAATTAAGTCATTATAACAACATAGATAAACTCTGTTTTGAGACTGATGTTAAAAAGAATGACTGCTATAATTATGAAAGATCAGATCATTTTACAAAGAACTGCAGAAGTTTCTTAAAAAATCTTAATTACATTAAGATTAATGTAATTAAGACAAAAAAAGACAGAGCTTCATTAACTGCATTTTAGCAACAAAAATTAAATTAAAAATTATAAAGAAATTTAGCATTATAAAGAAAAATCAAGTCTAAATTAAATTTAATTAAGTTTCTGTCAATGTACTATTGAACACTGCAGCAAAGATTAATGTAGTGTTTTAATGATATGCTGTTACTCATTAACTGACATAAGTTAATACAGAACTTCTGAGATCAGAGTTTTTGAAAAAATAATATGTTTATTGCTATAATACATATTTGATGAAGCATAGACTCATCAACAGTTAAAAATAAGAATAAATTAAAAAATAATTATTTTATATCTTAAATAAAAATGAATCTGAACTCATCTTTGATCTCTTAGATCTGAAATGACAACACATTTATATTGATTGTGACTTGCACACATAACATTATAAGATAAAAAAATATCTCTGATTATTGATGAGTCTGAAGTGTTTATTAATAACATTTAAAATCAATCTGCTATTTATGCATTATTGATGATGTCTAAATTAGACTCATCAACAACTGCTGTATATGTTGTTGATAAAATGTCAGCACTATTTTAACAATATAATAAATATATAAATGTGTTCTTTAAAGAGAATACTGACAAGTTATCATCTTATTAAGATCATAATTATGTCATAAAGATAAAAAGATATAAATTACTTTATAATTCATTTTATAATCTGTTAAAAACAGAGCTATAAGTGCTTAAAGAATATTTAGATAATGTTTTAATAAAAAAAGTAAATATAATATTTCATTAACTTTGCAGAAGCATCAGTTCTGTTTATTTTAAAAAATGAAGAAAGCTTAAATCTATATGTTGATTACAGAGATCTTAACAAAATTATTATTAAGAATTATCATTTTTTGCTGCTGATTAGTGAGACACTTAATTGTTTAGGTGAAGTCAAGATGTTCATTAAATTAGATCTTAAGAATGCTTATCACTGCATTAAAATTAAGAAAGATGATGAGTGAAAGACTGTGTTTTATACATGTTACAGTCATTTTAAGTACATAATTATGTCATTCAAATTAATTAATGTCTCAGTAACTTTTCAAGTCTATATTAACTGAGTATTAACTAAGTTAATCAATATCTTTTATGTAATATATCTAAATGATATCTTGATCTATTTCAGTTCTTTAAAAGAACATCAAAGTCATATAAAATAAATTCTAAAGTGACTTTAATGATTTAAACTGTATGCAAATCTAAAGAAATACACTTTTTATACTATATAAATGAAATTTCTTAGATTTATCATCTTGATTATTGATGTTTTGATGAATCAACAACAAATCAAAATCATAAAGAAATGATCAGTATCTAAAAGCTACTGTAAAATATAAATATTTTTAAAGTTTGCAAACTTTTATCATCACTTTATACAAAGTTATTCTAAGATCACTGCTTCTTTAACTGATCTGTTAAAAGACAGCAAGAATGACAAGAAAATAGATGCATTTAAATAATTATAAATAATAATATAAGCATTTTGCAAGCTTTATGATGTCTTTACATAGACATTTATTTTAATGCACTTTAACTCAGAGCTAAAAGCTAAGATTGAAATTAATGTCTTAATAGTTAAATTAATAAATATCTACTTACAGCTTTAAATAAATGCTCAATGACATTCTGTTATCTTCTAATTAAGAAAGTTAAACTTAGCTGAAATACACTATGAAATTTATAATTAAGAATTGTTGACAATCATAAAGATATTTAAATACTGACAACACTATCTTAAGAATAGTCATTATCTTATGAAGATACTT